>Ga0180301_10002265_pt1 | contig 15076 bp, 16 predicted proteins | sample GuaBasSediGuay16_FD_121797 | JGI IMG/M metagenome (GOLD analysis project Ga0180301, IMG submission 121797) | Subseafloor sediment microbial communities from Guaymas Basin, Gulf of California, Mexico - Guay16, Core 4569-2, 12-15 cm | ecosystem: Environmental > Aquatic > Marine > Hydrothermal...
ATATAGAGTTATTCCTTATAAAAATTGCTTTTGACATCTTTGCCGGCTTAGTATATCCTAATATCTAACCCACCATACCGAGAAGAGTGTCTATCTCGTATCATTCATTTTGCGATGGAACCCTTTTCGGCAAAGTACAGAGTACAGTGTACAGCGTACAGTGCGTTATTGTTAATTTAAGAACCTATTTCTCTATCTTTTACTACTTCGTTTATAATATCTTCGTTAATTTGTTTTCTTTCGTAAACAAAGCCGGATAAAAGCGCACTGTCGCAGATCAGGTTGATTAGCCTGGGGATTCCGCGGGAATGCGCGTAAATTGAATCTATTGCCGCCTGACTAAATATATCTATGCCGTTAGAACTGGCTAATTTTAAACGGTGTAAAATATAATCCCTGGTTTCATCCTTATTCAACGCGGATAAATGATAGTAAACAGCGATTCTTTGTTTAAACTGCTCAAGCCTGGGATGACGTAATTTTGTGATAAGCTGCGGCTGGCCAAGCAGGATTATCTGGATTAACTTTTCTTTTTCGGTCTCTAAATTAGACAACATTCTAACTTCTTCCATAGACTTAGGACTCAAATTTTGTGCTTCGTCAATAATTAAAACTACATTTATATTCTCACTTAGTTGTTTAATAAGATAATTATTCAGTTGCGAAAGAAGTTTCTGTTTTGTTCCAGGTTTGTATTCTACCTCCAGTTCATCCAGAATCTCGGCAATCAGGTCCTTAAGGCTAAGGTGCGTATTGGTAATAACGGCTATTTTTACCTCTCCGTCAATTTTATGCAACATAGTCCTGTAGACTGTGGTCTTGCCTGCGCCGATTTCACCGGTAACCACCACAAAGCCTTTTCTCTGGTCAATTGCATAAACCAGGCTATTTAAGGCTTCTGTGTGTTTGGTACTGGGATAGAAAAATTTGGAATCCGGAGTTGTGCTAAAAGGATTTTCTGTGAATTCGTAAAATTTTTCGTACATCTCTTGTGTACTGAGTAAGGTGTAGAGAGCACTGCACATAATACTAAGTACCTCCTATTTATCTTTAATCCGTTTACAAATATTAACTGTCATCCCGCAGATATGGTTAATTATTTGTAATAATCCCTGCTCTTTTACATCATTTATATAGCTTAATTCCCGAGCGATAACCAATTGCGTCTCCAGTTCGGCGCAAGAACCTAAAACAATACTAAGAAATTGATTCTGTTCTTTGCTGAATCTTCTTCTAAATCCCTCTGCAATATTGGAAGGAATAGAAATAGATGACCTGCGCATTTGAGAAGAAAGGCCATATTGTTCATCTTTTGGAAAACTATTAGTCATTTTATAAACTTCTTCAACCAACTCTATCCCTTTCTGCCAAATTTTTAAATCCCTAAAACTTCTGATTCTATTTTCCATATACCCTCCTTTGTTCGCCTAATTTAATAGACGTATAAGAAGGGCAAATCTAACTTACTTTCTTGCTCTGCGCTCTGTACTCTCTACTCAGTAGTCTGTACTTACTTAAAGAACGCGATGAGCATGGAGATGAAAATCGCTATGGCGCTTACTACTGTAACAGTAACAATCCATCTCTTTCTAGTCTGCTTCTCATTATTTATCTCTTCCTGGGTAGTTACGCGCGAAATTGCGCCTAAAACCGGAAGCTGGAGGTTCTCTTTTGCATCCTCTATGTCTACAAAGGAATGATCCAGAAACTCCCTGCCAAAAACCAGGCCGGTTCCGGAAATTCCGCCTAAAAACAAAGCTAATATCATTACTTTCAGCTTATTCGGGCCTGAAGGCCTTAAGGGAAGCCTGGGAGGGTCAATAATAGTGTAACGTGTGCCTTCCTTTGAAGTCTCCAGACGCTGGGTAATCTTTGCTGTTTCCAGCTTCTGAAGCAATATATTGTAAATAGTTTCATTGACATTGATATCACGGGCAAGCGCTGAATCCACCCTGTCCATAAGATAAAGTTTATAGATAGAATCATTGGCATCGTGGGTTTCAGCAGCATACGCAGTGGAACCGGAGAGCGTTTTATCTGTTTCCTTCTGGATGATTTTATCCAGTTCCTGTTTAAGGGCTTCGCGGGTAGCGCTGGTAATCGGCTGTTCGTTTTCGCTGACCTTGTACTCGCCTGTCTCTAATTCTGCCTTAGCTACGTCTATCTTCTGCCTTAATTCTTTAACCAAAGGGTGCTTTTCAGTAGAATCTAAAAGTAATTGCTTCAGCTGTTCATTGAGATTAGCGATCTCGGATTGCTTGATTTTTCTTTTGTAGATTGCTAATTGCTCCTGAAGGAATTGAATCGCTACGTCGGTTTCCTTGGTCTGCGATTCGATATTCTTTTGCACCAGGATATCGGTCAGGGTTTTAGCCACCATCTGCGTTTCCTGCGGGCTTTTTCTGCCTATGTAAGAAATCTGGATGATGTTCGGGCCGCGCATGCGCACATTTATGTTTTTCCTCAAGTCGAGTATCAACTGCTCATATTGATATTGAGAGCACACGTCCTTATCCAGGCTGAGTTTCTTAGTCAGCTCAACCAGGCTCATCCAGCCCAGCAATATCTCACGGATATTCTGCATCCTCTGCACCGTAGTTGTGGAAACCGCTAATCCCTGGATCAAAGGGTTAATAATTTTCTCCTCCTCAACCAGGATGATCGCCGAAGAATCCCAAGAAGGCGGAAGCAAGAACGAGCCAACAATACCTAAGACTATAGCTAAAAACAAAGGAGTGATAAAAAGCCATTTACGCCTGAAGATAATTTTTAATATATTGATCGGGTTTTGAAATTTCTGTAATTCTTTTTCTTCCATATTTACCTCTCTATTGAGCCAGGTTGGTGGTTGCGCTCTTACCGGTAGATATACCTTCCGGTCCGGACGCGGCAACACCTACGGCTGACGTTACAGGATTAATTACTCTGATTATCTTTGCCATTACAGTAGCCGGAACATACAAAACGTCTCCGGGATACATACTGATATTCTTTTTTAAATTTCCTCCGTAAAGGATGGAATATAAATCAACGGATTTATATTTGCCATCGCCATCTTCATTGGGGGTAATCAAACGGCAGCGGCGCATGGCAGCGGCTAATGTAGGTAAACCCGCCTGGACTACGGCTTCTCTTACCGGAATTGATTCTGAGCGCATATAGTATTTTCCGGGCTGGCCTACTTCGCCTAAAACGTAGATAATCTTGCTCTTACATTCTAAGATAGTAACGCTGACCTCGGGATTAATCACATACTCAGAAATCAAATTTTTAACCTTCTCCTCCAGCTCTTTCTTATTCAGGCCAGTGACCTCTACGTCTCCCACGAATTTAAACTAAATTTTACCTTCCAGGTTAACCGGAAATATTCCGCTGAACTCAGGATGGCGCAGTACCGTAATCTCAACCACGTCTTCCGGGCCCAAGGTGTATTGCAGAGGATCAGTATAGCTGATTGCAGGCATAGCCTCAGCTAGAGTAAGCAAGGGTTGTTCTTCGGCCTGCTTGATAGCCGCAGCAACCTCTGCGCCCTGCACTTCTACTTCTGCCAACTCTTGGGGGTCTTCCTGCGTCTCTAAAGCTGCTTGCTCTTGCTGTGCCTCTTGCGCCTGCAGGGCTTGCGCCTGTGTAAATAATAAAACTGTCAAGATTAGAATCAAAAATTTAATATTCTTTACCGTTACCATCGTCATCCTCCTCATAAAAAATTATGGTTTCTTTAAATGCCCTTAATCTTTTTAAGTCGTCTTTGTCATAAACCCGCCAACCGCGCCAATCGCGCTTTGCCCGGCTGATCTTTTTAGCCTTTTCCCAGCGGACAATAGTCTTTGGGGTGACGCCGATTCTCTCGGCAATATCGGTGATAGTCATCTTGCCGTCATTCAATTTGAACCTCCCTTTTTGCTGGCTTAAGTGAGATAATTTCTGATTGATTATTTCCTGTATTTCTTTAGATTGTGGGTTTTTTGGGTGATTTTGTCCAAGTTTGTCCTAGTGTGTCCTATTTTGTCCTGTAAAGTCCATATATATCCTATACTAGCAGGAATCGTGCCAAGGGCTGCATTTGCGGGAATTATTTATTATGATTATAACACATTGGTAGCCAAAGGGTAAACAAAATCTTTGCTGCAAGGTTCGGTTCAGTGGTTTGCGGGTTTTAAGTGATGTTTCCAAAAAACAACGCCCGTGCGTGCTTGCACAAGCTAAATGTTGCTACATAACTCTTTGATTTTGTGTGGGTTATAAGACCGGCCTTGAGGTTATTTGATTTTGTAGACAGGAAGCTTGTCTTGCAGCTTGACGTTAGAGCAACCCTCCATGCTAATAATCAGAGGTTCCGGCTCTAAATCGTAGGCTCCTCCGGTAATATAATCAACTGCCAGGCCGGGGATGATTCCGAAAATAACATTCCCCCAGAGCCAGCCGGAAGGTTTTTGTCTTATGGTAGTGTAGACGGTCTTGTAGCCCGGTGATTCTACGACTATAGCATACTCCTCTATGGGCATGCCTCTTTTGATCAGAATTTTAGCCGGGCCCTGGAATTTATTGCTGCCCATTTTGATGGTTGCGCCAACCGGACAGGTGTATATATTTACATACTGGCTGTCGCCGTGCATAATCGTAGCACAGCCGCTTAAAAAAATTATTAAAAGGATACCAGCGAACTTTTTTATCATCGCTTGTTTATTAAATTTCGTTTTCCTGAACGAGCTTGCGGTAATACTCTATGCATTTGGAACAGGTCTTTTTGTCCTCATGCCACTCCGGATGGTCGCGCCGGATTAATTCCAGTAAATACTCTTCTGCCTTAATGTGGGCGATGCTGGCGAAATCATCGATCTGGCGGTCACAAATCTGACACTTGTATTTCATCCTGCCTTCCTCCTGTTGTATTGTATCGGATGAACGGAAACTTTTATAATTTGAGTTATTATACTATAAGAAAAATATATTGGCTATAAAAATATTTAATTCAAATAAATAGCATCCCGGGCGTTAGGATTAGTTGTGAGTCGTAGGAAAAGGGTTGGGTTGAGGATGACTAAAATAAAACCCGCTCTCTATTCAAAAACGGGTTTTAAATTTATATAAAACTCTAAGTCTTAAAGCGTGGGGGCTTTCTTTTTCTTCTTTAATTCTTCTAAAACCGAAAGCAACGCATTGTGGCCGCCGCGGATGCTGATCACGTTATCGATGAACTCGTAGGCCCCTTCGTCCAGAATAAACTGGTCAAATGCGGTGATGTCTGCAGGGGTGAGCGGATGATAGAAGTATGTTGAATGCGCAAGCTGTTCTGAAGACATGGTATCATAAGGTGTAGCCTGCACGCCGGTATCGCCAAGTAGCATTTCCAAAGGCGGATACATATACATAAAGTAATCCTGGATAATCGGGTATACGGGTATACGAATAATCTCGAAGTTAACTGTCCCAGAAGCACTATTGCCGGCGAAATCCGTAGCTGTAATCGTAACAGCATATAGTCCGAAGCTATCATATCTAGTACCTGACGTAGGGCCGGTTAGCACAGGATTCGGGTCTATGTTATCGGTTACTGTATAATCTAAGGTTTGGGGATCAGTATATGTCCTGCCGTCTGTAGGATTAGTTATATCAACGACAGGGGCGATAGTATCTATATTGACTGCCGGCGAAGTAAATGTGGCGCTGTTTCCGGCTAAATCTGTAACGGTTACATCCTGAGTCTGCCCTGCTCCCTGAGCACTAAAGGTTACTGGGCTTAAAGGTATACTTGTATCTACACCTGAGAGATTGTCATTTGCAGTATATGGAATATTCACCGGAATAGTGTTATTCCAACCTGCAGCATTAGGCGCAGGATCAATTAATCCCCAGATTAAAGTCGGTGCGGTCTTATCGATATTTATGTCTGTAATCACTGCTTCTGCATAATTGCCGGCGAGGTCATAAACGTAACCACTTACGGATTGAGAAGAGCCTTCTACGCTAACTACATCATCAGCATAATCTGAAGCAGCCGCGTCAATGCCAGATAATCCATCTGTATCAGAAACTACGTAGCTGACTGTAACATCGTTATTATTCCATCCGTTAATATTAGGTAAAGGATCGCGAGAGGCGTTGATTGTGGGTGCAATAGTATCTACATTAATGTTGGTAATAGAATCTTCAGCATACCAGCCAGCCATATCCTGGACAAAACCGGTAGCGGTCTGATTTGAGCCATCCAGCATATAGTCATCAGCATAGTCAGAGTTTCCAACGTCAATGCCTGAGCCGCTCTCTACCACCACGTAACTTACTGTAGGATTAGCAACATACCAGCCGTTTAACCCATCTGGTGCAGCTGGATTAATGCCGGCGTTGATTGTGGGGGGAGTTTTATCTAATTTAATACTCTCTGTTGCATTTCCTAAATTACCGGCATTATCATAAACATGATAATAAACAGGAGAATTATCACTTTCAGTAGTAATGGGAACCGCAGTTACGCCGGGCTCATATGTAAACCAATCTGTATTATTATAGCTGTATTGAAAAGTAGAATTGTCTAATCCAGACACGACATCTACCCCGAGTGAAATCGGATCAATAGCGGTTGCGCTTGTAGAAACATCGCTTATACACCAACCATTTAACCCATCGGGACCAGCCGGATTTAAAAGGATGTTTATGTCAGGAGCGACTGTGTCCAGAATTATATAATCAGAATAATTAGTTATTCTTATTGCTCCGCTTCCAACTGTATACTGTATTTTATATTGTACGGCTACGAATTTTGTGCCATCACCTACAGGTAACTGCCAAGGTATATAGTCGTCATAAGAAGAAACATCACCCGGAATTAATACCTCGGTTCCAGCCGAAGCATCGGTTCCGTCAGCCAGCCTATAACTGACAATTATGCCGTCAACAACATTGACGCTCAAGTGCAATAAAACGTCGCCTTCCTGATCATTAGTGTAGGTAGCACCGACATTATCATCATATGGAGGAATATCATCAATAATTATACTACCAACAGGAGGTCCAAGGCGGATAATATCTGCTTCGGGACTCTTCACATCGAATTTAGCCCCATTCAGCTGGGAATTATGGTAAGCAACAACATCTATCTTAGTATAATATTCGCTTGAAGGAACTAAGCTAGCCAAGGCAACCTGGAAAGTAACAACCATGGTCTCTCCGGGGTCTAAAGCATAATCGCTAGTATTGCTAGGTGCGGCTATTGCCAAATAACCATTGCCTGCAGTACTTACTACGCCCCAGGCTGAGCCAATTATACCGCTGCCGGTTACAGCAACTAAAGTAGAATCTACCGAACCCCAGGTTCCTACGACATTACCGCCACCCATGGCATCAGTTATATCCTGCAGCTGAATTTCTGCGGAAGCTACATTATGGCCCCAATCAGAGTCATTTATTATAACTATTGAAATAATCGCGGTATCATCACCTATTAACTCGCCCCAACTAGCGGTTTCATCAATAGCTATAATGACGTTTTTATCAGTGAAGGTAGTTACAGCGCTCTTTTCCCCATCAGTAGATGTAACAAAATAAGTGCCAAACCTCAAACTCTCAGGGGTATAATATAAAACAAAGTTGCCTTCACTGTCAGTTAAGACCTTTAAAGTATCTATACTGCCATTGGGATCTACTATTCGAACTGTTATTTCGGTATTAGGAGAGTATCCGAATCCGGAAATTATTGGTTTTTCTGTGCGTTGGTAGTCTTCTTTATCAGAATCTACGGTAGGTTCAGGTTCGCTTGGATTGTTGCGGAAAATTACGGTAGCAGATAGAAATCCGGGAGGAGCCCGACCATTCAATATCCCATAAAATCCTAACTGGTCAAGTGCGCTTACCTCTATATATCCGGCATTACCGGCTATTACTCCTGCAGAAACATCTATTACAGCATTAATATCTACATATGTATTGCCGTTTGAACTAATCAGGATTCTGCCGCCATTGCCTACAAGGCCTAATGCTCTGGCTTCAGTGGTGGAGCTGCCGTCTAAAGTAGCTGTGCCGCTGGAAATTATGCTGATCTCCCCGGCTGTGCCGTAGAGAGCGGCATTTGCGCTAATTAAACCCTGCTGTAAGACTGAACCGGCTTCAATGGCTACTCTACCACCATCTGGAAACTCGGCTGTGCCATTAGCAATAATTTCATCTTTATTGATGAATTCTGAATCAGTGGTTATTGTGACTTCTGCGGCTTCTACCTTACCTATATTATATACAGGCGCTCCTTCTGCTACGAATTCAATCACGCCGTTTGCGTCAACTGTTGCCTTGGCCTGGATTACACCGCTGTTATTCACTGCATAATCAAAAACCTTATCTAATACCTTGGCGGTTAAGATAACCTTGCCGCCATTTGCCTGGATTGTTCCGCTGTTTTCAATGGCGCAAGTCATCTTTTCGCCGTTAAGCCCTAAAACCTCATCTTTTACTGCTTCATCTATAACTACGGAAATATCATTTAAGTCATCTAAGGCCAAAGTGGTTGCTTCGCCGCTTGCTAAAACTATCGTGCCCAGGTCTGCGACAATTGCTCCCTCATTTTTGATTGCTCCGGAAAGCAAGCAGACATAACCGCCGTTTCCTACTGCAATATTTCCTTCATTTACTATGAATCCGTTTTCGCCAACTTTGAAAAATTTATAATTGGCGCTTAAAAAATCCTGATTGCTGATGTCTAAAGTGGAAGCAACTAAAGAAGCAACATTGATGTTTGCGCTTGCGCCAAAATTTATACCATTAGGATTAATCAGAAAAATATTCCCGTTTGCATTAAGTGTGCCGAAAATATTGGAAATACTGTTTCCGGTTACGCGGTTTAAAACTGTAGCAGCTGAATTAGGAAGGTTATAATTTACGGTTTGGTTTGCGCAAATATTGTAACTTGAAAAGTTGATGATTAAATTTTCTAAAGAAGTGGAGATGGTTAAAGTATCCGGAACTGAATAATCAAAACTATACTCTGATGGGTCAGCATTTACTACTTCCGGATCCTGCGGAAGCTCTTGGGCATAGGAAAAACTGAAACTGCCCAGAGTTATAGCGAGGGTAGTTAAGATTACGAATTTTAATTTTTTACTGGAAAATTTCATGAAGGAATTTCGGCCTGACCCTGACCAACTTTGTTGCGTTTTTTAACCGTAGTGTAAGTATACACTATTTGCCGCTTTTGTCAACTCGGGTAAGCCTTTTTCTGGAAGCTGTAACTGCCTTATTATAAAGAAGTTGTGTTTTTAGGAAATTTTCTGGTAAAATTGAACAGAGAGTTAGATTGCGAAATGCTGGTTTTGCTTATTTTTACCTCAAAAAACAGTGTTGGAAAATTAATAAAATTTCACTCAAGACCCGGTCTTGGTAAATCTTAATAGTTGTTCAAAGACTTTGCCTTGGATTCTAAAAAGTTTTTGAAACTGCAAGCCAGGCATGCAAGTGGTCGCCATCTGAAGGTGTATTATCTAATGGCCAGGCAAATTCTGCTTTTATAGAAAAATCTTCAGGAAGAAACAGGCGCAGGCCGCAACCGGCTGCTTTTAAAGTCTTGTGATTTTCTTCTGTTGCGGTTGGCCGTCTTAAACGAGTATAACCCCAATCATAAAACATAATAATTCTTAAGGCATCATATAATTTTGCTTCTGAATAAGGGACTTTTACATCTTTCGAAATTAAATGGCAGGGGGTAGACAATTCTAAAGTGCTTGAAAAACCCCTGTCCCCTACTATTTCTGCGGCCGGATAACCGCGCACATTGATAATCCCGCCAACCTGAAATTGCTCTGCGGAAGTCAAAATATCTGTGGTGTATTGAAACTGATTTTTCCATAAAAGCGCGGCATCATAAGGCAGCCTTTGCAGCCTGAGCAGGCCTAAGACATTTTTGAAGAATTCGCCGCCTGCGCCACTGCGCGAGCTGCGGCCATCCCTGCCTTCTAAACCTCCCATAATACTCTTAATCCCCCAGCTCATTTCATTGTTGGCAATGGTCCTTCCGTATTCATCAGTAACATCTAAATCCAGGCTGGTCTTTGCAACGCGCATCCGGTCACGGCTGGTTTCTAATCCCTGCTGGAAGTTGAAAATATCTTTATAGTCAAAACCTACATTCAGGCGTAGACTTACGTTTTCTTTGGTATACAGGGGCTGGGTGACGTAGAGGCTAAAAAACTGGGTTTTACCCCTGGCATTTAAGTCTTCTTCTTCGTATTCCTGGCGCAGGTCGATCTTGGAATTGGCATAGAAAAAGCCTATTTTGGTATCCTGGATAACCGGGAAGAGATAACGCAGGCTTGCTAAGGTGTAATTTTCGCCTTCTGCGGTCTGAAACTGCATGGTGCAGGCGTCGTCAAAACCCAGGAGATTATTGTGGGTAAGCGTAGTCCGGATGCGGTCTTTATCCACATAGCGGGTGCCGTAATTATCCCATTCCATGCCAACGTGTATGGGCAGGCAGTCTTCGGCGTTGACGATTACGTCGGTAGTTGCCGGGTCTGTGCCCGGAGCCAGCACTGCCTTGGCATAACGGTCTGGAAGCTCGTTGATTGCTTTTAAGCCGCGCCTGAGGGTATTGTAGTTAAATGGATCTCCGGTCTTTAGGCCGACGCGCTGCTCGTAAATTCTTTCCTTAAAATATTTATTGCCCCTGATCTCGATGTTTCCGGTAGTGACCTCAAGCACGCGTATTTCTAATACGCCCTGGTCTATTTTTTGCGGGGGGATATAGGCGCGCGAGGTAACAAAACCTTTTCTGCGATAGGTTTCGGTGATTATAGCTGCCAGCTCTTCCATTTCTGCGACGCTGACCTGGCGGTCTAAATATGGCTCAATAATTCTGTTGATTTCTTTCTCGGAAACAAAGCTTGAGCCGATGACATTAATCTCTTTTAGGAAAGCCTGGCCTTCGGGCGCTTTAGAGGGCCCTTTTCCGGGAGTTACCGGTTCTTCTATTTCTGTTGCCGGTACAGGCCTTAAGATGCGCTCCAATAGCTTCTTTTCCTTTTCAAGTTCTCTTTCGGTTTTTTCTACCTGGTCTACGGTCTGGGAAAATGCATCAGTGTTTAAACAAGAAAAAACAAAAATTAAACACAGTATTGAAATTGATCTATTCATTTTTATCACTTTTGGAAACCCGTTTTTTTAAATAAAAAATAATAAGTCCAAAATGCTTATACTATAAATGTCTAATTGCCAACTCTTGGGGACGTTTCCCTTCGCAATTAACCTTTGATAGATAAAGAGATACAACTGCATCGAAATTAAAATATCACTCAACCGAAGGTGTTGCTTCTGTCTCATCAACGGTAATAATCAGCTTTTTATTTTCAATAATGCTGGAAATTTTAGACGGCTTGCTGAGATAACCCTTTTGAATATAAGCCTCTTTGATTGCGGCAACTAATTGTTCAATCTGTTCTATATTCAGCCAGCGGTCCTTAAAGGGCGCAGTGATTTTTGTTAACTCTTCTTCTGAAAGAAGCGTAACACCTTCAACTACAATCTCTTCGATAAACTGTTTTAAAGGCTCCTTAAGGCGATCCTGCAAAGTTCTTTCCTTCTCAAGGATTTCCTGCGCGCGCTGCTCTTGGGCAGGCGAAATCTGCGCAAAACAAAGCCCAAAGGCCGAAAGTACAAATAATAAACTAAGAATTAAAATCTTTTTCATGATTGTTAGGGTTACATCCTGGCTTTTTAAATAAACGAGGGAGAGTTCAATAGGAAGTCAGGGCGAGGAATTTGTCTCTTACCTAATATATATATTACTTCTTAAGGCAAAGCTTTCGCCAGCAACAGCTGAATTGATCGCAATAGCCCGTAGCTGTGCCAAAACATTCAAAATTTCCTTCTATGCGCTGAATACTGCGGATAAGGTCTTTTTTGGTCGCGTTTTTGCCTACTTTTATCCCCAGCCTTCTTGCCCTCTTCTTAATCTCTGCGAGTGTCATCTAGTTACCTCCGTCAAAAAACTAGACTTTATAAACTACGTCGTTACCCCTGACCCGGGATTCAACGAGCAGGCCAATCTCCTGACCCTTCTTGGCAACGGATATAGGCACGCGGTCAATCTGCATGGAGCTGACGTTTTGGGTGAAATCAGTAGTGTGGCCTTTAATCTTTATCGAATCACCGATTGCAAGAGGAGCTTTCATTTTTACAACCGCTGCTCTGACCTGCGGAAAATAATGCGTGATGATACCGACTTCTTTGCCTTTAATCTTTGTTTTCGCGGGTTTTTTTGCTATTTTTTTTGATTTTACGCGGGCGGTTTTCCGTTGGGCGGGCTTTTTTGCTGCTTTTCTTTTTACAGGTGTCTTACGAAGCGGCTTTTTTCTTTTCACAATTGATTTTTTCTTCTTTTTTGCCATATTTTACCACTCCTTCTTTGACCACTGCAATTATTACATTATATAAAACCTTTTGCCAAAAATCAATGATTTTCTGTAATTACTAAAAGCCGGCTTTGAAAACTTCTAAGTGCAAACCTCAAAACAAAACTTGAGGTTCGTTTTCAAATTTTCTCTAACTCTTTATATATCAAAGACTAACAAGGGGTAGAAACGTCCCCTACCAATGCTCAAGGTGAAGGAGGTCTTTAACCGGCTTTTTCTTGACAGCTACCTGGGTCTTGGTAACCGGGTAGCCAACCGGGATGAGGCTGACCAGTTTGTAATTTGCCGGTACGCCAAGCAGCTTTTTTACTTCTTCGCAATAAGGCTTTTTGTCACCGGCAACCCAGCAAGCAACCAAGCCTAAGTCCTCTGCTGCCAAAAGAATATTCTGCGTGGCGGCTGAACCATCCTCAAGGTAATATTTGGTATCTGCGCAAAATACTGCGATTACGCAGGGGCTGTCTTTAATAAACCTTCCGTGGTCAGCGAGCTGCGCTAACTCTTGTATGGTATCTCTTTTTGTGACTACTACGAACTGCCAGGGCTGCTCATTCCTGGCTGTGGGCGCAAACCTGGCGCAGTCGATTAGTTCTTCGATTAAGTGCTGCTCAACCGGCTTTTTGTCATAAGTGCGCACGCTGCGCCGGCTTTTAAGCGCTTGAAGGGTCTGCATTTTCTACCAAGGGTTAATTTCTACCAGCGAATCCATCTGCCCGTAAGGATTCAATTCTTTTTCCGGGTTGCTGGGGTCTTCTACCCATTTTCCGTCAATGACAAAACGGTAGCGATAGCGTCCCGGAGCAAGCTTAATTGTCTTTACCCAGGTGCCGTTATGCTGAGTCATCCGGGTCTCTTCGCTGACTTCCCATTGATTAAAATCTCCGGCAAGAAAGACCTCCCTTGCATCCGGGGCATAAACCGAAAGGATGGTTTCGCTGAATTTGGGGACCTCCTTACGGATTGCCTCTATCATTTGTTCTGCGATTTGCTCACTGCTCATTTCCGCTGTGTTGGCAGCAGGAGCTGGCGCTTTTACTTTTGCGACAACTTCTTTTTTAGCAGTCGCCGGCTTGGGCTTGGCAACTTCTTCTGCAGCCATACCCGGCTTGGCTGTCTCCTGAGTAATCAATTCGCGCGCCAGGCTGAAATAATCCTTAGCGCCTCTACAGTATTTATCATGGCCAAAAACATGTGTGCCCTGATTCTGAGCCTCTTTTAATTTTACATTTACGTGCACAATAGTTTTTAGGAGCTTTTTAGAAAATGTGCTCTTTATCCTGGCCATCATCTTAAAGGAATGCTGCAGCCGAGAATCAAAATTAACCACTAAAACCTGCTCCTGCACCTTGTGCGAAAGCCTTTCCTTAACCAGATTGATAATGTCGGTTAGCTGGCTTAAGCCTTCCAGAGAAAAACGGCTCGCTTCTACCGGGATAATAATTTCGCTTGAGGCGCGGATGGCATTTATAGTTAGAATTCCCAGGTTCGGCGGGCAGTCAATTAAAATATAATCATAATCGTTTTTAAACCCCTGGAGGATATCCCAAAGCCGGGATTCCCTGCCGATTTCACCGGATAATTCTTGCTCTAATGTGCTTAAGACAATGCCTGAGGGAGCAATATCTAAATTCTGGCCAATATTTTTTATAATATCCTTTAACTGCGCTTTTTCCTTGGTCATCTTGGAGAGTACATTATAAATATTTAAATCTGCTTTAATGTTTAAACCTAACGTGGCGTGCGCCTGCGGGTCCAGATCAATAATTAAGACTTTTTTGTTATTTGTTGCTAATGCTGCTGCCAGATTAATTGCGGTTGTGGTTTTACCGCAGCCACCTTTTTGGTTGGTAATTGAAATGGTGCGCATTTATCCTCCCTTTTTTTCTTTTACCAGCATTATATTATCCAGGTACACAACTCCCTTTTTGCTTGTGACATTCCACTCCTCGACAACAAAACTGAGTTCTTTCATCTTGGACCAGTCACTCATGTTTTTGAATTCCGAAAAGTCTATTTTATAATCCTGCCAGCCCCCGGCGAGATTCTTTACGTATACTTCGGCTCTCTCATTAAAGCTGTTTGCGAATTCTACCTTCATGGTGACTTGCGTATCTTTAGAGGAAGAATTTTTTACTGAAAAAATCAGGCCAGTATATTCGCTGAGGTCTAAGTTGTTTAAATTCACCGAGTATGATTCCTTTTTGGCAGGGTCAAAATGGAAATTAACTTTTACCGCTTCCTCGACAAGCACCAGAGAAATTCCGGAATTAAGAACTTTGCGGCTTTTATAAAGATCGGCTAACAAAAATATAAGCGTACCGAATGTAAGCACGCTGATAATAATAAAAGAATTCTTTAGAAATTTGGAAGGGCGTTTTGCAGGTTCTTTGCCTTTTTTAGACGAAGCTTCGAGATAAATCCTCGCCAGGTGCTCGTAGATGTCTTTCTTGTCCATAAAAAACTTAATGAAAGGAATTAAAAAAATGAAAGGAAATTAAAATATCTTTAACGTATTTATATATAACATAAAACAGATTTATTGTCAACAACTTACTTACCTATGGTAGTATACTGGATTTTGTGTAAATTCGCTTCAAAGAGGTAATGGTTTTATATGGCTCAACCAGAGATCGTGGCTGTAACGAAAGATTAGAGGGCAAATTTTTTAAGCCCTTGAGCCAAAA
>Ga0180301_10002266_pt1 | contig 15076 bp, 12 predicted proteins | sample GuaBasSediGuay16_FD_121797 | JGI IMG/M metagenome (GOLD analysis project Ga0180301, IMG submission 121797) | Subseafloor sediment microbial communities from Guaymas Basin, Gulf of California, Mexico - Guay16, Core 4569-2, 12-15 cm | ecosystem: Environmental > Aquatic > Marine > Hydrothermal...
AAAAAAAAAAAAAAAAATTAAAACCCCTTGGCAAATAACAATTTTTAGATTAAAATTTCTCTTTATACATAAATCCTTTGACAAAGGAGGAAAAGGTGAAAAAACTAATCAATGTTATGCTGGTCCTTCTCGTTGCGGTTTCCCTTTTTGCAGGGGGGAAGAAAGAAGCACCCAAAGAAGAGGAACCTGTTCCTAAAGTAGAGGAAAAGGCTCCAGCAGCAGCTCAACCTGCTATCAAGAATCCGGACACAATTATCTATGCTACCTACGGTACCATCGACAGTCTGGATCCTGCCAAGGCATACGACACAGCCTCCTGGACAAACATGCGTAACATCTACGAGACTCTTGTTTATTACAAGGGAGAGAGAATCGATGAGTTTGTACCGGTGCTGGCAGAAGAGGTTCCCACCGTGGAGAACGGCGGCATCAGGGATGGTGGTCGGGTTTACAGGTTTAAAATCAGAAAGGGAGTTAAGTTCCACAACGGTTATACCCTCACACCGGAAGATGTGGAGTACTCTTTCGAGAGAAACTTCGTTGTCGATCCTGACGGAGGTCCATGCTGGATATGGTATTACCTGTTCATGGATGTGGGAAGTTCCAGAGATGCCGACGGAAACATAAGGATTTCATACGAGGATATCGATAAGACTGTAGAGGTTGATGGTGATTACGTTGTCTTTAACCTCAAAGAACCCTTCCCGCCGTTCCTCGGTGTTGTATCCGGTGCATGGGCATCTATTGTCTCCAAAAAATGGGTGGCAGAACAGGGCGGATGGGATGGAAGTGCAGAAACATGGAAGAATTTCAACAATCCCCCCGAAGATAAGGAGACGCTGTGGGATATCGCAAATGGCACAGGCCCCTATAAGCTGGAGCGATGGCAGAAAGGAGTGGAGATGGTTCTTACAAGGCACGAGGACTACTGGGGTGAGAAACCTGCCATAAGGAGAGGTATCTACAAGGTGGTAGAGGAGTGGTCTACCAGAAAGCTCATGCTTCTCCAGGGCGATGCGGATATCGCCACCGTTGACTCCATCTACTACCCGGAGATGGACAGGGAGAGTGGAATTACAGTGTATAAGGATCTTCCGAGTCTTACCGTTCACGGCATAAGCTTCAACCGGAAGATAGCCGCACAGGATAACCCGCTTATCTATTCCGGAAAACTGGATGGTCAGGGTGTGCCTCCAGATTTCTTTGCGGATAATAACGTGCGTCGTGCCTTTATCCATGCCTGGGATGAGGATGTGTTTATCAACCAGATAATGAACGGCTATTCACTTTATCCGGTTACACCTGTACCATTTGGTCTGCCCTACAAAAACGAGGCGCTTAAAGGGCTTCCCCACGATCTGGAAAAGGCGGAAGAGTACTTAAAGAAGGCTTTCGGTGGTCAGCTCTGGGAAAAAGGCTTTAAACTTGACCTTCTTTTCAACACTGGAAATGAAGTGCGTGAATCCGGCATGAAAATGCTTGCAGAGAATGTGATGAAGCTTAATCCAAAGTTCCAGATAAATGTACGAGGGGTAGAATGGTCAACCTATGTTGATAACATTCGAAAGAGCAATATGCCCATATTCTTCATAGGTTGGGCACCGGATTATCCGGACCCCGACAATTATGTACATCCCTACATGCATTCGGAAGGCCATTTTGCTCACAGTTGCGGCTACGGCAATCCCGAAGCAGACAGGTTAATCGAAGAAGCCGCTGTAAGCCTCGATCCGGAGGTACGGAGGAGAGACTACTACAGGCTTCAGGAGATATGGATAGAAGATACAATAGGGATAATGAACAGCCAGCCTCTGTCCCGCACCTACACAAAAGACTGGGTAAAAGGGTATTACTACAATCAAATGGACTCAAGCCCCTACGATCATCTGGCAGAGCTTAGAAAAGAATAAACAGAGCTTTGCAAATTGCCATTACACGGGAGCCTCGTCAATTTATACGAGGTTCCCTTTTTTATTGTTCATAAAACATGAGGTCAGGGAACTCCATCGATAAATGCTGCCCCCTAAAGAAAAACACCGTAGAGCCAAGGGAAAGCTTATCAATCTATGGCAGCAGCGAAACGTGCGCGGGTTGCCATGATCTGGAGCGAGGACTTTAATCATTGACTACAACTCTATTTTAAATTAGTATTGGGCTGAGGGTAAGGATTTGAGTCTTCTCCATTATATAATCAGAAGATTGCTCCTTATGATTGTTGTCCTTTTTGGAGTAACACTTCTGGTGTTCTCGATAATGATGATAATTCCACCTGGCCAGAGGGTAGGGATTTATGTACAGCATGAAAAAATTACACCCAGTCAGATGGAAGCACTGATAATAAAATACGGTTTACGTGATCCGGCTCCAATTCAATATTTAAGATGGATGGCCAATGTATTGAGGGGCGATTTCGGCCATTCTGTAACCGCCTCTGCGCCTGTGTCGGAAGGGTTTAAGATGTATTTTCCCGTTACACTGGAGCTGGTTCTTCTGGCTACACCCCTGATAATAATTGTTGGTATAAAACTGGGGATGCTTGGTGCAATACATAAAGACCGGTCTATCGATCATGCGACGAGAGTTTTCGCCATTGTGGGATATTCTCTTCCCACGTTCTGGCTCGGGCTCCTGCTTTTGATGATATTTTACGGCTATTTCGGCATTTTCCCACCCGGTACAATTTCTCCCGACAGCAAGGATGTTGTGTTCAGCGCTGAGTTTATAAATTTCACAGGGCTATTGACTCTGGATGCGATTCTAAACTGGAGGTGGGATATTTTCTGGGATGCCCTCTACCATCTTATACTTCCCACTATTAATCTGATTCTTCTTAACTCCGCTCTGCTTATGAGATTGATGCGTTCGAGCATGCTGGAGGCACTCGGACAGGATTTTATTCTAACAGCCCTGGCCAAGGGTGCAAGTAAAAGGATAGTCTATTACAAGCATGCCAGGAGAAATGCCCTTATCCCGGCAGTAACGGTTGCCGGGGTTCTCTTTGCACTCCTTATGGGAGGCATGGTAATAACAGAGACGATATTTGCCCGACAGGGGATAGGCTTGTGGATGGCCAGAGCCGCTCTTATGCTGGATGTTCCTGCAATAATGTTTAACGTGCTGTTCCTTGGAACGGTCTTTGTAACGGTAAATCTTATTGTAGACATAATTTATGCCTATATCGATCCGAGAATAAGGCTCGGTTAGAATATCTCTTTTTGGTATAAAAGAGGGGAGATAAACTCATGGAAAAAGAATATATAGATGAGGCAGGGTTTTCCCGGGAGACTACAGCATTCCCCGAACTCAGGAGACCGAGACAGCCAGGCAAGCATCCGAGATTGAGGGAGTTTATCTTTTCTGTAAAGAGATTTCTCTCAAACCCCCTGTCGATTATAGGCCTCCTTATCATACTCTCATTTGCAGTAATTGCCATACTGGCACCCATTCTCGCTCCACCGCCTTATCCCGATGATCCTTACAAAATGCCCCACAAGGGGTGGCAGATGACACCCTCTCCACCTTCACCGGAAAATCCCTTCGGAACATTACAACAGCAGTACGATATCTATTATGGTATTGTCTGGGGTGCAAGAAATGCATTCAGGATAGGTTTTTTCGTCGTCCTGGCAAACCTCGTTGTGGGTATAATCCTTGGATCTCTTGCGGGATACTTTGGCGGGGTGGTGGATGAGATTATAATGCGTATAACCGATATCTTTTATTCTCTTCCATTTCTGGTTATTGCAATGGCTCTGGTTGTAGCCATCGGCAGGGGACTTACTTCTATTATACTTGTACTTATTATTCTCGGATGGCCCACCTATACCAGGGTAATTCGGGGCGAGATTCTGGTAATCCGGGAGAAGGAATACATTCTGGCAGCCAGGGCAAGCGGTGCCTCCCACTTAAGGATAATCTTCAAGCACGTTCTTCCCAACTCGATATACTCTGTTTTGATCATAGCATCCATGCAGGTGGGTACGGTTCTCATAACTGCAGCGGCTCTATCCTTTCTTGGGCTGGGCTCTGAGACGGGCTATGCCGATCTGGGGCAAATGGTATCCACCAGCAGAAACTGGATCGTGGGACCGCCGGATGATAGGCTTGCATACTGGTATGTTGTGTTTATCCCTGGTTTTGTCATCGCCCTGTTTGTACTGGGATGGAACCTCTTAGGAGATGCAGCCAGAGATGTCTTTGACCCCAAACTACGGAGGAGATAGTGGAAAAACTCATAGAGACGGAGGATCTGTATACTAATTTTTTCACATTCGAAGGGGTGGTTAGGGCTCTAAATGGGGTGAGTGTTGTAGTCAACCAGGGCGAGACATACGGTCTTGTGGGAGAGTCGGGATGCGGGAAGAGTGTAACAGTCAGATCTATGATGAGGATTGTACAGGAGCCGGGCAAGATAGTGGGAGGGAAAATCCTCCTGTTTTTAAGCAGTGAAGACAGGCAGAAGGGGATAGACATCATAAAGAGAAGCGAAGCCTTTATGGAGTCTATAAGGGGAGACGATATTTCGATGATTTTCCAGGAGGCAAGCACCTCTCTTAATCCCGTTCTATCCATCAGAGACCAGGTCGGAGAGAGCTTTCTCCTGCACAGGCGGGGAGAACTTCTGGAAGAAACCCTGAAGCAGTTGGCTGATGAACTTAAGTCGAATGGATTTCCACTTGCGATGGCATGGAAAGGTTTTCAGCGCTGGTTATTTCGAAGAGAGCTGGAATCGTTGAGAAGATACGAAAAACATGTAAAGGAAATCGATAGGGAGCTCTACGAACTGGAAGAAAAAACAGATCCCAGATCTACACGCAGGAAGAGCTCTCTTAATGCCAGGAGAGACAGACTCTCCGAGCACGACTTTCTGGTATCTGCAGTAAAGAAAAGCCCCTTTCTGGAAAGATACTACAAAAAGATCCATAAAATAGTGGAAAATAAAATAATAGAACTTCTTAAAAGCCTGGGAGTACCAAATCCTGCCAATGTATTAAAGTCCTATCCCCATGAACTGTCCGGTGGTATGCAGCAGCGTATCGTCATTGCCATTGCCCTGGCCTGTAATCCCACCTTGCTTATTGCCGATGAACCAACATCAAATCTGGATGTAACAATACAAGCCCAGATAATAGAGCTCATAAAAATGTTAAAAGAGAATATAATAACCTCCGTTCTTTTTATCACTCACGATCTAGGTCTGGTGGCGGAGGTGTGCGAGAGGGTTACTGTCATGTATGCAGGAGATACATGCGAGACGACCAGTGTGAAGGAGCTTTTTAAAAATCCCCTTCATCCCTACACCAAAGGGCTTCTGTCGTCTGTACCAAGGATTGAGCAGGTGGAAAAACTTCATACCATACCGGGCACGGTGCCCAATCTGATAAATCCTCCTGCAGGATGCAGATTTCACCCCAGGTGTCCATCGGCCATGAAAATATGTGCTGAGAGAAAGCCGCCCATGGTGGAATATAAAGAAGGACACACCGTATCCTGTCATCTGTATCCCGGGGAGGAGGTTTAAGAATGAATGAGAATGGGCATAACGTAGTAGATATAAGAAGCTTAAAGAAATACTATCCGGTCAGAGGTGGAGTGTTCAAACGTCATATTGCAGATCTTAAAGCCGTGGATGATATCGACCTCTCTATCAGGAAGGGAGAATGTCTCGGTCTTGTGGGAGAATCGGGTTGTGGGAAGACCACTCTGGGGAAAACCATCCTTCGGCTCCACGAAGCAACCGACGGTAGAATCTACTTCGATCAACCGAAAGATAAAATAGAAGAGGTGGAGAGGCTTCTCGCCTCACAAAGACCTGAAGAGATAGCCAGAGGTAAAACGCTCCTTGGCATCATGGATATTACCAGAGTTTCCAGGAAGAGACTGCTTGCGTTGCGTAAGAAACTGCAGATAGTTTTCCAGGACCCTTCCAACTCCCTTAACCCCCGCATGCTTGTGAAAAACATTGTAGCAGAACCGCTCGTAACACAGAAGCTTGTAGAATCGCGTGAACTGGAAGATAAGGTGGTCTCTCTACTAAACACTGTGGGCCTGGCAAGGGAACACCTCATGAGGTATCCCCACGAGTTTTCGGGAGGCCAGAGACAGAGGATAGCCATTGCAAGGGCTCTTGCTACGAATCCTGATTTTGTATTGATGGATGAACCCACCTCAGCTCTTGATGTCTCCGTGCAGGCGCAAATACTCAATCTATTGAAAAAACTCCAGAGCGATTTCTCCCTTACCTATCTATTCGTAACCCACCACTTGCTGGTGGTAAAGTACATAAGCAATCGAATCGCAGTGATGTATCTTGGTAAAATTGTAGAGTTAAGCGAAACCGAAGAACTTTTTACAAATCCTCTGCACCCCTATACAAAGGCTCTTCTCTCTGCAATTCCGGTTCCCGATCCGGACACCGGAATAGAGAAGATCATTTTAAGTGGCGATGTTCCCAATCCTATTGATCCTCCTTCGGGGTGCAGGTTCCATCCCAGATGCAGGCATGCAAGAGAAGTTTGCCGTGAAGAGGTTCCTAAGCTTGAGAGTGCAGGGGAGGCTCACCAGGTTTCCTGCCATCTCTGGAGAGAGCTTTAATAAGGAGGCAGCACCCTAAGTCCCGTTTGCAGCTTCCTCCCTGTCCAGAGCCTTTTTCTGAATCAACAGAGACCATAATATAAAGAATACGGTAAGCAGGACAAAAACGAGAGAAATTGGTCTTGTAAAGATAGGCAATACAGAACCATCGCTTAAGATCAGTGTCTGAACGAGTGAAGTCTCGAGTAGTGGCCCCAGAATATAACCCATCAGCAGGGAGGTAACGGGAAAGTTAAACTTTTTCATGAGATATCCCAGTGCACCAAAGACAATGGCAACATAAACATCGAAAATATTGCTGTTAACCGTAAACGCTCCCGCTACGCATATTAGAATAACCGTTGGAAAGAGAATCGACCTGCTTAAAGAGATAAGCCTTACAAAAAGCCTCAATCCCAGGGAAGCGATTACAAAGTGCAGGATATTGGCTACTATAAGGACAACAAAAACTGCCACTACAATGTTGCCGGATTTTGTAAAAAGCTCGGGCCCGGGTATAAGACCGTGGACGAGAAAAACTCCCAGCATTATGGCGGTGATCGCATCCCCGGGGATACCCAGGGTTAGCAGAGGAATCAATGCTCCTCCTGTTACGGCGTTGTTTCCCGTTTCCGCAGCAAACACTCCCTCCAGAGAACCCTTTCCGAACTTCTCCGGGTCTCTGGAGCTGTTTCTGGCGGCTCCGTAGGAGACAAAGGCAGAAATAGCCGATCCGCTGCCTGGTAACGCCCCTATACCCAGTCCTATCAATGTGGACCTTAGTATGGTCTTTATGTTTTCTTTAAACTCTTTCCATGAGACATAGCTGTCTTCTCTTCTCTCCGATATGAATGCCACAGCATCCTTTTTTCCCGCAGAAGCTTTTCGTTCTATCTGTATGAGAAACTCCGACACGGCAAAAAGACCGATCAAAAGAGGAAGAAAGGGAACTCCGCCAAAGAGGTTAAAGATACCCAAGGTAAACCGTGAAGAACCCGAAATCGGATCGGAACCGACAACATGAAGAAATATGCCTATCAAACCCGCAGCAATGCCTTTAAGCTTATGCCTGCTTGAAACCACACTTATGGTGGATAGGGCAAAGAGCACCAGGGAGAACTTCTCTGTAGGCCCAAATTTGAGGGCAAGAGCAGCAACTTGTGAGGCAATTGAGATAAGAACAAGATCTGCAATAAACTCACCTATAACGGAACCGTAAATCGAGGCTCTAAGCGCTTTTCCCGCTTTACCCTGCTGAGCCATGGGATAACCATCCAGGCAGGTTACCGCTGCGGCCGGTGCCCCCGGGGTATTTATGAGTATGGCAGATATAGAGCCCCCGTAGGTTCCTCCCTTGTAAACACCGAGAAGAAGGCTTAAGCCCGATACCGGGTGCATGGAAAAGGTAACTGGAAGAAGAAGAGCCACGGTCATGGGAACATTTAATCCGGGAATTGCACCGATGGTGATTCCTATAAATAGACCTGCGGCTATAATCAGAATATTTACCGGATTAAATACAAGCTGAAGTGCCGGTAAGAGATGTTCCACCATAGATTCCACCTAATAGAGTAGTCCATGTGGCAGAGGAATTATGAATATTATTTCAAAGAAAAACCAGATAACCACGGGAACGGCCACAATTCCTGCAAAAAGTTTAAGGAGGTTTCTCGCACCGAATATAAAAGAAAATATACCGTAAAAAAGTCCGCTGGTTACAAGAAAGCCTAATTTTGAGAAAAGAAATGTGTAGGCAACCAGCAGAAGTATCGTAAATACCGCCCTTAACAACTGCTCTTTTTCAAGCTCAACTGGTTTTTCTTTGTTTCGGCCTACAATGGAGAGCACGGCAAAACTTACTCCTACTGCAATCAGGGAGACTCCTACTAACATGGGGATGAAGGATGGAGACATTTTTGTCTCCATCCCAGGAATTTCATTCACTTGTGAAGGGATAAGAATTAGAATAACTGTACCTATCAAGGTAACTAAAAATCCCTCAATGACATGCCTGCGCTCCAGTCCGGTCATTGCTTGAGCCCCATCTTCTTTATAACCTCAGAATAACCCTCAAAATCGTTTCTCCAGACTTCATAGAAGTCATCTCCATATTTCGGATCTATAACTTCTCCCACCTTTGTCATCAAAGCCTGAAACTTCTTATCCTCCATAACCTGGCGGAACACAGTACGAAGTTTTGCAAGCACTTCCGGAGGCAGCCCTTTAGGTCCTGCAATTCCAGTGTATGGACTTGCCACCACGTTGTATCCCAGTTCAACGGCTGTAGGTGTATCGGGAAGAAGCTTATCCCTCTTTTCGGAGAAGACCATCAGTGCGTTGAGTTTTCCGGCATTAACATGAGAGATGATGGTAGCCACACTGGAGGTCATGGCTATATCAACATGCCCGCCTAGAGCCGCCTCTACGGCTTCCGCATCATTACCAACAGGAACATGTTTAAACTCAAGCCCTGCGGCATCTGCCCACCTTAAGAATCCCAGCTGGGGAGCCTTGAGTGCAACGCAGGCATAGGTAACCTTCCCCGGATTACTTCGGGCATACTCTATTAGTTCATCTACATTCTTCCATGCTCTGTCCGGGCGGGATGCAATTGCCATGGTACTGCTTCCTATTTGCCCGATTGCATCGAAGTCGTAGGGACCGTAAGGCGCCTGATCGAAGAGGGGCGGGAAAATGTTTGTCCCCGGTGTAATGGCAAGAAGAGTGTAGCCATCGGGAGGAGCCTTTGCCACATACTCCCCGCCTATTACGCTTGCTCCGCCCGCCTTGTTTATTACCACCATGGGCTGTCCAAGATAGTCGGGTGCAACACTGGCAAACATTCGAGCATTGATGTCGGTTCGCCCCCCTGCGCCCCAGGGAACGATTAGCTGAATGGCCTTTGAAGGATATTCAGCCTCCGTCTCCTTCTGGCCTTCGGCAGAAAGAGTGCCGAATGAAAGAAGAACCAGAAGCATTACAAAAAAACTTCTTTTCATGATAACCTCCTTGTCTGACAAAGCCAGACCTGCTTAGTTTTTATTAAAGGAATCCTTAAGGATTTCCTCATATCGCGGATATTTTTTTAATATTCCGCCGGAAACTGTGAAGAATTTTTCATCGAGCTCAAACATCCCATGTTTGGGGATTATCCATGAAGCACTGGTACATGGATGCTCCCTTAATAGTTCATCCCATCGGAGATAATGTTCCGGGCCGTTTGATTCCAGAAAACCGGTGGAAAGTTCCGGTAGGGATGGCAAACAAGCTGCAAAAAGCTTGTTCCACTCGAGGAGGACAGGTATACACGCAGAGTCTGCCACGAAGCATGTTGCCCCCAGATCGATTGCAGCAATTGCTATTCGTGCGGTCAAACTGGGGGTCTTACCTGCCGGTTTTAAGGCAATTGTGTTGTATCCGAGCTTGGCCCTTTTCGCCACATCCTTGACGCTCTGAATAGACTCGTCGGCGGCTATTCTTATGGGAATTCCTGAAACATCGTAATCGCATTCCTCCGGGAATGGCTCTTCGATTATCACAACACGATCTTTAATGCCCGAACGATCGAGAAAATCTACAAGTTTTAAAAAAGCATCAATTGTGCTGTACCGTCCGTTTGCATCCAGGTAATAAAGAATCACTCCCTTTTCGGTATTGGGAGTTCTGTAATCCTTTAAGACCTCGTGCACTTCCAGGAGTCTCCTGCGGTCATGCTTAAGCATTTCTTCCTGGGAGCCGGAATGACCTATCTTGATCTTAAAAAGAAAGTGTCCCATTTCTGCCAGTTCTTCGATATCGGAAAGACCCATGTGGTAAGTTATTGTTGGTACCCGTGCAATTCGGTTGTGTTTAACTGTAAAGAAATCACCATAGAGGGAAGAGAGGAGTTTTCGGGCATCGCAGGTTCTCCTATACCTTGCATAGTGTTTCCAGAGAGAGCAGTCCAGGGAGACCAGAGAATTAAAGATAAAAGTATCCCTTATTTCCGGTATTCCGGAAATAGCCGAAGCATAACCCTTAAGCTCATCTGCAATACCGAGAGTTACCTCTTCCGGATGATCAAACTCCCTTCCCACAGCCAGTTTTGCCCCTCTTTCTGCAACTGCAGCCATGAGAATGTTGCCCCCTGCTTCAGAGTGCTCTCCTGCAACGGTAGAATCAGACCACAGTACTGCGAGCCCTCCTATACCCGTCTCCCAATGCCCGGTTCTATCCTTGAGTGAGGTTATAACGATCCACTTTTCTGTAAATGACCCTCCTTTAAAAGAGAAGGCTATTTTAAGAGGTTCTCTTACAAAGTCGAACCTGTAATCGGTAATACCGATCATCCTCTGCCCCCCATCAACCGTTCTCTACCCGAATTGGGCTCAACCTGGCCTTCTGTCTTTTCCAATGCCCTCGCCGGCGACACTGGCGGCAGTCTCTACCCAGATTGGGCTCGACCAGGCCATCTGTCCGTTATGCTGTGTTACCCTTATATAATAGAAATCCGCTCCGGCTTGTGCCCGGGTTTCTCCCTCATCTTCCCATTCAACTACTGCCGTAAACTCTTGCGGATGGCAAATTCTTCCAATAATAAAACTCTCGCTTGTAAAAACGCCCGTAAACTCTACTACATTATCTTTTAGTAAACTCTTGAGTTCTGTGCTTACAAGCTTCTCCGATGGTTTCAACAAGCGGACTGCAAGCACGGCATCCGCCGGAGCTTCCATATCAAGTACAATTGACTTGGTGGGGTCTTCCAGATAGGCGTCCTTTCTGGAGGTAAAAGAGCTGAGCTTTACGGTCTGCTCGTTTTTAAGTTCCAATTTGTCTCTCAACTTCTCGCTGAAAGGCCCCGACTGAAAACAACCGTTTACCCCGTGAAAAAAGCCCCTGTTAAGGGTTATTTCCATCTCCCACTCACATATCCTTTCAAGGTTGAGCGTCGCCCATGGCCCCCAACCGTACTGAATACGGCACTTCGCCCGTTCGGGAAACCTGTCGTGGTTAAGGCAGTTGTCTTCGGGAAAGTAGCGCCTGATTACCCTCCCGTTTTTTATGAGTTCGATCATTTTTACAGGCTCTTCCCCTTCTATTGCCACCTTTATCTCTCTCTTCGGTACAGGCGGAAGCTCGGCTCCCATGGGTGAACCGTTGAGCGTGAACTCGAGACGTATCCTGTCTCCGGTTACTGCGTAAACCCTGCGTGAGCGAATCGCTTCGAAAATCGCCTTTCTGCTCAGACCATCTGCCCAGACTCCGGTTATGCCTTCCCCCCATGCACCGGGGTAACCGAAGTGATCGTCCGTTGAGCCGAGAAATCCGAATCGCTTTCCCGTTCCAAGTTGATAATCTATGGTGTTGGAGGTCTGTCTTCCTCCGTTTGAGTGCAGAATCATGGGGTAGGGTGCCCTGTCTGTTTCCGTACAACCGTGTTCTGAAAATATCTCTACAACCGGGGTGATAACGGGACTGAAGTAATTCCAATTTATTCCGCGCCATCCGGTTTTATAGGCAACATGGTGAGGAATGGCCAGAGCGCCTGTCTTCCTTGCAAAATCGAAAAGCATTTCAACATGATCGGGAAGATACAGCTCGGCCTGATCTTCAGGGAAAATCAGGCAGTAATCACCGAAAATGCTCGAATGCCATTCATAGCCTAAAAATGCTGTAAACCTTTCGTCGTTTGCTTCACGTATGAGCTTTCGTGTTTTCGGCCAGTGTTCCCTGTGAGCCTTAAAGCCCCTTACCCAATGCAAGTGCCTCTCACCGGGCATAAGTGGCATATCGTGCCAGTGGGCATGCCCTGTGAAAGCGAAAAAATCCAGGTGCTTTCGGGCAATATCGATGGATCTCTCGAGAGAACCTTTGGCATATCCCACTGCATTGTGATTGTGAAGATCGCCCCAGAAGAGGGAGTGCTTCTCACTCAAAGATGTTACGCCTTTCTTGAGAACCGGTTCGTATGAGGGCTTCCGCCATCTATCCATCCTTTTCCTCCTGTTGTTAGAGTCCGGGATAATCACCCCTCTCGATTTTCCTCTTTATCTCTTCGAGTACTGCCTTACGCTCGGGGGGCGATTCAAAGGACCCACCACCGAATCGTTTTACCCTTCCATGGGCTAAGAGATGTCTTAGAAGTTTTTCCCGGAGCCCCTCCTTTACATCGCCGTATAGAGGGTCGTCAAAATGATTGAAAACCTCCGGAGGATTTTCCTTGAGATCGTATAGCTCCCCTTCTCCATTCTCACAGAGTACCAGTTTGTACCTTTCGGTGGTAACCATGACGGCCCCTGCAAGCTCACCGAAAGCCTCCTCCCTTAGCCGGAGGGAAGGGCTTTCCAATAGTGGGCTTACATCCTTCCCCTGGATATGTTCGGGAATGTTGAGCCCTGCAGTCTTTAAAAATAAAACATGCAGGTCGAGCCAATCGATAAAAGAAGAAGACCGCTCACCCCTTGAGACGCCAGGCCCCGAAATTAAAAGGGGAACTTTAAGAGCACTCTCATAGAAGGTGGATTTAAAGGGAAGACCGTGGTCTCCCAGATGATCACCGTGATCTGAGGAAAATACGATGAGGGTTGTCTCTTTTAATCCCTTTCTTTCAAGGGCATCGAGTATTCGACCTATCTGCCTGTCTACGAGGGTTATAGTGGCAAGGTAGTACTCACGCATCCGCCTTATTTTCTCTCGATCCATGTAACTGTAATCCGTTAAGTAGAGCAGGTTATCCCTGAAGAAGGGAATAATTTCTTGCTGATAGGCGGGTTTTGAAGATAGTTCTTCTCTATCGCCTGTAGGAGCCGTAATAGGAGCATTCTTGTAAAGGTCTGCCAGGTTTTCGGGAGGATCGTAAGGGTCGTGGGGGCTGTTAAAGGAGATCCATCCGAAGAAGGGTCTATCTTCAAGTTGCTCTATCCATTTAACCGCCTCTTCTCCTATAAAGGAGTCTATGTGGTAATCTTCCGGAAGAGGACTCACTATTGCGCCCAGGCTCTCTCTGTAACCCTTTATAGTTGCAGGATGCTCTCTCTTAAGCCCCCTTCTCTCCAAAAACAGAGTCCAGTCATCCAGTAGGAAGAAGTGCCGTTTGTCTTCTGCTATAACCCGATACTCGAACCCTTGCGGGTTATTCCATGGATGGAAATGCATCTTGCCGATAGCTGCAGTTTGCCATCCGGCCTCCCTGAAAATATCAGATATGACGGGTGTTTGTGGGGATATCCATTGAAAGTTATCCGATACTCCGTTTACATAGGGATACTGCCCTGTAATAAAGGAGGCTCTGGCCGGCTGGCAAACCGGAGAGACTGAAATACAGTTATCAAATACAATTCCTTCATCTGCAAGTTTATTCAGATTGGGAGTATGCATAAAATGTGCCCCGTAGCAGGGAAGGGAGTCCTGACGCTGTTGATCGGTCGTAATAAAGAGAATGTTATGCGCTTCTTTCATTTATTTTTACACTTCCTCTGTCGTTTAAGATAACCTTAAGGCAGTAATCCACACTTGTTCCGAAATCAAAATTGGTGTTCTCTATGGCAATGAGAGCGGCGAGTTTGCCTATCTCGAAGGATGGGGTACGGATGACGGAAATGGGGGGGATGTGTTGATATCCGATAAGGTAGTCGTTTGTCGAGAGTATCGATATCTCATCCGGAATGGATATACCTCTCTGATCGAGAAAGGGAAGCACTCCTTCCAGAAGTATTTCGGAAGTAACATAAACCGCCGTTATGGGAAGATGTTCTTTCTCAAAGACGGTTTCTATTAGCCTTTGTGCAGCAGAAGGGGTGTTTTGTTCTGCCCTTCTTAAATATATTTCAAACTCATCGCTATCTGCGTTTTCTCTAAAGGCACTTTCCCTGTGCAGAAAGAAGCTGTACTCTTCGGGGCCCGAGAAAACAAGGATTTTCCTGTGGCCGCGTGTTGTAAGATGATCGAAGGCAATACTTGAGACCATGCTTTCATCAAAATAGATACAGTCAACAAACGGGTTATCCACATCTTCTCTGTTTCGATTGAGGAGGTAAAGCTTAAGCCTCCCCCTGTAGCTGGTGAGGGCTTCGTTGTCCCTCAGATTGGAATGGATGATGAATACGCCTGCGATGGCTTCGAAGAAGGATACCTCTTCGAGAGATTTAAGTTTTTCCTCTATCCGGCCGTTTCTGTAGGATGAGAGCATTAAATAGTAGTCTTTCCCGCCTGTAGTTAAGCCCAGGTCGAGCTGGTACTTTACTCCGGCAAGAGTCCTTGAAAAGAAGTTGAGTCTGTGTGGATAGAGCCTTTCGCTTATCTGGATGGGTGATAAAAAAAGAAAGATGTTTCGGTTGCGCTTCTTTTTCTGTTTTAAGTCCGGATAGAAGGGATGCTGGGCGAGAACTGATATCACGCGTTCCCGTGTAACGTGTTCAACCGCAGGATCTCCGTTTAAAACCCGCGAGATCGTGGCCACCGAGACATCGGAAAGTTCTGCCAGCCTCCGGACATTCATTTTTCAAATGGTTATTTTGTATATGTA
>Ga0180301_10002267_pt1 | contig 15075 bp, 11 predicted proteins | sample GuaBasSediGuay16_FD_121797 | JGI IMG/M metagenome (GOLD analysis project Ga0180301, IMG submission 121797) | Subseafloor sediment microbial communities from Guaymas Basin, Gulf of California, Mexico - Guay16, Core 4569-2, 12-15 cm | ecosystem: Environmental > Aquatic > Marine > Hydrothermal...
ATTTAGAAGGACGTGATTTCGATTTAGGAGGACGTGATTTCCGTTTGGGAGGACGTGATTTTGACCTTGAAAGATATAAAAATTTGCTGTTTCCTGCGGACTTCCTGCAGTCGCGCGAACCGCCCCTACGTAAATTCATTAATTGAATAGCCGGGTCAGAGACTATCCGGCCTCCGCATATTCATGGCGCGGTAACCGCGCCCCTACGAAAATTCCACTTGCATATTACAGTAAAGTCGGTATCTTATTGTCAAAATGGCAAATGAAACGAGCATAACTCTCGCGATTTTCGAGGTGCTCGGCGGCGTAGCGCTGTTTCTTTACGGCATTAAAAAGGTTACCAAGTCGCTCGAGGACCTCGCGGGCGCGAGCCTGAAACTGATTATCACGCAGCTGACCAAAAGCCGGTTTCGCGGATTTGTTATCGGGCTTGCCGTCGCACTGTCGGTTCAGTCGTCGGGCGCGGTTATGCTTATGCTGGTCGCGTTCTCGAACACCGGGCTTCTCGCGCTTGGCGAGGCCGTCAGTATAATCCTCGGCGCGGGTGTCGGCACTACTTTCACGGTGCAGCTTCTGGCTTTCCGTGTTCACGCGTGGGCGCCGGCTATGTTATTAGTCGGCTATATTACGAGCCGCGTAACCCGGTCGGGGAAAGTAGTCGATACCGGCAGGGCGATATTCAGTTTCGGACTTGTTTTTCTGGGGATGCACCTTATCTCGGCTGGCACTGCGCCTCTTATACGCGAGGAGTTTTTCCCAGCGGCGATAGACTTTTTCCGGAAAACCCCCCTTTTCGCGGCGGTTATGGCGGCGATATTGACATTCGCGTTTCAATCCAGCACGGCGACGCTGGGGCTGCTTCTCACGCTGGCTTTTAACGGTATTATCGATGTCGAGTCGGCGATACCGTTTATTGTAGGCGCGAATATCGGCAGTTGTGGGACAGCTTTTCTCGGCGCCGCCGGCAGCAAGGTCCACGGATACCGGGTAGCTTGGACAGAGTTCGTGGTGCGGGTTATTACAGGTATAGTCGTAATCCTTCTGGCAAAATACTACGCTACCGTAACGGGTTTTCTTACCGGCGACCCGGCGCGCGGGATTGCACATATACACACGCTTTACGCGATTACTGCAACAGTAATTTTCCTACCGGTTTCGACTCTTCTCGCCAAACTTATAGCTAAAATTATCCCCGAACCTTCGGGCGAAAAGGTATTTGGGCCGGTTTATCTCGACCCGAATGCTCTGTCCAATCCGCCTGTCGCACTCGGAAGCGCGGCGAGAGAGATTCTACGAGAGGGCGATATCGTCCTCTCGATGGTGGATGATATAATCGTCGCGTTGTCTGAAAATAATATCGAACTGCTGTCGGAGATAGTCGCTCGGGACGACAAGGTCGATACGCTCCAGGAGGCCGTTACAGCGTATCTTACAAAATTGACCGAATCGGAGTTGTCCGAGGAAGAATCGCGCACAGAGGTTCAACTCATCACTTTCGCTCTCGAGTTGGAGCACATCGCCGACGTTGTCAGCAAGGACCTCGCGCGGCATGTAGAAAAACGAGTCGACCAAAACTATTATTTCTCGGAGGAAGGTTTCGGCGAAATATTATCGTTCCACAGACGTGTCCGAAACCTGGTGCGTCTCGCTCTCGACGCTATTCCCCTGCGGACAAATATCTTAGCACGGGATATAATCCAGGAAACGAAGAAAATCATCGAAACGCAGCGGGAACTTAACCGTAGCCATATCGAGCGGCTTCACGCAGGAATCAAGTTCTCTACTGTAACGAGTGCATTGCATATAGATTTACTTACCGATATGGCTCGGATAGCCGTCCACGTTTCTCATATCGGCTACGCTATACTGGGGAAGGTTTAGTATCTATGAGAAAAGCCGAACGCAAACGGTTCCTGAATTTAGCCGTTCGCTCCGCGGTAATTTTTGTTATCGTTGTTGCGGCGGCATTCGCTATAAGCGCTATTTTTCTGTCTGATTTTTACGATAGACTTCTCGAGACTACATTGGCGGACGCTCTAACCGACACGAGGGAACTCGGAGATTTTATCTCCGAAAAACTCGCACAGGGTTTTATATCGCCCAACGACAGGGCGCGGATACGAGAGATAAAGGATAAATACGGCTTTATCTATATAATCGCTGCGGATAAAGACGGCGGAGTAGTTTTCAGTATGGGTTTTCAGGAGGCCCTTTCGCTCGTGGAGTATAAAGATATAGGCATTTTCCCGCGAGTATTGATTGTGAAAAACACGAGAATCCCCGTCTACGATATCGCTATGAGAATGCCGGGAGGGAGAATGCTGCACGCGGGTATCCCGCAGGAGGGTCTGACACCAGAACTCGCCGAAGTTACCGATATGGCCGGAAACCTCTTGAGGATACTATTCGCGCTGGTCCTCGGACTGATAGCGGTCGCGATAACGTATGCAGTCGTTATGGTCAGGCGTGTAAAATTCCTTCGCGGCGAGATGGAACGACAGAGCAGGCTGGCCTATCTCGGCGAAATAGCGGGCAGTCTGGCCCATGAGATACGCAATCCGCTGAATACGATAAATATGAACGTCCAGCTTCTCGACGAGCAGTCCGCGAATGCTCCCGAAACGACGAGGAAAAAAATCGCGAGGGTTCGTAACGAGGTTGCCCGTCTCGACGGAATATTGACGAGTTTTCTGCGGTTCGCGCGTCCACCAAAATTATCCGTGAAAAATGTAGATTTAATCGACCTGTTGAATAGATTGGCCGATTTTTTCGGCCCGGAAGTCGAAGGCGCCGGAATACGATTGAAACTCGATTTGGCTGAGGATTTACCGGTTATCCACGGCGACCCGGAGCAACTTCGGCAGCTTTTCTTAAATTTATTGTTAAATGCGCGCGACGCCTCCGAACCCGGCGGCGAAATTGTAATTTCCGGATGGAAAACAGCCCGACGCGTCCATATAGCGATATCGGACGTAGGCTGCGGAATCGAAAAAAACCAACTCGAACGGATATTCGAGCCTTATGTAACCTCGAAACCCGAAGGCACCGGCGTCGGGTTGGCGATAGTAAAAAGAATCGCTATGGACCACGGCGGCAGTATCCGGGTCGAGAGTAAAATCGGCGAGGGAACGGTATTTACAGTATCGCTACCGAGAAAATAATAACGGCTCGGTTGTCAAGAACATTATAGAAGGACTATTTGGGGACGAAATAATGGCAACTAAAAAACAAAAAACAAAAGTCGAAAATCGAGAACCGAACGACGCTGTTAACGTAGGCAAAAAGGATATAAGGAAAGACCATATTCTTGTGGTCGAGGACGACACAGCGGAACTGGAAACGCTCGCCGAGGTCCTTGTCGCGGACGACCGCGAAATACATACCGCGCAAACAGGCGAATATGGTGCAAAACTACTCGATAAACTCGATATCGACCTCCTTATAACCGACCTTATGTTGCCGGGGAAAACCGACGGACTCGACCTCCTCCGCAAGGCGCGTAAAAACGAGAAAAAAACGGGAGTTATTCTCGTTACCGGGCACGGCTCGGTCGATACCGCTATCGAGGCGATGAAAGAGGGCGCCCACGATTATTTGACCAAACCGGTGGATATCCGCAGGCTGCGAGCTGTCGCGGAAAAGGCGCTGGAGGTTGCACATATAGCCCGGCGACACAAGGAACTCGAAGAGGCTATCGCGGTCGAGTCCGGATTCATGGGGATAATCGGCGAGTCGCCGGCTATGAAAACCGTTTTCGAGCGTATCCGCGCCGCAGCGCCAATCGATTCTACCGTCCTTATCACGGGCGAAAGTGGGACGGGCAAAGAACTGGTCGCCGATGCCATACACGAATTATCTAATCGCGCTGAGGGGCCTCTGGTAAAGGTTAATTGCTCGGCGATTCCGGAATCGTTGATGGAGAGCGAGCTTTTCGGCCACGAAAAAGGTTCTTTTACCGGGGCATCCGACAGCCGTCCAGGAAAATTCGAGCTTTCCACCGGTGGGACGATAGTTCTCGACGAGATAGGCGACATACCCCTGAAGTTGCAACCGAAATTATTACGCGTTCTCGAAAACTCGACCGTCGAAAGAATCGGTGGGCGAGAATCGAAAAAACTCGATTTGCGCGTGGTATCGTCCACAAACCGCGACCTCGACAAAGCGGTCGAAGAAAACGAATTCCGGCAGGATTTGCTGTATCGGATACGCGTCGTTACTATAAATCTCCCGCCACTGCGAGAACGCAAAGAGGATATCCCGCTTTTGATAGAGCGCTTTCTGGCGCGCCTTTCTGTTCGGCTCGGCAGGAAATTAGAGGGGATTTCGAAAGAAGCCCTCGATATATTTATGGATTACGATTGGCCCGGAAATGTCCGCGAACTCAAACACGCTCTCGAACAGATGGCTATATTCAGCGCAGAGCCGGTTTTATCGAACGTTCCGGAAACTATCTCAGGGAAAAAGGTTTTTAAGGTCGGTTCGCTCGCCGGAGTGCCCATAAAGGACCTGGAAAAGCAGGCGATTATGCAGACACTGAAAGATGTCGGGGGGGACAAAAAACAGGCGGCGCAGGTCCTCGGTATCGGCCTCAGGACGCTTTACCGCAAGCTGGAAGAATACGGGGAATAAGGGTTTTACCGCAGAGACCACAGAGAACGCAGAGAAAAAAAGAAGGCAAAAAGCAAAAGATAAAATTGCCATTCCACACGCCGCCGTGTCGTGGAATGTGTTATTGAACTATTTACAAAGGTGAGAAAACAGCCCACGATTTCAGTCGTGGGAAATGAATAAAACGCAACACCCGAACCGATTTATCGGTTTAAGCAGAAAACGAAAAAGGAGGCAAAATGAAATACTCGAAGTTGTTCGCGGTTGTTGGGATTATTATGGTGCTCTCGATAAATGCCGTCGGCAAATCGGTCGAGCCGACCAAAACCGGAGCGAAATGCCGCCTTGTCGGCGGTTCACGAGACTGGATATACTATCAGGTTACAAATAAAAACCCGACGACCTGGGTGGTCGAAGGCCCCGGTCACGTGAAAATCTACGCCCGTGTTCCCGGAGACAGAAAGGGCGAGTTCACGCTCTATATCGACGGCGAAGAGTATAAAGTATTCGAGATAGAAAAGAAGAAATCGCTGAAATACAAAATGCAGGTCGGCGACGGGAAACCGACCGAAGTAAGCACCGCCGAGAAGGTCAGGATTAAAATCGGCTCCGGCGAGCACACAATAAAACTCGTCTCGAAAGAGAAATTATTTGTCAGACTGCTCAATGAACCAAAGAAATCGACATCGAAAGCGCCAGAAAAATACTCCCGTGCATTGTCGCTGATAACCGGCGACACTAAAACGACTTATTACACCGCAACCCGCGAAAAACCAGCGGTTCTCGAATACGAAGGCTCCGGCACGCTGACCGTCTGGACTCGCCTCGCTTTCGACAAAAATATGAAAGGGACACAACATTATACACTGGTAACCTCGGAAGTCGGTGGAAAAACGAGGCGAATGAAGCTCGAAACGGTTATCTCCGAAACGTCGGTCTGGGAGAACGACGGAGGCGTTATTCCGGGAAAAGCCCGGAAATTCACTGTAGTGTTGAGCAAGGGTAGCCATACTATAAAATTCTGGCCCGAGGACACACCAGCGCCGTATTGCGCACTCAGATTTACGCTAAGCAAATAAAACTATGCTGGATATAAAATTCATACGTGAGAATATAGAGCTTGTGAAAAAAGCCTGTCGCGATAAGGGCGAACCGGATGTTGTGGGGGATTTATTAATTAAGGACGACGAAAGGCGCGAATTACAGGCCGAAATCGACGAGAAACGCCACGAGCAGAAACAACATTCGGCGAGTGTCGGCGAGGCTATAAAGGCCGGAGATAAGAAAAAGGCGGAAGCCCGCAAGAATAAGGCAAAAACACTCTCCGATAATATCAAACAACTCGAAGAAAAACAACGGGTCGTTCAAGCCGAATGGGAAAAGTTGATGCTCCACGTACCGAATATCCCGGCGCAGGATGTGCCCGTCGGCGGCGAAGACGCCAATGTTATAGTCAAAGAATGGGGCGACATCCCGAAATTCGATTTCGATATCCGCGACCATCTCGACCTCGGGGATATACTCGGAATTCTCGATATGGAACGTGGGGCGAAAGTCGCCGGAAGCGCTTTTCCAGTTCTTGTCGGCGACGGCGCAAAAATGGCGCGGGGGCTTATCGCGCTGATGCTGGATATTCACCGGGAAAACGGTTTTGTCGAAATAGCACCGCCGTATCTGGCGAACAGAGATGCTATGGTCGGCAGCGCCCAAATACCGAAACTCGAAGACGATATGTATCATATCCAACAGGATGACCTTTTTCTGATACCGACATCGGAGGTCCCGACTACTAATCTACACGCCGGTGAGATTCTCGCCGAGGCCGAATTGCCGATTTATTACACGGCTTACTCGGCTAATTTCAGGCGGGAGGCCGGTTCCTACGGCGCTGAAACGCGCGGCCTTCTGAGAGTCCATCAGTTCGATAAGGTCGAGCTCGTCAAGTTCGTGTTGCCGGAGGAATCTCAGAAAGAACACGAGTCGCTTCTCGCCGAGGCCGAAAAAGTGCTTCAAACGCTCGAAATACCATATCGTGTCAAACTCCTCGCTACGGGGGATATGTCGTTCGCCGCGAACAAAGTCTATGACCTCGATATCTGGGCGCCCGCGGAGCGCAAATGGCTCGAGGTTTCGAGCTGTAGCAACTTTTTAGATTTTCAATCGAGAAGAGCTAATATCCGTTATCGGCCCGACGGCGGCGGCGCCCTTCGTTATGTGCATACATTAAACGCGAGCGGTGTCGCACTGCCCCGACTTCTCGTGTCTTTATGGGAATTAGGCCAGACAGAACGCGGGACGATAAAAATACCAGTTGCGTTGGTGCCGTATTTCGGCGGAATGGAGGAAATAATACCCAGGGTTAAAATCCCTTGAAATTCAAGAAGAAAAAATACAGGATTGTCTATCGTGGGGTGCCACGCCTTTATAGAATTGTGGCTTTCGCCGTGGCGGTAATCCTCGTTCTGGGCATTTTCTTATACACAGAACATATTCGGCGACAACTCTCGGTATATAACCGCAGAACACTCAACGCATACGCGCGGTTGTGGTCGCTGGCGACAACAAAAAGTGTGGGCGCACAGGAACTTAGTATCGTGTTCGAAGAGATTATCGAAAAAAGCGATTTCCCGATGGTTCTTACAACCGTCGACGGCGAACCGGTTTTATGGCGCAATCTCGACTTCGAACCGGGGGACACATCTCGGGCGACAAGACAAAGGTTGAAAGAAATCGCCTCCGATATGGGACGCAGTGAACCGCCGGTCCCGATATTCGTCGGAACAACCACCCGTGCGCTCGGTTATATCTACTACGGCGAATCCCCGTTCGTTAAATGGTTAAGATTCGTGCCACTTGCGGAATTTATTCTCGTTGTTGCAATGTTGATTTTAGCCTATGCTGGCTATAATCGGCTGAGATACTACGAAAAACAAAATATCTGGCTCGGTATGGCGAGAGAAACTGCACACCAACTCGGCACGCCGATATCCGGCCTTCTCGGCTGGATAGAGCTTCTAAGAGATGAAATCGAGAAAGCCGAGTCCGCTCGTGCTTTTCAAAACGCAAAACAGAATCCGGTCGAGCTCGTCGATAAAATGACCGAGGATATAGAGAACCTCAACCGAATAGTGGTGCGTTTCGGACAGGTCGGCTCGGTGCCGGAACTGGAACCGACACAATTACCCGACCTTCTCAAACAGGTAGTTAGCTATCTGCGCGAGCGAACACCTCGTTTGCTCGCTCGGGTCGATTTTGTCGAGCAGTTCGACCCGGTGCCAGAGGTGTTCGCAAACAAGTTGCTCCTGTCGTGGGCGGTGGAAAACCTGATAAAAAACTCGCTCGAGGCGCTCCCTGAAAAAGGCGGGCAGATAAAGGTCGCTACACGGCTCGATGTCGAGGGCGAAAATGTGCAGATAATTATAGCAGATAACGGTAGAGGTATATCGTCGCGAAACACGCGGAAAATATTCTCGCCCGGATACACCACGAAAAAGCGCGGCTGGGGACTCGGATTATCTCTAACAAAAAGAATAATCGAGGAATACCATTTCGGCAAGCTGTTCCTTCTGGAAAGCAAGCCGTTCGAGAAAACTACTTTTGTAATTAGTTTTCCGCTTTCGAGTAAAACCACATATAAGTAGTCGTCTTAATAGTAAAGGAGTGATAGAGGATGCCGAACGCGAAAAGGATTATCTGGGCGGATGACGAAATCGACCAGCTTAAACCGCATATTATCTTCCTTAAGGAGCGCGGTTATGAGGTCGATGGCGTGCCTTCGGGCGAAGACGCGATAGAACTCCTGAAACGCGGCGGATACGACCTCGTGTTGCTCGACGAGATGATGCCCGGCATGGACGGCATTACCGCATTGGAGGGAATAAGAAAAATAGACAAACGCATACCCGTAGTGATGATAACCAAATCGGAAGAAGAAACTCTGATGGAGGAAGCTATCGGCAAAGAGATAGCCGACTACCTTGTTAAACCGGTTAATCCTCACCAAATACTATCGTCGCTAAAGCGTATTTTCGACTCGACTCGGATAGTCGGTCAGCAATTGACGCGCGATTATACCGCAGAGTATCGCGATATGTCGACCAGGCCCTCGGCTAACGCAAAACCCGAGCGGTGGCTCGAACTGGCGTATTGGCTCGCCGAATGGGATGTTATATTGGACTACCGTCCCGACCTCGGACTCGTCCAAATGCACCGCGAGTTCAGACACGAATGCAACGCCGAGTTCGCACGGTTTATCCTCTCCAACTACGAACATTGGCTTCAAGCCGACCGGCGGGAACGCCCACGCCTCTCGATAGATATAGCCCGTGATAGGTTGATCCCGCATCTCGCGGAAGGGAAAAAGTTGTTCTTTGTGGTGATAGACTGTATGCGTCTCGACCAGTGGCTTTCGGTAGAGAATATGCTGGCGCAGTCCTTCGATATAACCAGCGAGGCCTATTTCTCGCTCCTCCCATCGGCGACTCCATTTTGCCGGAACGGACTGTTTAGCGGCCTTTTCCCGCTAGACCTTGCGAAACGATACCCGGAATTGTGGACTAACCCGAGCGACGATTCGACTTCGCGAAACCGATACGAACACCAACTGCTGGATAAGCTAATCGCCGAAAACGGAATCAGCCTTCCCGGCGATACGAAATATATCAAGCTCCTCGACCCAGAAGAGGGAGAAAGCCTGGTTTATCGGTTGAAAAGCTATCTTTCGGCACCGATGACCAGCGTCGTGGTTAATTTTCTCGACATACTCGCGCACAGCCGCGCCGCCAGCGAAGTGCTCAGGGAGATATCTCCCGATGAATCGGCCTATCGCAGTGTTATGAAGACCTGGCTCGGTCATTCGAGTTTATATAAGGCTCTGACGAGCCTCGCGCAGGAAGATGTCGTAATAATAATTACCACAGACCATGGGAGCACTATCGGCAAACGCGGCGTTAAGGCATTCGGCAAAAAAGACACCTCGACGAATCTCCGATACAAATACGGCGATAATATAAATTGCGACGAGAAGGGAGGCGTTTTTATCCGCGAACCCGAGGATTGGCGGCTCCCAAGTTTCACAAGAACCACGAACTATATCATAGCATTGGAAGATTACTACTTCGTCTATCCGACGAATTTCGCCCAATACGAAAAAAAATATAAAAACAGTTTTATCCACGGCGGTATTAGTATAGAGGAAATGGTAGTGCCGGTCGCAACACTGACTCCGAGATGAATGTTCTCGGGGAATATCTGACCAAAAGCGAAACAGAGACCGTTCTTCTCGGCAAAAAACTCGCAGCAGAGCTGGTCGAAAGCGCGGTTATCGCCTTTGTAGGCGAACTGGGTTCCGGGAAAACGACGCTCATTCGCGCTATTGCAGGTGCGCTCGGCGCCGACCCGCTCGAGGTCGCGAGTCCCACATTCACGATAGTGAATGTCTATTTCGGGCGCGAACCTATTTATCATATAGACCTGTTTCGGATAAAAAAACCGTCGGAAATAGACGAACTCGGATTGTGGGAAATCGTCGACGGCGACGGCATAAGCCTTATCGAATGGGCCGACCGTTACCCGAAACTCGTTCCGGAAAACGCGTTCTGGGTTTCGCTCTCGCGCGAGGGGCCGAATACTCGGAGAATAATTATAGACCTAAAGCGTCCCGTTTTTAAGAAGGGTAAAAATGAAATACTATAGACAAATTGCGTTCCTGTTTCTGTTAGTATTCGTTTCGGTTTCGATGGCCACGTCGAAATCGTCCCCGTCGCTACGGGATTTTAAGGGGGATTCGGCCAAGGTCTGGGTATTTTTCACCGATAAGGATACCGGGGGGAAATCCCTGTCCGACGCCGCGCGTCGGAGCCTTTCAGAACGCGCTATCGAACGGCGACGGAAGGCCGGTATTCCGTTGGAAATCGCCGACGCCCCGGTGAACGATTCCTATATCGAACAAGTAGAGGCTCTCGGTGGGAGACTTTTACGCAAAAGCCGCTGGCTCAACGGAGCATCGTTTATGCTCCCATCCGGGCTCCTCGAGCCGGTTTCGGCTTTGCCGTCGGTAAAAGAAATAAGGCCTGTGGGGAAATACCGCCGTCCAATCGAGCCGAGAGGGCGGCATATCCCCGACGCGCCTCCTCACGACGGCGACTACGGCGCGACGCTCGACCAGTTGGAGCTCATGGGGGCGATTCACCTCCACGACCTGGGCTACACCGGTGAGGGAGTCCTCGTCGGGTTCCTCGATTCGGGTTTTCGGTTAACGCATCGCGCTTTCGATAGCCTCGACGTTGTGGCCAAATACGATTTTATATATAACGACACGACGGTGGATTACGACTCTCTCGCAGGAGACCACGACCGAACGGGTTACAGACACGGAACGCAAACCCTCGGTTGTGTAGCCGGGTATTCCCCCGGCGAATATATGGGTGCCGCGTATCGGGCTTCGGTAGCGTTAGCCAAAACGGAGGACGTCGATAGCGAATATGTAACAGAGGAAGATAACTGGGTTGCCGGTATCGAATGGCTCGATTCGGTCGGCGCGGATATAATCTCCAGCAGCCTCGGATACGCCGATTTCGAGGAGGACACGCCATATACTATCGACGACCTCGACGGAAATACTTTTATCGTAACTATCGCTGCCGATATCGCCGCAAGATTGGGTATATGCGTGGTCAATTCGGCGGGGAACGAACGAGGCGGAAGCTGGGGGACTCTCGTCGCGCCGTCGGACGGCGATTCGGTGCTCGCGGTTGCGGCTGTCGGTTTGGACCATATTATCGCCCCGTTCTCGAGTCCGGGTCCGTCGGCGGACGGAAGAATAAAACCGGATTGCGCGGCGCTCGGATACGGAGCAGTTCTCATCGATGCAGAAGATACGATGGGAGTTGTCCCCTACGGTTGCGGAACGAGTTTTTCCTGTCCGTTGCTCGCAGGTTTGTGCGCGGCGGTTAAAAGCGCAAACCCGGAACTCTACGGTTATGATTTAGCTCTTGCCGTTCGCCGCAGCGGAGACAGATATCGCGCGTTCGACCCGGCATATCCGGCGGATTCCGCCGATAACGACTACGGCTGGGGAATCCCGAAAGGCCCGGTCGCAGCAGGTTTGTATAAAGGCTTTTATGGTCGCGTAATCGACGCCAAAAACGGCGAACCGCTCTGCGGCGTTATGGTCAATCTCGATTACGGCGCTGGCAGCCGGACAGTCTATTCCGATACTTTCGGCATATTCGTCGACCCGCTCGCAGAAGAAGGCGACCCTGTAGTTATCGCAGTGCCGGGATTTTATATCGAGGACGGCTTATCGGTCGACGGCTATGGTCATGCGGTTTTTCTCGAACGCCTCGGAAGCGCGGCATCGATTCAGGTTTTCCCGAACCCCGTTTCGGACAGTCTCACAATTGTCGTCTACGACAGCGATAGGGCGCGGTTCTCGGTATATTCCATGGATGGGAATCTCGTTTTCGATAAAACATTTGCGTTCGTATCGTCGAAACGTTTCCGCTGGGACTTGTGCAATCAAGCGGGAAAACCCGTAGCTAACGGCGTATATCTTATCCGTATCGCCGCCGACGACGAGGAGATAATCCGCAAAATCGCCGTCATTCGGTAACCTATGTCTGCGGTTAACTGGATAGCGCACCGCGCGGCGGTTCTTCTGACAATAGTATGGATAGTCGTTTTCGCGCTGGAAATAACCGCGCCGATTATGGTCGAGATATGCCCCGTCGGCGCCGGTTTGATATACTCTGTTCTGAAGCCACTTTGCCATCAAAAAGCGGAACGTAGTTTCCATATCGCTGGACATAAGATGGGGCTTTGCACACGCTGCACCGGGGTTTTTGGCGGATTGACCGTTTTCGGGATATTCTCGATTATATTTCGCTGGAAAAAGGGATTAACTCACTGGTGGATGTTGATACTGCTCGCGCCGCTGGCAGTCGACGGTATCGGACAGACCGCCGGACTCTGGAATACGGGGAATATAGCGAGGTTCATTACCGGCCTCGTTGCCGCTTTTGGAATTGTTTTCTGGCTATATCCTATTATATTTGAAATGGAAAAGGACACGGAGTTATAGAAAAAGCTTGAATAAAGCCGGTCGAACCGGTTATAACAAATATAGCCAGAATAAAATTTAGAATTATATTAGCGGATTTAATAAAATATTAATAAACGCTCTCGAAAGGAGAGGAATATGGCATTAGGCGGATTTTTCGGCTGCCTCGGCATTCTGGCAGTCGTGGTGATTATCGTAGCGGTATTCGTGATAATGCTCTACAACAGGCTCGTCGGCCTGAAAAACCGCGCGGAAAGTTCCTGGGCGGATATCGATGTCCAGCTCAAACGGCGCTACGATTTGATACCTAATCTTGTAGAGACCGTTAAGGGCTACGCAGGTCACGAGCGAGAAACGTTCGAGAACGTAACAAAGGCGCGCCAGCAGGCTATCGAGGTTACGGGCGATGTCGCCAAAATGGCGCAGGCGGAGAATTTCCTGACGCAGACATTGCGCAGTCTGTTCGCGCTCGCCGAAGCCTATCCCGAACTTAAAGCAAACCAGAATTTTCTCGACCTTCAGGCTCAACTTGCCGAGATAGAGGAGGTTCTCTCGCAAGCAAGACGCTATTATAACGCCGTTGTCCGCGACTTAAACACGGCAGTCGAAAAGGTCCCGACTAATATCGTGGCTATGCTGTTCGGTTTCAAAAAGCGCGAGTATTTCGAAATCGAGGACGCCGCCGCGCGCGAGGCTCCAAAAGTCGATTTTAGCCGCAAGGAATAGAAGCAGACGCACAGCCTGTGGCGAAAAGGGGTTAAGCTAATAGTCTCGGACCGGCGTAATCGTTATGCCGGAAGAAAGGTGAATAATATGAATTCGAAAGTATGGTTTTCCGCAGCGCTGTTGTTCCTGTTCGTTACCGGCGCCACGGCGTATTACATAGAGTCGTTCGACTCGGAGATATACCTCTTTAAAGACGGTTCTTACGAGGTTACCGAAAGGCTCGTCGTCGATTTCGGGAGCGAGAACCGCCACGGGATATACCGCGAAATACCGTATAAATACGAAGCCGAATCCATTCGAGATAGATTCCTGAAACGGTCGAAAAAGGTCAGGATTAAAATATTGAGCGTTACCGACGACGAGGGTAACAGCTATCAGACTAAGATAAAAAAAAGAAGGGGATATATCAATATCCGAATCGGCTCACCGAGTGTATATGTTTCCGGAACGTTCGTGTATAATATCAAATATAAGGTCGAAGACGCGATACTCTATTTCGACGACTACGACGAGCTTTACTGGAACGTTACCGGCACCGAATGGGACTGCAATATATCGTCCGCGTCCGCGAAAGTATATGTTCCCGCCGATATGCCTGTCGACAAACTTCGCACAAATTGCTATACCGGAGCTTACGGCTCTCAAGAGCAGAATTGCTCGGCGGAAATAGTCGGCAAAGCTATCCATTACAAAACAAATCGACCCCTGGGGGTTTTCGAGGGTCTGACGCTGGGGCTCGCGATGCCGAAAGGATATATCGGCAAGCCCTCCTTTATGAAACGCGTTATGTGGGAACTGGAATATGTCTGGCCGCTGGTATTTTTCCCCATCGGTCTATTAATATTGATAGTTCTCTATCTAAAAAAGGGTCGCGACCCGCTATATTACTCGATAGCGCCGCGTTACGAACCGCCGGTGGGGCTCACTCCCGCCGAAGCCGGAACTCTAATAGACGAGAAGGTCGATATGCAGGATATGACCTCGACTATTGTCGACCTGGCGGTTCGAGGGTATCTTAAAATAATCGAAATCGAAAAGAAAAAGATTATTTTCTTTACAACTAAGGACTATGCTCTCGTTAGGCTGAAAAGCGCAGACGACAAACTGAAAAAACACGAAGAGCTGATGTTCGACGGGCTTTTCGATAAGGGCACAATAGACTCCGACGACCTGCAAAAAGTTAAGCGACTCTGTCCCGATTGTGTCGGCAAAGAAGCGATAACAGTTTCCAGCCTGAAAGAGAAATTCTACACCGAACTTCCAGAGATTAAGAAAAGCATCTATAAAAACCTCGTAACGCAGGGCTATTTCCCATCCGACCCGGACAAAGTGCGCGGAAAATACGCCGGCTGGGGCATAATGCTGATAATAGTCGGAGCCGTTCTATCGTTAGTCGGCAATCCGCTATTTATTATAAGTGCGGTTCTGATAGGAATTCTCGCTATCCTCTTCGGGAGATTTATGCCGCGCAAAACGAAGAAGGGCAGTATTCAGGCGTCGCAAATCGCCGGTTTCGAGGAGTTCGTCCGACGGGTCGAAAAAGACAGAATCGCCCGGATGGCGCAGGACGACCCGACCGTTTTCGAGCGGCTTCTGCCTTATGCTATGGCTCTCGGTGTCGCTGACCAGTGGGCCGAGGCTTTCAAAGACCTGTTCAAAGAAGCCCCGAATTGGTATGTCGG
>Ga0180301_10002268_pt1 | contig 15067 bp, 18 predicted proteins | sample GuaBasSediGuay16_FD_121797 | JGI IMG/M metagenome (GOLD analysis project Ga0180301, IMG submission 121797) | Subseafloor sediment microbial communities from Guaymas Basin, Gulf of California, Mexico - Guay16, Core 4569-2, 12-15 cm | ecosystem: Environmental > Aquatic > Marine > Hydrothermal...
GCGTAGCGAATGTGGCTCGTTTGATGTGGCTGACTTTCAGTCAGACACACACCCGAGCTTTTGCTCGGTTGTGTCAAACTTTATTTAAAGTTTGATTTATATTAAATTTAATTGAGTATAATCCAAAAATGGCCGAGATGGAACAGATAGGAAAGGATAAGGATGTGTATCAGCAATTTGCTCGATTGTATGATGAGATTCATAAGAGGATTGTTGGGAATGAAGAGGCAATAGAGTGTATTCTAATATCTCTACTTTGTGATGGTCATGTTTTATTAGAGAGCGTTCCAGGTATGGGAAAGACTATGTTGGCTAAGACTATATCAGAAACATTGAACTGCGAATTCAAGAGAATTCAGGGTACACCAGATCTCACTGCAACAGATATTACCGGTAAGTTGGTCTATGATGAAAAAGAGGGTAAATATGTCCTGAGAAAGGGTCCGGTCTTTACCAATATCCTCCTTATGGATGAGATAAACAGAGCACCACCAATGACACAGTCCGCACTTCTTGAGGTAATGGAGGAAAAAAAGGTGACTATGGGGGGCGTAACCTATGAACTGCCCAAGCCCTTTATCGTTATTGCAACAGAGAATCCATTAGAACAGAAGGGTGTTTTCCCACTACCTGAGGCACAGAAGGATAGATTTCTTTTCAAGGTTATTATGATGTATCTCACTACTGAGGAGGAGGCCTCTATCGTAAAATCCAAATTGAGGGATGTAAAGATAAATAGGATATTTAATCCGGCAGAAATTCTAATCCTTAGAAAAGAGATAAAGGAAAGCGTAACTATCGATGATTCCATAATAGATTATGCCATCAAGATTGTGAATGAGACGAGAAACAGAAGGGAACTCCAGACTGGAGCCAGTCCCAGAGCGTCAATAGCATTTATGGAAACTGCAAAGGCCAAGGTATTCCTAGAGGGAAGGGATAACGTAACGGTAGCCGATATAAAGAAATTGGCATATCCCATACTGAGACATAGGATTATTCTAAATCCAGAATATGTAGAAATGAGGGTTACACCAGATGATATCATCAAAAAGATTCTGGATAAGATTGAAGCACCTATGTAGCAACACTTTTCTTTCTTTGGAAAAGAGAAAGGGGATACGCAAGACCTTTGTTGAGATCACATCAAATAAACTATTTTAGCTTAAAAATTCCCAGAACTTTCCCAGCATCTAACCAACCCTCAGCATATTCTAAGGCAGCGAGTGCATTTATGTACTCCCCCTTTTCATAGAAATGCTTTGCATCCCTATAATAACTTAGAGCCATTTCCTGAAACTCTTTCTTGATTTTTTCCATATCAAGATTCCCGGCATCCCGAATCTCTAGATTTTCAAACATGTCCTTTGCCTTTTCCAGATATTCATCCACCTTCGCCTTCAGTTCATAGTTCATCTTTTTGATAGTGTAAAGGTATTGCCCCTTACAACCAGGAGATCCGCCTTAGCCCTTTCAGCGACCTCTTGGGCGATCTCTTTTCTATCAGCAGTTCTTGCCGACTTCAGTATCCTGACCTTTAGAATCTTTCTCTTTTTTAGCTGTGCCTTTATTTCGGCAATAAGAGGCTCTGTAATTCCGGATTTACCAATTTGAATTTGTGGTGTTGATTGTTTCATTTTTAAATCCTCTCATAAAAATTCCCCCATCAGCCTCTGCTTCAGATCCTCCCTCCATGGGTAATATTTTTCGCGGCATCTAAACATCCTTTCCTCTGTCTCTTGGAAATTTTGGAAACAATCAGAATTTTTCTGAAATTCTTATCCTTGAAGAATTCCTCCGCTCTCTTTATGTTGTACATCTTTGAACCTCAATTTTCTTTCCCCTCTTCCCCTTAACCTCCCTCACATAAGGAAAAAACATCTTTCTCTTGCAGTGAAAACATTCCACCTCAACCCTCTTCTCTCTGGAATTTATCCTGCTTCTTGAGGTCTTTCCGGGCATCAGATAGTGATAGCAGTATTTACAGAATTTCCTTTTATACTCCCTTGATATTCGAACATTGAATTTCATCCCTATCTTTCTTGCCAGTTCAACATAGCTATCAGCGAGATCCATCTCTCCTTTAAGAGCCGCATTGTCAGCCAGACCGAAGAGAATTTCTATCCTCTCCCTTGCAATATCCTGCTGTTTCCTTTTATCTTTTTTCCTCACCTTTCTTCTTGTCATCTTGTTAGTATCTCTACCCTGTTTCTCTTTAGCAGGATCATATCCTCAAATCTTACCCCGAATTTTTCTGGAATGTAGATCCCAGGCTCAATTGTAAATACCATCCCGTCTTTTAGTATATCCCCAGATTCCGGACCGATGTTGGGCAGTTCATGAACCTTCAAGCCGATACCATGCCCCGTGGAGTGGTAAAACCTATAGCCTCGTTTTTCCATTTCCCTCTCAACGAAATTATGGATATCCTCCGCCTTTACTCCAACCTCAATTCTATCAATGGTCTCATCTTGAATTTCTCTGACGTATTCCATGATTTTCCTCTTCTCGGCGTTAATTTTTCCAACCTCTATGGTTCGGGTCATGTCTGAAAAATAGCCGTTATATCTCGCGCCCAGATCAACAACAACCAAGCTACCTTTTTTAATTCTCATCCAACTCGCTCTGGCATGAATGTTCGCACTATTCTTTCCAGAGGCTAAGAGCATCCCCGACTCGAATGGTGGGCTTTCTGATCCTCGTTTACGAATTTCATATTCTATCTCGGACAAAGCATCCATCTCTCGAACCCCCTCCCTTACCACTTCAAAAGCCTTTTTCATCCCCTTCATTGCGATATGTGCAGATCTCCTCAAAGATTCTATTTCATATCTTGATTTTATAGCCCTCTGTTTTTCAACAAGATCCGTTACCACCAAATTGATTCCCAATTCCTTTTTCAATTTATCATAATCTAAAAAATTCAAATTTTCCACAGCCAATTTTCTTATTCTGGATCTCTTTATTTTTCTCTTAATGCTATTTTTTTCATAGACCTCAACATCAAAGGGATAGCCACTACTCGAATACAAATCAGAATAGATATCCAAGTATAATTCCTTAACCCAGAGAAAGTCTTTATCTTTTGTTAGTAAAATTCTGCCGGTATCCCTCCCAGTAAGATACTCCACATTCCTCGGATTTGAAATAAGAAAAGAATTGATCCCCTTTTTTTCCATAGAAGAGTGTAGCCTTTTTACCCTTTTTTTTAGTTCATATCTCGTAATCATTTTTTTGTATTTTTACCCTATTGTTTTTTATATACCCTTTACTTAGTATTAATATCATCAGGTGATATATATGAAACCATTGGATGCATTGGGTAACTTATTGAATGAACCGGTTATGGTGAAATTAAAGAACGGAATGATAATCAAGGGGAAATTAAAGGCATTTGATATTCATATCAATCTTGTTTTGGAGAATGCCTCATATGAGGACAATGGTGTGGAAAAGAAATTTAATCAGATATTCTTAAGGGGTGATATGGTCGTATTCATATCCTAACAACCTTCAGAAAGGTCTGCCACATCATCACAACGGGGTTGGAGTGTTATTCAATGTGGCTGACCACATTACAACACAATAGAAATGTCTAAAGGAACGCCAAGTTTTGGAAAAAAAGGGGGAAAGAAGAGAACACATATAAGGTGTCCCCGCTGTGGTAAATTTTCACTTCACAGGAGGCGGAAGATCTGTGCTTCATGCGGATTCGGGAAAAGTAAAAAGTTGAATAACTGATTTATGAAAGAAAAGTCAACCTTTCTTAAAGGTTGAATGGGCCCGTAGTCTAGTTGGCTATGACGTTGCCTTGACGAGATCCTTTTCTTTCGGGAAAGAAAAAGGGCTCAAAGTGGCAAAGATCCCCGGTTCGAATCCGGGCGGGCCCATATTTCCTCTGGAAATTTTACCCCAACTTCTCCATAAACCTCTCTATCCTCCTCAGTGCTTCATCAATGCTCTCCCTGGAAACAGAATAAGAGCAGCGAATATAACCTTCTCCACAATCTCCAAATGTACTCCCTGGAACTACCGCAACGCCACCTTCCTTCAAGAGTCTTTCCGCAAATTTCTCGGATTTGATCCCAGTATTTTTTATATTTGGAAATGTATAAAATGCACCCTTGGGCATAATGCAGGATATATCCGGAATTTCATTTAAGCCTTTCACGAGAAGCCTTCTCCTTCTATCATATTCTTTGACCATATCCCCGACATAGTTTTCATACCTAAATGCTTCTAATGCCGCATGCTGTGAAACCGATGGCGCGCAGAGCATAGTATATTGATGGATCTTCATCATTGATTCTATGAATTCTGAATTTCCCGCAGCATAACCAAGACGCCATCCAGTAAATGCATATGCCTTGGAAAATCCATTTAGTGTTATCGTTCTATCTGTCATCCCATTAAACGAGCCGATAGAGTAGTGCTTCTCATCATCGTAAATTAATTCCTCATAAATCTCATCGGAAATGACAATGAGATCATTTTCAATAACAATATCAGAAATTTCTTCCAGATCCTTTTTTCTCAAGACACTTCCAGTGGGGTTATTTGGGGATGAAAGAATTATTGCTCTAGTTTTTTTGGTAATCCTCCCCTTTATGTCCTCAGTTAGAACCCTGAATTCATTTTCCTCTTTACTTGGAACTGGAACGGGATTGCCATGAGCAAACCACACACAGGGTTTATAGGAAACATAACTTGGCTCTGGAATCAATATTTCATCGCCCGGATTGAGGATCGCCCTTATGGCTATATCCAGAGCTTCACTAACTCCAGTAGTGATTAGAATTTCTGTCTCCGGATTTCTATCTATGGAATTTTTCTTTTTTAATTTTTCTGCAATCCTTTCCCTCAGTTCCAAAAGACCATAATTTGATGTGTAAGAAGTAAAGTCATTCTCTATGGCTCTGACTCCGGCATCCTTCAATGGTTCAGGGGTTGGAAAATCCGGCTCTCCGACGCCCAAACTTACTATATCCTTGCTCTTCTGTACCAATTCAAAGAACTTTCTTATCCCCGAGAATGGGATTTCCTTTACGCGGTTTGAGATCATTTTGGAACTCACAAACTGACCCTCAGCCTCTCTGCCTTGTCATCAAATGAAAGAACACCATCCCTCTTGTATTCCTCAAGAACTATGTGAGTATAAGTACCAACTACTTCCTTCTTGGGAGCCAGTTTTTCGGTAACGAATTTGCTCAGGTCATCTATGTTACTGGCTTCCACCCTGATAATGAGATCATACTCACCGGTTGCGACAAAAACATCCTTCACCCTGCTGTCCTTAGAAATCTCTTTGCAGATTCTTTCAAATCCCGATCTTTCTTGTGGGACTACCTTTACCTGAATTACTGCAGTAGCGATATGTTTTCCAGTCTTCCTCCAGTTGATGCTGGTCTTAAATTTTCTTATCACACCAATTTTTTTCAGTTCTGCGATTCTATTCTCGATAGTCTTCTCATCGGTCTTTAACATTGTAGCTATATCCATTAGTGAGATTCTTGCATCATCCTCCAAAATCTTCAAAATCTCCATATCCATATCCTCTTTCATATCAATCACCTCAAAATAGCTTCTTTTTATAGGCCAGTTCCGCATTCAGGACAGAGGCCCCGGCTGCTCCTCTTATGGTATTGTGACTTAAGCAGGTAAATTTTAATAACTGTGATTTCTTCCTTCTGATTCTGCCAACTGATACAGACATTCCATTGCCCAAATCTCGATCAAAAATTGGCTGTGGTCTGTCCTCCTTTTCCATTACCACTATGGGCCTGTCTGGGGCCGTTGGCAGTTTCAACTCCTGAGGTTCACCCCTGAATTTCCTGAATCTTTCCTTAAGATCCTCAACATCAAAATCCTCTTCTGTCTTTACAAAAACCGATTCTGTATGGCCGTCTCTCACATTCACCCTGTTACAGGATGCAAAGATATCAAAATCCGCTGTCTTATTCACACTACCGAGAATCTTAGCCGTCTCTACTTCCACCTTTTCCTCCTCATTCCTTATAAACGGAATTACGTTGTCTAGGATAGCCATAGAAGGAACACCATCGTAACCGGCTCCAGATAATGCCTGCATTGTGGCAACATTAACCCATTCTATCCCAAATTTATCCACAATTGGTTTTAATGGGATTACTAAGCCGATGGTGGTGCAATTGGGATTGGTAACAATGAAACCATCCCATCCCCTTTTTTCCTTTTGTTTTTTAATCAAGGAGAGATGCTCTGGATTTACCTCTGGAATTATCAGTGGAACGTCATCATCCATTCTGTAGGTTGCAGTATTGGAGAATACGGGAATCTCCAGAGCGAAAGAGCCTTCGATCTCCCTGGCAATGTCGGATGGAATTGCAGAAAATACCAAGTCCAGATCGAATTTTTCAATCACCTTCTTATCGATCTCCTCAACGATCATCTCAGAAATTCCTTTGGGAATCCCCTCCTTTAGATACCACTTCGCAACCTCTTTATACATCTTTCCAGCACTCCTACTGGAAGCCATCAATGCACCTATCTCAAACCAGGGATGTTCTTCCAATAACTGAATGAATCTCTGCCCAACCATCCCTGTTGCTCCCAAGATGCCTGCCTTGAGTTTCATTTTTACCACACTAAGAGATAATACGATTAGTGATAAATAAATCCATTGTTCAATATTTAAACGAGGAAGATTAATTTTTTATGATGGAATTCTTTCAGAAGTGGTTTCAGGCTTTAATTCACCCCAAAGAAACCTTTACAAAAGAGAAGGATAATGCCAGTTTAGGACGGGTCATCCTTCATGTTGGAATAGCGGGATTTATTGGAGGATTGGTCTACATAATAACTACTGATCTACCCTTCCTGCTAAAATTGATTTATCTTATACTTGTACCTATTTTCTCTATCATTTTCTGTATGATCGGTTCTGCAATTTATCTACTATCTGCCAAGCTTCTGGGGGGTAAAGGATATTACACCACCCAAACCTATCTTTTTGCTCTTTATTCCGCCCCTTTGGCTGTCATAATGAGTATAATAGCAGCAATATCTTTTGCTGTACCTATCGTCAATCTATTAAACGTATTAGTGGGTATTTATGGATTATACTTACTTATTTTAGCTTTAAAAGAAATTCACAACTATAGTACGAGCAGAGCAATTGTAACTTGGATAGTTTCAACAATAATTGCTGTCGGTATTATTGGAATTGTCTTATGGAAAATAGGGGTTCCTAGCTATCGATGTGAAACTATCATCAGATATTTTGGTAAAGTGAGACCCTTGGTGTGTGATATTAACCCTAATGGTCAGGTAAGTTTAGAGGTAGTTAACGTCGCAGGGGAGCCTGTAAAGATAAATGGCGCTTCATTTAAGTTGATTAAACCTATGGAAGCCCATTGTAATCTCCAATGTGGAATAGAACTTCGTGCTGGAGATTTAACTACCTTAGAGTGTAGTCTTGGTGTTAATCCAAACAGTGGTGATTGTTATCTAGCTAATGTAACCTTTGAGTATACAACACTCGTAACCAAACAAAATGAGATAAGTCAAGGTATCATTGGTGGGACCATATCAGGAAAAAAGACTACACGCTCCAAGCCTTCACCCCCCGGTTGCAGAGGTTTTTCAGAAGTATCCCCTATATCTTGGACAGCAGAGAGAGATGGCAAATTCAAAATTATTCTGACCAATGAGGCTGAAAGTGGTGTTGAGATAAGTGATGTAAATGTAGATGATTGCAAGTGCGATGTCCCTGGCACCTGCTCTAACATAGAGTTAGAACCGGGAGGAAGAAAACAGATTGATTTTACTGACTGTGATTTCCTAAATAATAAAAATTCTGGAGATTATTACAAAATAGAGATAGCTATTGAGTATAGTAAAAGGGGCTCTCCTATCAGTCATCTTGGCATAGGAGAATGTTGGGGTTCAGTTTCGTAGTAATTAGGATGAAAACAACCTTCAGAAAGGTTGACCATCACAATGGGTATTACGAGGGTTCTACGAACCCTCGTGAACGCATTACAACAAACCTAAAAACGTCCATTCAGAACCTATACCTACCATGTAAACACATACTTTATAATACGATGAAGATAGATTAATACAGAAAAATTATTTTCAGATTTCTATTTATTCTTTTAATCCCATTTTCTAAAAGAATATGAAAATTGTAATATCCATTGGAGGCTCTGTCCTGGTTCCGGATGAGATAGATAAGGAATTTATCGAGAATTTCGCTAAACTTATAAGGGAAATTCACAGGAGACATGAGCTTGTGATAGTAACTGGGGGTGGGAAAACCGCCAGAAGGTACATTGAACTGGCCAGGGACTTCGGTGCCTCAGAGGTGTTCTGTGATCTCATTGGTATAGACGCCACCAGACTCAGTGCCAGACTCCTTAGTGCAGCAATTGGGAAAGATGCAAATCTTGAGCCACCAAAGGATCATATCGATGGTTTAAAGGCACTGAATTTTGGAAAGATTGTGGTTATGGGAGGTACACATCCAGGACATAGTACAGATGCCGTGGCAGCATTGTTTGCAGAATACATACACGCTGATTTGTTTATAAATGCTACCGATGTAGATGGGATATATGACAGAGATCCACAGAAATATAAAGACGCTAAAAGATACGAAAAACTCTCTGTAGAACAACTGGTGGATATGGTAAAGTCCCAATCCCTGGGTGCCGGAAAATATGAATTAATCGATATCTTAGCAGCGAAGGTAATCCAAAGGTCTAAGCTCAAGACCATCTTCCTAAATGGCAGAAACATAGAGAATATGAAAAATGCCATAGAGGGAAAGAAATTTATCGGGACGGTTATTGAGAATGGGTGATTCTTATCCTTCCTTTTTGACCTCCAATCTTTTTACTATATCTTCAATCTCATTTTCATCAATACTTACTATCACTTGATAATCGCTCTTTTTCATTACCTCTTTCATAGATGAATTAGTTCTGACGATTATATATCTCTCTAAATGACAAGGACATACTAAATAAAATCCAACCACTCTTCATAATTCTTATCCTTCCCTCTGATAATATCAAAGAATTTCTCTTGTATCTTCTTGGTTATCTCTCCTGGTCTTCCAATTTCCCTTCCATCAATTTCTTTTATTGGTGTTAATTCCGCCGCAGTTCCTGTAAAGAATGCTTCATCGCAGGTATAGAGCATTCCTCTGGTTAGATCTGTTTCCCTCACATCAAGTTCCATATCTTTTGCTATCCTCATTACACTGTCTCGAGTTATTCCTGGAAGGATACTGGCATGTTCTGGTGGTGTATAAAGAACAGAGTCCTTGACTATGAATATATTCTCTCCTGGACCTTCTGAGATAAAACCCCTGAAATCAAGCATTATGGCTTCATCATATCCTGAGTCAAGGGCCTCTATCTTGGCAAGAATGGAATTTATATACTGTCCCGTTGCTTTACCTCTGGGTGGGAGAATATTCGGAGAAATCCTTTGAAATGATGAGATCTTGGCTTTTATTCCGTTCTTCAATCCCTCCTCTCCAAGATAAGTGCCCCAGGGCCAGACCGCAATTGCCGTATTAATTGGGGCGTTTAATGGGTTAAGACCCATTTCACCATATCCTCTAAAAACAATTGGCCTTATGTAACATTCCTTCAATTTGTTGGCACTTATGACATTCTTTGTCGCCTCGCACAACTCATCAACGGAGTATGGAATCTTCATCATATACATCTTGGCGGAATTGAAAAGCCTTTTTATATGTTCTCTCAGTCTAAAAATAGCCGGTCCCTTAATAGTGTTATAACAACGAATGCCTTCAAAGACACCACTCCCATAGTGCAACGCATGTGTCAGAACATGAATTTTAGCATCTTTCCAATCTATCAAAGAACCATCCATCCATATCTTCTCTACCTCTTGAATTGGCATTTTTATCTGGTATCTGCTTTTATTTATTATGAAATTTATTATGATAGATAAATTAAAAATAAAATTAAAATTAAAAAATATCACAATCCGATTTCCTTACCATCTTTCAAAATTCTAACACCAGATTCCTCGGTAACATGACCTATTTTATGGATTCCAAATCTTTCGCCATATCCCTTAAGAATTTTCTCTGCATCATTCTCGTTAACTATAACACAAAAACCAATACCCATGTTGAATGTTCTATACATTTCTCTATCCGGGATATCCCCCAGCTCTTGTATCTTCTTAAATATCACATCCTCCTCTGGAATTTTATCCAGATAAAAACCAAATTTTGTTAATCTATCCAGATTTAAGAAACCACCCCCAGTTATGTGGGCTAAGCCATGAATATCAAATTTCTGAATTAATTCTAATATCTCTTTGACATATATCCTGGTTGGAGTCAAAAGCTTTGTCCACATGGTCTTGGGTAAAACCTTCCTAGCTAATGTTAGACCATTGCTATGTATTCCGGAACTATGTAGGCCCAAGACGATGTCTCTTGGAGAAATCTTCTCCCCGGTTATTATCCCATCTTTTTTGACAATTCCCACAGCCGTTCCAGCCAGATCAAAGCCCTTACCATCTATCCCACATATTATCTCTGGTAATGTTGCAGTTTCCCCTCCAACCACAGAGATTCCAGCTATTTTCGCACCCTCATATATGCCAATAGAGATATCCCTTGCCACCTCTGGATCTACCCTCTTAAATGCCATATAATCTACCATGGCTAATGGTTCTGCCCCCAAGCAGATAACATCATTAACATTCATCGCAACTACATCTATGCCTATCGTATCAAATTTATCTAATTCCTGTGCTACAAGAACCTTGGAACCCACGCCATCCATACAAATCGCTAAAGCAAATTCCCCCATATCAATAACATTTGCATAAAAACCAACCTCCTTCATTACCTCACCTATTTTACCTTTCCTGAACTCGAAGGTCTTTCTGATCCACTTGCTCATATTCTTAATAGCAAACCCTTCCCTTTCAATATTCACGCCGGATTTTGCATAGGTCATCTCGGACATTTTGTCATCTCATTATATCTTAATTTAAATTTAATCTGAATTAAACTAAATTAAAGAATCTTTTGGCATTTTCTGTTGTGGTATCTTCAACTACTGCTATATCTACACCTTTAATATCCGCTATCTTCTGTACAGACAATTTCAAATTTATCGGCTCATTCCTGGTCCTTGGAACTGGGGCGAGAAAAGGGGCATCGGTCTCTAAGACCAGATCTTTTAAAGGGATTTCTCTTACCATCTCCTGCTTTTGTTTTGAATAAACCACACTTGTTGGAATCGAAATTAGACTTCCAGACATAACTGCTTCTTCAGCCAGTTTCACACTTCCACCGAAACAATGCAAAATTGCCCCTGTGTCAAAATCCCTCAACATTTTAATCACATCCTCCTCAGCATCCCTTGAATGAACCACTAAAGGCAGATCTAATTCATTCGACAATTCTATAAATCTCTTAAAATTTTTCATCTCATGTTTTCTTTTTTCGGATTCTTTTACCCAATAGTAGTCAAGACCTACCTCACCAATGCCGATGATTTTATCTCTGTTATCCCTGATCAGGTTGATGCAGTCTTCGATCTCTCTCTCATCAAATTCAGTTGGACTCACACCGAGGGTTGCAAAAATATTCTCATATCTCTCAGCTAATTCCAATGTCCTTTTCATTCCACCCGAACCCATCCCAGAGGTTACTATCAGAATTTTTTCTTTTTCAGCCCTCTTTATGACTTCGTCCCTATCCTGATCAAAGTGAGAAAAATCTATATGGGCATGAACATCCACTAGCATTTTAGAGCCTCTTCAAAATCGATCTTGCCTTCATACAGTGCCTTTCCAAGGACAACGCCCCACGCACCAGCGTCTTTCAGTTTTTTTATATCCTCCAAATTAGAAATTCCACCAGAGGCAATTACTGGCAGCTTTGCTGCTTTAATAACCCTCTCTATTCTTTCCAGATTTATCCCCTTCATCAAACCTTCTACATCTACATCCGTGTATAGGAAACCCCACACAAAAGATTCAAATTCTTTGACAAATATCTCTGCCCTAAATTCTGTCTTCTCCTTCCATCCCCTCACAACAATATTTTCACCTTTAGAATCTAAGGCAACCATTATCCTCTCTCTTCCAAATTCCCCTTTCAAGATTTTTAATTTTTCAAGATTTTTAAAATGGTCCTCTATAGCAAGGGTTCCGAGAATAATTCGATCAATTCCATAATCCAGAATCTCTTTTGCCCTCTCCAGGTTTCTGATACCTCCACCGAATTGTATTGGAATATTAACGGAATTCTTAATAGCTAAAATCTTTTTTGTATTATCCCCGGTTCCCAATGCGGCGTCCAAATCAATAACATGCAGTAACTCGGCACCCTTAGATTCCCATTTCTTTGCTATTTCTACAGGGTCCCCATAAAATTTAGCTGTTTCTGCTTTTCCCCTAATAAGTTGTGCGCATCCCCCATCCTTTATATCAATCGCCGGAATGATTTTCATTCTTCAATCCCTCGTAAAGATCATCCAGTGCAGCCTCTTTCTGCAAAGACCGTTTTTCTTTTTTGATCTTTTCATAGGTTTCTTTCCTTAATAGATTTTTAAGATTTAGATTTAAATCCACACATGCTTTATTTAGTGACTTATAACCTTCAGAATCATACCTCAAAAAGCAGAATATTTTCTTGTAGTTATCTTTATGAGCACCTAAATAGTCTCTTATCCTCCCTTCAGTAACTTCGATATACCTCCTTTTTATCTCTTCCGTCTCCAGGGATTCATCCCAGTTATAGCTGTTGAATGGATAATAATTTTCAAATTCTCTGGGAACTAGGCCCGCGTTACTTATCATTACCTGATGTATTCTTGGATAAATTTTTAATTTCTTTAATTCCATTAAAATCCTCCTATGCGTCCTTGATTCTGAATATGGTTTTCTATAAGAACATGGGAGTAATAAAAGGATATCCTTCCCTCTCGGAGGCGAATACCATCTTAATAGGTAATCCTGCCAGACCTCAAAGTGCGGATGCGTTAGAAATTCCTCTCCGACGCCGTTCAGTTGTTCTCTAATCTCCTCTGGGAATTTGGGGATAAATTTAAAGGTCTCCGGATCTAGTTCTATCTTGGGGTGAGATCTCCATTTTTTCGTTAACTGGAAGAATTCCACTCTACTCAAAAAGTTCCATTCCCCCCTCAACCACATTCTAAAGAGTGGGGTATTCCCATGGGGGAGGAGATTTATTAGAACAATGGAGTCTGAAAATTTCAATGCATAGGCTACAGATTTATCTAAAGATTCATTCAAATCCTCAACAAATGGTAGATTCATCAGGAGATATGTCCTTACTTTTCCATTGCAAGAATGTATAATCTCTGCTGAATTTTCAAAATCACTGAGATGAAACCCCTTATTGATTTTATCCAAGATGGCATCATCAGCGATTTCCAGGCCTATAGCCACGGTGAGATCAATCCCCTTAAATTCCTCCAATATCTCCTCCTTTATAAATTCAGGTCTGGACTCAATAGTTAGATTTGTTATCCCCTTATCTTTACACCTCTCTATAAAATACATCCTTGCCTCTCTGGGTATCTGTTTTTCATCTAAGAAGCTACCGGAGCCAAATACCTTTATGGTGTCTACTCCAAACAGACTGTCAAAAAAGGAATCAAATTCTCTCTTCAGATTCTCAAAACTCGGCTTTTTTCCAGGAATTCTTCCATAGCCACAAAAAAAACATTTAGCCCATGCGCATTTCCCGGATTTCAGAATTAAGGTTTTTTCAGACATATTCAGATATATATTGATATGATATAAGAAAGAAAAATTAGAATAATCTAGAATAATCAATATGTACCCCTTATTCTTTTTTGCTCCTCTCTTATCCTTTCCAGCTCACTTTTGATCCTTGCTATCTTCTCTTCCTCTTCCAATTCCTTTAATCTCTTCAAAGCATCCCTTGTAAGTTCCAAATTAGCGCCTCCTAAAAACTTTGGGCGAATATCCAATATACCCTTTTCCTTTAATTCATTTGCCCATTTATTGATAGTATCCTCACTAACTTTTAGGACTTTGGCAGCATTCTTTACACTTATCTTCTTACTCTTCTGCATTAACTTTAGGAGATCATCCTGATCTTTTTCCTTCCCCACGGCCTCTATTATCTCCATTTCTTTTTCTCTAAGTTCCTCTTCGCCAGGAATTTTCTCTTTTTTCTCCTCGGGAATTTCCTTCATCAATGACGTCTCCTCCTTTGGCATTACATCTTCAATTTCTGATACTGCCTCTTCCTTGGGAGGAGGCCCTTCTTCTTTTACTTTTCTCCTCTCCATCTCCTCTCTAATCTTTTTCATCAGTTCCTCCTCTTCAGATAATCTTTCCTCTGCTTTCATCTCCTTCTCGGGCTTTACCTCCTCTTCCTCTTCAGATAATCTTTCCTCTGCTTTCATCTCCTTCTCGGGCTTTACCTCCTCTTTGGGCATTTCCTCGACCTTAATTTCTTCTTCCTCTGGAATCTCCACTTTCTCTTTTATTTTCTTTCCAAGGAGCTTATCTAATTCCTCCACCTTTTTTCTTAATTTTTCTTCTTCCTTTCTAAAGAAGAAATCTAATTCCTTAGCCTTTTCTTCTAGATCTTCCCCCTTGGCTTTTAATCTCTTTTCTTCATCCTCAATCTTTATCTTTCTCTCTACTAGGTCCTCTTCAACGCTCTGTAGTGCCTTCCTTTTCTTATTCAGTTCCTCCTCCATCCTCTTTATTTTTGTTTCTCTTCTTTTAGCATCCTTCATTCTTCTTTTAACATCTTCCTCCATACTTTTCAGTTTTTCTTCGGCCTCTCTCAGTTCCTCACCCCTCTTAATTGTTTTTTCCCTCTCATCCAATTCCTTCTTCAATCTCTCTACCTCCTTCTTTGCCTTTTTAACTATCCTCTCTCTCTTCTTCACATTCGTCTCCAAGCGTCTCACTTCGGCCTCCTTTTTCTCTATCCTCTCCTTCCTTACGTTCAGATCGGTTTCCAAACCCTTCAATTCACTCTCCTTTCCCTTCAGTTGCTCTTCCTTCTCTCTTGTGA
>Ga0180301_10002269_pt1 | contig 15066 bp, 16 predicted proteins | sample GuaBasSediGuay16_FD_121797 | JGI IMG/M metagenome (GOLD analysis project Ga0180301, IMG submission 121797) | Subseafloor sediment microbial communities from Guaymas Basin, Gulf of California, Mexico - Guay16, Core 4569-2, 12-15 cm | ecosystem: Environmental > Aquatic > Marine > Hydrothermal...
GTTGTAGGCGAAGTTAGAGGTGTTGAAGCTAGGCTATTAATACAAGCATCTAGACTGGGCCATGGAACATTAGCTACATTTCATGCAGAGGATGCTTACCAAGCTATTGAAAGGCTTATAGCTCCGCCGATATCGATACCAAGAAACTTGCTGTCAAGTATATGGGTTATTGTTGTAATGGATCCCGGTGGTTCTTTAGGAACACGTAGAGTTAAAGCAGTATACGAGATAGACGAGCATGCTAAGAGTCTCAATGAGATAATAAGATACGATTATTCGAAATCAGACTATGAGCCAAGTAATATAAAGGATCTTTTAGAAAGAAGTGTTAGATTAAAGAAAGTTCTCGATAAAGAAACTCTCGTCTATGAACTTGAAAATAGAGTTTTATTTCTCTCAAGACTCGTGAATAGAGGAGTATTTGACATAAATGAGCTGTCTAATGAACTACAGAAATTCTATTCGCTTGAGGAAGGTATTGTAGAGGTTAGTAGGCGTGAAAAGACACAGTAAGATCGATTTAATTCTCTCTTTGGTCGCAACTATTTCCATAACTTCATTTATATTTAAAATAAGAAATTATGACCTCGTAGCGGTACTGATTTCCCCATTAGCGTTTATCGGGATCTATGGCTTAATTAGATTCATTCGAACAGTGTACATTATTTACAAGCTAGATAAGGATTTTCTCGAATTCTTATCAATACTTCTAAGTTTTGAATCAAATGGACTACACATCAACGATCTATTTAAACAAGCTGCCCGTCAGGAGATAATATTGCCTGGAATCTACAGTAATATCGCAAAAGAATATGTTGTTGTAGAGAAACTAATGGGCAATTCTCGGAGAGCTTTAAGTCTACTAGCAAATAATCTGCCTGGAAGTAAGTTAACAGAGTTTATAGAAGGATATATAGGGATCATGGACACTACTGGAAATACGTTAGAATACACGAAAACAACTATTGATATGGAGCTTAATTCTCTCGAGAATAGTATGGGTACTCTATTAACCATAATTGAAGGCTTTTATGAAGCCTACCTAATTATCTTATTATCGGTAATTATACTGTCAAGTTTGCCTAACCCTATAGATATAGGCTTTATAGTAAAATACATCCTAGTAATAATAGGTCTTGGAGGATATCTAGTAGCCAACTTCTTATCACAGAAGCTGTATTATGATGAACCATTGTTCTTCACAGTGTTTACGACCATATTTATTTGTGCACTATGGATTCTCATAGACTACTTTGGGATTTTAAGGACGTCATTAATATCGGCTGGTATTATATTAGCATCGATTATTTTATGGAGGAAAACATTCTACTGGAAGAAGAAGGTTGAATCAAACATTCATAGTCTTTTAGAAGACCTTTACATTGAGGCTGAACAAGGATTTACTATAGATAGAGCGCTAATGAGGTTGTCTAAAAGAAATAATGCCTATAGCTGGGTTGCTGAAGAGTTAAGTAATATGCTTTCTTTAGGAATAAAGGGATCACGTATAGCCAGCTTAATTAATGTAACTATTTTTGTAAGGAAAGCTCTAAGTCTAATCCTAGCTCCATTAGAAATTTCTGCTAACCATAGCAAGCATCTTGGCTATCTTTTGAGACTATTTAGGAGAATTACTGGTATAAGGAAAAATGTTCGAGAAAGAACAAGAATATTATTTGCCTATACGCTCGTTTTACCACCAACAATATATACGATATCATATGCCCTGAAAACAATGGCTCCCTTCGGCTTAACTGGGGTAAACCCGCTGGATTTGCTTGGATACGTGTTAGTATCAAGTATATCAGCTAGTCTTATTGTTTCAAAAATTAGTGATGGATGCGGCCTATATGATCTAAAAACACTGTTAATTATTTTAGAAAACCTTATCCTATATTTATGGATTAGCCTTTAACTACTCCTATAGGCTTTAGTCTAACAACAAGTTTTGCTATACCAACCTTGTCTGCTACAAGAGCTACTCTATCTACATCCTTATATGCTCCAGGCGCTTCTTCTGCTATAACTCTTCTCGTAGCTGCTTTAAGCACCACTCCTTTTGATGATAATTCATCAACTATTTTCTCTGGTCTATAGGTCCTTATGGCCTCTGCTCTACTCATCCATCTCCCAGCACCATGTGGGGCACTATACCATGTTCTAGCTCCACTAGGTACACCAACCATTACGTAACTTGCTGTCCCCATGCTACCTGGTATTAGAACCGGTTGTCCTATCTCTTTATAGTCTCTAGGTATATCTGGATGACCTGGTGGGAACGCTCTTGTAGCTCCTTTACGGTGGACTACCAGCTTCATTCTCTTGCCATCAACTACATGTTCTTCTATCTTAGCAATATTGTGTGCCACGTCATATATTATGTGCAGGTCAAATTGATCAGGGTCTTTGTGGAATACTTGTCTAAAGCTTTCTCTAACCCAATGTGTTATTAATTGCCTATTTGTCCACGCATAGTTTGCCGCAGCGCTCATAGCTGCGAAATAATCTTGTGCTTCACGGCTCTTGAAAGGCAAGCTTGCTAACTCACGATCTGGGGGTCTTATACCATATTTCCTCATTGCACGCTCCATTATCAGTAGGTAGTCGCTTGCAACCTGGTGTCCTAGTCCACGACTACCCGTATGGATCATTATTGTTACTTGTCCTTCATGAGTTATCCCCATAACCTTGGCTATATGAGGATCATAGATCTTGTCGACAACTTGTATTTCTAGGAAGTGGTTGCCCGAACCCAGTGAACCTAATTGGGGAGCGCCACGCTGTTTAGCACGGTTGCTAACTTTGCTAGAGTCAGCTGTTTTCATAGAACCACGTTCCTCAATATGCTCGGGATCCTCTGGCCAACCATAACCTCTGCTGACAGCCCATTCAACACCTTCATCAAGGACTCTATTAAGCTCGCTAATACTGACACTAATCCTACCCCTACTACCCAGCCCACTAGGAACATTATGATATAGTGTATTAACGAGATCCTTTAACTTAGGCTTTACATCCTCATAGCTCAAATTAGTACGCAATAACCTGACACCACAATTAATATCATAGCCGACGCCACCAGGGCTAACAACACCCTCATCAACATCAAAACCAGCAACACCACCTATAGGGAACCCGTAGCCTTGGTGGATGTCGGGCATTCCATAGCTTGCGACTTGTATTCCGGGTAGGCTGGCAACATTCGCTAACTGAATAAGCGATAGATCCTCTTTAGCTTTTTGAAGAAGATACTCGTCAGCAAATAATATGGCATCAACTCTCATTCCAGGTCTGGCTCCCTTAGGAATTTTCCATTCATACTTACCAACTCTTTCAATCCTGACATGACTCATTACTCACACCCATTCTGCATACTTATGATTCTACCGATATCTATCTATTGAAACAATCTAATAACCTTTCACATCCAGTAATTACAAGGGCCCAGGAAGAACTTAAAGGGATAATCAGAAGTTTTAAAGGGGGCTAGTCTAAGAGTAAATAGGCTTGTTCAGTCAAAGAGTCTAGGATATATTGAAGCACCAGTATATGGGAGTATAAATGAGATCTCTGGAGGAGAAGTAGTAACGCTTACTGCTGGGGAGAAAGCAACAATAGAGAAAATTTACGGTGTATTGAAAGCTTATTCTAGAGAAATATATTGTGTAGGCAATATACTAAGTGCATCGGTATTAAAACCGGCATTAAACAACATAGGTTTAGCAAAATGCCAGGGTTTCCCGCTAATATACATGGCATTGCTAATATCCTGGAATGTTGAACTAGAACGATTCATGGAAGTAGCGGAAAAACTATGGTTTGGAGCAATAGTGAAAAGATACTTAGGCAGAATATTAGAGGAAAGAGAGCCAAGATTCAAGGTATCTATGGCGGGTAAGGATTATTTATATGTAGCAAGAGCGCTGAAAGAGAAGCATATGCCAACATACTTAGCTGAAACTATGTCTTCGATGTTCATGAAGGCATCTAAACACGGGTATAGTGACAAGGACTATCCACAGATAGCGAAATACTATATAGAATTAGCAAAGAATCATCATAGGAAATAAGCGTATCAAATATTTTTGATGAATTCATTAATTTTCTCCAACTTGATATACTCTTGAACACCCGTATCAAGATCCTTTATAGAGACCTTGTTTTCATTTAACTCTTTAGAACCTATTATCACAGCATACTTGAATTTAAATCTATTAGCATAACTAAGCATCTTCGACAATTTTCTACCAGATAAAACGAGAGTTGTAATACCTGCAGTCTGAAGTAATGAAGAGACTTTATAGGCGTAAATAAGGTATTCTTTACTATCGTTTAACAATAGTATAGCCGCTTTCACTCTATCCTTATCTAAAGGCTTAATGTTTAGTTCGCTTAAGGCAAGCATAACTCTATCAATACCTATTGCTACCCCGGTAGAGTATTCTGGAGGCCCGCCATAGACTGTGGTTAAATTATCATATCTGCCTCCACCGCCTATGCTAATATCGAGGACACTTGTCTTTACCTCGTATATTATGCCGGTATAGTAGGCTAGTCCTCTGACTAGGCTAGGCTTGTATCTTACATCATAACCTAATTCCTTGAGGATGTCGATAAACTCGATAGTATCCCTTATTTCACCTAATAGCCGATCCATGTAGTTTTTAACTAGTTCTTTGTAATCCATAGCCATGTTTTCGAGATCTTCAATATTCATCGAAATAAGCTTTGAAATAACCTCGGCTGCTTCATCACCATATTTTTTAGCATAGTTAATGGCTTCATTAAACATTTCTTTGTCAATTAAATGTAGTATCTGATCTTGCTCATTTCCTGGTATATTAAAGGCGTTCATAAACATTCTGTAGATTCCTACGTTACCGATGATATAATAGTGTTTTAGCTTGATCTCGTTAAAGAACTGTTCCATAACATTAAATACTCTTAAGTCTCCATGAACACCTTTCTCTCCAATAACTTCTAACCCGGCTTGCCAAAACTCTCTATACCTGCCACGTTGTGGTTCTTCGTATCTAAAACATTGTCCTACATAGTATAGTAGTATAGGTTTAGGCTCGTTCCTTAAGCTCTTCAGGTATGCCCTGATGACGGATGCTGTTAGCTCTGGTCTTAATGCCAGTGTTCTACCAGCCTTGTCTTTAAATACGTACATGGACTTTACTATTTCAACACCTGATTTTCTTGCAAATAGCTCGAAGAATTCTATTGTCGGGGTTATAATGGGTTTAAAACCATTTCTTTTTGCAACTTCTTTAAAAGTTGTGGTTAAATACTCAAATAACTCTGCTTCATCACCGACTATGTCTCTAGTCCCTCTAGGAGTCCTCAATAAATCATCCATGCCTTTTCCCACCATACTTATTTTCTCAAATCAGTTCCAACAACTTCATAGTACGTGAGATCTCCTTGTAGGGATACAATAGCTAAAATCAATCCTAGGTCATTACTTCTTGCTTGTCTAGCTAAATCAAGTAATTCGCCGCCGCTAATAAGTCTCTTTTCTTCAAGAACGACGACAAGCTTCAATGTTCCATCCTTGTGTTTCACTAGGAATTTGTTTTCACCAATTGTTTTTACTCTTCTACCCCTGCTCCTAAGGTCATTATATACTAGAAGTCTTGGCCAAAACATTGTTTTAAAACAATCATAGAATTTTTCCATAAGCTCTTCTAGGCAAGTGTATTTTTTCTCGCCAACAACTACTTCATATCCCTGTTTAAGCATTAGGTAAGCTATTTCCTCGAGCGTCAAGACTAGTATATTGCCTTCTTTTTTACCGAACCATCTCTTATCCAATGATTCCACTAGATTGGGATCATTAATATATCCTACACACTTGTCTGGCTCAAACACTATCTCTGTCACTTCTAAAGCACCTAGTTTTACACATAAGCATTAATACTATTAGCCTTTAATCTTCTACTGCTACTATATACTATGGTGGGATTGTGGGGTTCAAATACCCTATTAAGACGAGAGCTGTCTGGTGGGAAGAGAATAAAGTCTGCTGGATCGATACTCGAGAGCTACCATTCAGAGAGATAATATATTGTAGTAACGAGCCTTCACGTGTGGCTAAGGCGATAGTTGATATGGAGATAAGAGGAGCTCCCGCGATTGGTGTAGCAGCTGCATTGGGTGTAGCAGCTTATGCTAAATCATTGACTATAGATGATGTTGGCAAATACGTGAGGGCTGTGAAAGAGGCTATAGACATACTATGGAGGACTAGGCCGACAGCATACAATTTGTTCTGGGCATTAAATAGGATGAAGAATGTGTTAGAGAAGAGCGTTAAAGAGGGACATGATGTTGATACGATATCGAGGCTTCTAGTAGACGAGGCATTAAAAATAATGCGCGAAGACATAGAAGCCAACATTAAGTTGGGAGAATATGGTGCAAAACTGATAGAGGATGGTGACGTAATACTAATACACTGTAATGCAGGTGCATTAGCAACAGCTGCTTTTGGAACCGTTGGAGGGGTACTTAGAGTAGCCTGGTATCAAGGCAAAAAGATTAAGGTGATTACTACGGAGACAAGACCTGTACTACAAGGTGCTAGACTAAATACTTGGGAGTATACGAGAGAAGGAATACCGGTCACATTAATTACAGACAATTCAGCCGCATTTATAATCAGGAAAGGTCTTGTCAATAAAGTATTGGTTGGAGCTGATAGAATAACGAGAGAAGGCTATGTAATTAACAAGATAGGCACATATGGGATAGCACTAGCAGCAAAAAGACATAACATACCATTCTATGTCGCCGCACCTACCAGTACTATAGATTTAAACTCATCAATAAACGACGTAGTTATCGAGGAAAGAGATCCTGATGAAGTAAGAAAAGTCTTAGGAAAACACTTAATAACAATCCCCGATATCCCTGTTATAAACTATGCATTCGACATAACGGATCCTGAACTAGTTTCTGCAATAATAACAGAGAAAGGGATACTTTATCCACCATACAATGAATCATTAAGAAGAATAAGTAATCAATAATAAGAATACTGTACCAAATATGCAGACAACATATAGTCGTTTGTAACAATATCTTTAGAGATTAGAAGAATCACTATCTAAGAGCGTGTGTCCTAGATAGCTAGCTCTACTGAGTAGAAAGCCTTATCAAGCATTATTTCAAGTAATACTCTCGTTTGATCCATATAATGTCTTATAACATGAACATTATTATTTTTGTTTAATCACAAGTTTTGCCGAATCAATAATAGTCTTTAGTGTTGTTTCAAAGACTAATCTGATAATATAGTCTCCTCTACTGTATCCAGCTATTATAGGTTTCAGTTTTAAAGCCTGGGATATATTCCATGGATTGATAGTTTTCTCGTGCCCTATTATAATAATGTCTTCATCCATAAGCAGTTTTTCTTGGCATTGATTTCTTTGCGTAGTTGTTTCACAAAGACTTTTGACAGCATAGATCATTTTATTGCCTGCTGCAATGTATCCTATGATCTCGAGTCTAGCCTTGTTTTTTGCCACAGGATACTTATACAAACTTGTTTTCAACAAACCCTTGTCTACACTTAAAGAAGCTTCAGCAAAACTCACGCCATAAGAGGCTCTTAAGCTATTTTTCTCTAAGGAAGCACTTACTTCTCGCGGCCTTCTAGCAACCAGTATTAAACCACCACTATATTCGGGGTCAAGAATCTTTATTACAGGGGCTTCAATATATCCCTCGCGATCATCGTTGATTAGTAGTGTATATTCTGCTGGAAGCTCATCAATCTTAATTCTTTCAGTTAACACAGGTCTTTTAGACGATTGTTCTAAAAGATATCGTGTTCGATATGATCTGTAGAAGCCCAGCCATAAACCAACGCATTTAAATGTTCCTGTAACATATTCTACTGGCTTATTAAACCTGATTACATTGTCTCTAACGATTACTAGTTTCGAAAGCCTATCAACAATACTATTAATTCTCCTATACTTGTAAATCCCATGAAGTAGCCTAAGGATCAGGATACTCACGACAATTATTATGAATGCTTGGCCTACAATACCTCCTCGTGCAAATAATACTGGGGCTATGGTAAATAATACCAGTATAATAAATACTATAGCTGTTATAAACCCAGATAAAGCTCCACTAATCTTAACAATAACAACTCTAGCCATTAGGAGCACCTAGTCCCAAGTAATGTCTATTATAAAGGAGGTAATTAGTAAACCGCAGTGATTAAGAAATGGGCCCGCGGGGATTTGAACCCCGGGTCACGGGGAGTTCCGCCCAAGCTCAGCGGCAGAGAGGGGTCCCGAGTCGGGCGCCAGGGGGATCTCCCGGCGTACCCCGCATCCTAGTCCAGGCTAGACGACGGGCCCGTCTAACTTGACTACTGTTCCCGTATTGACACATTAATTATATTCTACTTATAAGAATTTTTATTTCTAGAGACAATGAATATATTGAGCGTGCTATCTGTTTTGGATATAACTAGTGTCAAAAAATATCTAGAGAGACTTAATGGCTCGATTATAGAGAGAGATGGTAGAGTAAAATCAATACTTTCATTGAGGAAACTGGTCAAGATATATGTGGAATCTAATAAGACTCTTCTTGAACCACCAGTATGGATATATATGGGGTTATTAAACGATCATATTATTATCCCGAAACTCTATTGTAGCTGTAAAGACTATATAATCAGGGTTATGAGTGAGAAACGAAGACCAGCATGCATCCATCTTATTGCACAAAAGTTTGCAGAAGAAAAGAAGTCATATAAGACGGTAACGGTATCGTTAAACGATTATTTCAAAATACTATCAGAAATACTAAAATACGGTAAATCACCAACATTAAGAAAAGTATTATATGGAATAAAACCATAGCTTCTAAAAAGAAAAACCCGGAATTAGAAATCCATAGTGTGGTTCACAATGGGTAGGAGGAGAAAGAAATATAAAAGAATAATCAAGCGGGTAAGGAGGATACCAAGCGTATTCCAGTGCCCACATTGTGGATCAAGGAGTTTAACGATAGAGTTTAAGAAACAAGAAGAATTACCAAATGTTAAACAGGCAGTAATAAGATGTGGTGCATGCGGGTTAAGAGCGGAAATGACTGTTCCAGAGATATATGAGACTGTTGATGTCTATGGTAAATTTATCGATGCTTATACCGAGGGGACGATAAGTATAGAGTTCGTAAAAACTAGTGAAGAAAAATCTACTGGTGCTGAGACTATGGAGCTTGGTGGAGAAGTTGAAAGTTCATAAATATATTACGGATCTTCTCAGTAGAGGAAAGAAGCTACATTTCACCCTAATAGACCCGGATAAGTCTGATAATATAGAGAATATTTCGAAGACCATGGTTGAAGCAGGTACTGATGGATTCTTGATAGGGGGAAGCTTGGCGGTAACGCCTCAAGAAGCAACGGAAACTGCGAGGATATTAAAAGAACACGGTCTTCCCGTAATAATTTTTCCAGGAAACATAAATTGTTTGACTCCTGAAGCCGACGCCATATTATTCATGGTGTTAATGAATAGTCTTGAACCATACTTTCTCATGGGGGCACAGGTAGCGGGTGCGCCTTTAGTTAAAAAATATGGTTTAGAGCCTTTGCCCACGGGATATTTGGTGGTATATGGGTCTACAGCAGTAGCACATGTAGGCAGGATTATGCCTATACCAGAGAATAAGCCCGATATTGTAGCAGCATACGCTATGGCTGCTGAAATGCTTGGCATGAAATATTTCTACATAGAGGCTGGTAGTGGCGCGCCCAAACCCGTTCCATATACATTTCCACGGGCAGCAAAGAATTCTACAGACAACCTAGTGGTGATAGTTGGCGGAGGTATAAGAGATCCTGAAACAGCTAGACTGATGATAGATTCTGGTGCAGACATAATTGTGACAGGGACAATTGTTGAAAAAGATCCTATTAAAGCTAAGAAGATCATACAGGCAATTAAGAAGACGTAGCATATTTTCTTCTAAACGCTTCATCAACGTCTACTCCAACGAGATTAGCTATACTTAGAAGCCATGCAAAGACGTCAGCAATTTCTTCATTAAGCGCCTTATAATCGCTCTTGAGAACTGCTTCTGCAAGCTCACCTATTTCTTCGATAAGCCATGTAAATGTAGCAAATAATCCTCTAGCACTATCTCTTTCAAAATATAGTTTCTTGATAAGCTCCTGGGCTTCACGAATCTCCATAATAGTGCACCATGTACTAATCCTCTAAGAATGTTTAATTAAGGTAACCATTTTAGAGAATAAAAAGCTGTCCATTTATAAGGGGCAGAAACATTTGTTAGAGTAGTTTAGGGCGAGTTAGGTTTTTTAGTGCTATTGGGTGGTCTGAGATGTGTCTGCTTAATCCCCTGGAAAGACTTATAAGACAATGTTGCTTAATGAACTTATCGGTGACCCCGGGTTTCCGAGAACCATGGGAGAACCGCGGTGAGGGGGCTCGGGGAGACCGTGATGAACCCGAGGGCGGAAACCCAGAAACACCCTAAACAACCGCTCTCGGGCGAACGGTTAGTTAGAATGGTATATTAGGTGGTGTTTGTGCCTGCTAGGGCTAAGAAGAAGAAAGAATCGCCAGGACCATTTACTGTGGCTGGTCTAGTAAGATTTTATGAAGAAGCTGATGTTGGAATAAAGATAAAGCCGCATATAGTTATCGCTATATCAATGATCCTAGCAATAATGGTTATAGTGGTGCAGAAGATAATGCCTATTTCATAAAAAATTACATGTGCTTCTTAATCCATTCCCATAGCTCGTCGACATACTTCTCTATTTCCCTAACCAGTTCATCAGTAATCTTCCTGAATCTCCCCTGTAATTTCAAGTACTCTATTACTGGTTTTCGTTTAGCCTTATCTAGGTACGGTCTACTTGGCCCAGACAATCTTAGTCTTCCATCATAATACTCGTATAGAACCCATAGGCCTGTTTCGATAGCTAGTCTTGCAACTTTGACTGTTAAGCTAGGGTCAAATCTCCATCCAACAGGACATGGTGAATGTAGCTGGATAAACTTAAATCCACGTATACTTGCAGCCTTCTTTAATTTTGCATAGAAGTCGTGAGGATAGGCGATACTTGCTGTTGCAACATATGGGACTCCGTGAGCGATCATTATCCTAGCGACATCTTTTTTATGCTCGATTTTACCCATTATGGGTGTCGTAGTTGTCCATGCGCCTTTGGGTGTGGAACTAGAACGCTGTATACCCGTATTCATATATGCTTCATTATCATACATTATGTATATAATGTTATGATTCCTTTCAGCTGCACCACTAAGAGAGGCCATGCCTATATCAGCTGTTCCTCCATCACCCGCCCACGCTACTACCTGGACGTCTTTAATACCGCGTTTTTCCAACGCCTCGGCTATACCTGAGGCAACAGCTGCAGCACTAGCAAATGCTACATGAACCGTACTCCAGTTAAAGGCACTACCAGGATAAGCCCCTATAACTATTGATGTACAGCAAGCTGGTACAACCATTACAAGCTTATTATTGAATGCTGCTCCCACAACTTTCAACGCCATTGGTATGGGGCATCCGGGGCAGGCTGCTTCTCCAGGTAATATGGTGTTCCTCATAGCCTGAGGTAAGTGTGACACGGCTTAACCCCTCCTATGATACCATGTAAATACGGGTGGTTCAACACCTTTTTCTAGAGAGTCAATGGTTTCTTTTATCAACTTGTAAAAGTCTTGATAGGTGATGTTTACTCCCCCAATGCCAGCAATAATGTTTCTCATGTACGGGAGTTTTCTAGTATATTTTGTCAACCCCGCAACCAAGTCCATGTATAAAGGCCCCATACTGCCATAGCTTATGGCTCTATCAAATACAATAACCGCCCTACTATTACTGACTATGCCATATATTTCTTTATCAGGGAATGGCCTGACATACCTTATCCTAATCAAACCAACAGGATACCCCTCATTTCTAAGAAGTTCTATGGATTCGATTATGTCACCGCTCCAGGCACCCATTGAAACTATATGATATTTTGCATCACTACATCTATGGCAAGCTATTAGCCCGCCATATTTTCTTCCAAACAACCTGCCATATTCTTCGTCGACTTCTACTATAACCTTTTTTGACTCCTCCATAGCCTTTTGTATATCCATAAACATTTCTTCTGTTTCCTCAGGCCAAGCAAGACTGCCTAGAGCCCATGGCTTGCTTCCATCTATTACGTATGGCTGTCTCCGAGGCCCTAGCCATTCAGCTACTTTATCAGGATCAGGTACGTCTACAGGCATACTGGTGTGTCCTAGGATAAACCCTTCAAGACCGATCATGACGGGTAAATATACTCTAGGGTCTTCGCTGATTTTGAACGCTTGGATAGTTAGATCAAGTACCTCCTGATTATCCATGGCAAAACTCATGATCCAGCCAGTATCTCTTTGGTCAAGGAAATCCGCGTGATCAGGCCAGATATTCCATGGTGTCCCAATAGCTCTCGTCACTATAGCCATTACTACGGGTATTCTAGCACGTGAGACCCAGTGAACCCACTCATGCATATATAGTAGTCCCTGGCTACTTGTTGCTGTAAAAGCTCTTGCACCAGCTATGGCTGCGCCAAAAACTGCTGCTAAGGCTGAATGCTCGCTTTCAACACGGATCATCTTAGCCTCTAATTCTCCCGACTCAATATACTCGGCTAGCTTCTCTACAATACTAGTCTGAGGAGTAATAGGATATGCTGCAACCACGTCAACTCTAGCTAGTTTTACTGCTTCGGCTACAGCATAATTACCTGTAAGTACTTTTAAAACCATGCTCATTCACCTTCTTTAACCATGGTTATAGCCTTTGCGGGGCAAACGTTTGCGCAAATACCACATCCTTTACAATAATCATAGTTTATCATAGCCCCCTTCTCCTTATCAACTCTAATAACGTTTGCCGGACAATAGATCTCGCATTGAAAGCATCTAGTACATTTACTAGTATCTACGACAGGCCTTTCAAGCCTCCATAAACCAGTTTTCCCCGCCGCACCGATCTTGGGTAAAGCTAATGGGATTTTATACTTGGATTCAACTATGACTAGCTTGGTCATGCAATTATCCCTCCTTACCCGACTTCTTTTGCAAGAAAAGTCTCTTTATAAGCATCATATACTGCTTTAACGTTTGCTTTTGCAATCTCCTTCTTTTCCCCAAAATATTCTTCAACAGCTTTCGCAATATTATTGACATCTATTATCCCTGTAGCTTTTGAAAAAGAACCAAGTATAGCTGTATTGACTACAGGCCAGCCAGCGATAACAAGCTTATTCCTAATAGCTATGTTAGTTGCATCAACTACGTATATCTTACCCCTACCATAGAATTTGAAATCACTTACATCCACATCATCCTTTGAAGACGTGTTAACAATCACAGTACCATTGTCTCTAATACCTATAGTCTTAGCCAAACCTATTTTAGCTAATCTATGGTCTAAAAGTATCAGAATATCTGCATCATCAAACATCCCATGCCTTAAAATAGGCTTGTCACTAATCCTGGCAAAAGCTTTAACTGGTGCCCCACGACGCTCTGCACCAAAGAATGGAAACCCTTGGCCATAAAGTCCCTGTAGCAATGCTGCCCTAACTAGTATATTAGCTGCAGTCACACCTCCTTGTCCTCCTCTACCAAAAAAGATTATTTCAACAAACAATATAGACACTCTCCAGATCATAATACATTTTCTAAGCTCCAGTATTTTAATAGAGTCAAAATACTTAAAGAACCTATCCACAGCATCAGGTCTCCTATGAGAACACTATTTCACAAGCCAATTACCGTAGATAAAGAGTGTGTGAGATCGGGCTCGGGACGCGGCCTCTATGCCGCACTAGTGCGGCCTACCCACGGGCTAGGAGAAGGCTCCTCATCGCCCATTTTCTCTACTATATTTACAGGTATTAATAATTATAAGACAATATAGTATTGGAACTCTATTGGCGACGGATAACTTGATACTTCTCTTACTTCTTTCCTTTTAAGCTCTATATACGTCTCTATGACCTCTTTTGGAAATACTGGTTTTAGATATTCATTATCGCTCTCTAATTCCTCCAAGGCTTCAGCAAGCGATCCTGGGAGTTCTTTTATGCCGAGCTTCTTTCTCTCTTCTCCAGTAAGACTATATGCATTCTTATTACATGGATCGCCTGGATCAATTTTCTTTTTGACACCATCAAGTCCAGCCATAATTAGTGCCGGAATAGCTAAATAGGGGTTGGCACTAGGGTCTGGGGGCCTATATTCTATCCTAATAGATTCTCCATTAGCTATTGTTGGAACTCTGATTGCTACGCTCCTATTACCAAACCCCCATACTAGGTATACTGGGGCCTCATATCCTGGTATTAGCCTCTTATAACTATTGACTGTTGGCGATACAAATGCGCTAAGACTTCTCCCATGCTCTATCAATCCACCGATAAAGTATCTTGCCATTTCACTTAAATTACCTGGCTCATTAGGGTCGTAGAACAAGTTTCTCCCTCTACTATCCCATAGGCTAACATGAACATGCATTCCACAGCCATTGTCTCCCGGTATAGGTTTCGGCATAAATACAGCTATTTTACCATGCCTATAAGCTATGGTTTTGGCTACATACTTGAATGTTTGAATAAAGTCAGACAGGTGTAGGGGATCCAGTCGCTTACTAGTTACTTCGAGCTGGCCATAACTGGCTACTTCATGATGGCTTTTAATACAATCATACCCCATCTCGTTAAGATATCTAATGATCTCTTTTCTGAGTTCTAACGTTGTGTCAAAAGGATATGGTAGATGGTATCCTTTCTTCGGAGCAATACCGTATCCTCTTGATCCAGGTGATTCATTACTATGTATTTCAACATATTGCTTAGTGTATGTTACATTGTATGATAGTTTATCGAATATAAAGAACTCCATTTCAACTCCTGTATAAGGAATATAGCCCATACTATGCGTGTAGTCGATTAACTTTTCAGCCACAAGCCTAGGATCCTTTACA
>Ga0180301_10002270_pt1 | contig 15061 bp, 15 predicted proteins | sample GuaBasSediGuay16_FD_121797 | JGI IMG/M metagenome (GOLD analysis project Ga0180301, IMG submission 121797) | Subseafloor sediment microbial communities from Guaymas Basin, Gulf of California, Mexico - Guay16, Core 4569-2, 12-15 cm | ecosystem: Environmental > Aquatic > Marine > Hydrothermal...
ATGGTGGTCTTGGAAAGGCTTATGCTTATGAGCTTGGGTGGCAGGGGTGGACTGATGGTTGGACTTTTCAAATATATGTTAACGGAGCAAGAATTTGGCTAGACACAAAAAACGTCTACATGCAATCAAACGAATGGCATTACATAGTTGGAGTATACGACGGAACATATCTAAAATTATACTTCGATGGGGAATTAATTACAACAAAAGAAATAGGGAGCGTAAACATAGACTCGAACAACCGCCCGTTCCAAATTGGCATCTCCAGGAATAATTCCCACTGGAACGGCACCATAGACGAAGTACGAATCTCAAATATTGCAAGATCCCCAGCCTGGATAGAAACATGTTATAATAACCAGAAAAATCCGAGAGAATTCTACAAAATAGGAAAGCAGGAAGAAATACCAAAAGCACCCGTCATTTACGCGCCGTCACCACCCAACAAGGCCGAAAACATTCCCCTAAACCTAACTCGGTTAAGTTTTAACATAACAGACTACCAAGGAGACCAGTTCAATTATACAGTCACAGCCGAACCAAATATAATCGAGGGCATATATTACGGCATAAACGTTTCAAGTGGAAGGTACGCAGTGAACATAACTGGCCTAGAATACTCGAAGACCTACAAGTGGACAGTGACGGTCACGGATGGAAACTCTTCAAGCACCATAACATTCCACTTCACAACAAAGCCATCTGAACCACCGACCCAATCAGATCCGGTCCTGATAATAGACGAAAATGGCAACATAGTATGTTACAACCAAACAACCACAGACCCAAACGGAGATAAAGTCACAAACATCTACGTCTGGTACAGAAACGGAACGACGATTACAAACCTACTACTACCATTCGAAACAAACAGCTCAACAAAAGTAAAAGACTATTCAGGCTACAATAACGATGGCAAAATAATAGGACAAGTAATATGGACCAGCAAAGGAATAGTTGGCGGAGCTTACCAGTTCGAAAGAGGGTTCATCCAAATCCCAGGAAGTAACAAACTAGACGGAGGAGGAACTTGGTCAGAAATAACAATAGAATGCTGGGTAAACATAAAAGAATATCAGTCAGGCACAAGACGAATAATAGCAAGAATACCAAGCTACGAAATAGGCATAATCCAAAACAAACTTTTTGCAAGCATATGGACAGCAACAGGAGACCCAAAAATAAGCGGACTTAACAAAATAACCTCAAACATTACTCTTTCAACGGGTACGTGGAATCACATCGTATTATCCTATAAAAAGGGAGAAGCCTTAACCTTATACGTCAACGGTACGATAGCAGCCTACCTAAACGCTACTCAATCCCAAACTCTGAACTACAACATCCAACCGAGCGGATCAAATCCACTATATATAGGTTGGTTTGATTACTTCAAAGGCAGTATAGATGAAATAAGAGTTTATCCAAAATGCCTCTCTCCGCAACAAATAGTTCAACGTTTCAAAGAAACACGAAACGGTCTAAGTAATAGCTCAACAATAGTCAAAGAAGAAGTTAATCCAGGCGAAATCTGGAAATGCGAAGTTACACCAAATGACTCCCATCTAGACGGAACAACAAAATCTTCCAATACAGTAACTATAGGATACAACAACAAACCAGTAGCTAAGGATTTGAAAATTACGCCGCAAACGCCTAAAACAGATGATAACTTGACGGGAAGTTACACATTCTTTGACCCAGATGGAGACCCAGAAAACACCACATTGACGGAGATCAGATGGTACCGAGACGGAGTTCTCGTGCCAGAACTTAATAATACGCTGGTTGTACCTTACAACTTTACAACAAAAGGTGAAGAATGGTTCTTCACGGTAAGGCCGTCAGACGGAAAGGAATATGGAGGAATTTATGAATCACCACATGTTTTAATCCAAAACAGTCCGCCAGAAATAGTTTATTACAGTCCAATAAACACGACTATTGAAATTAATGAAACGGAAGCAATAGAATTCGCCCATGTTTCGTTAGATCTCGACAATGACACATTAACGTTCTTATGGCTACTAGACGGAATCGAACAGTCAACAGCACAAAATTGGACATACACAACAGACTATACCTCAGCTGGAACCCATAACATAACTCTGGTAGTCTACGATACGGACTTAGCAACTGATAGTCAGCAGTGGACAGTAATTGTTCTCAACGTTAACCGTCCCCCTGAAGCTTTAAATCTAACAATAACTCCGGAAAATCCGACAACCAAAGACAACTTAGTAGCCAACTACACCTATTATGATCCAGATGAAGACCCGGAAAACGGCACAGAAATACTGTGGTACAAGGACGGTCAGCTACAACCACACTTAAACAACACGCTCGTAGTTCCCGCTAACCAGACCTCAAAGGGAGAAACATGGTATTTCACCGTAAAGCCGAAGGATGGAAAAGACTTCGGGGAATTAAGACAATCTCCAAACGTTACAATACAGAACACTCCACCGCAGATCACCTATATTAAAATAATCCCCGGTCCAGCATACACAAACGATACTCTAACAATCAACATAACAGCCTATGATGCTGATGGAGACAACATAACATATACATACCAATGGCAAATATACCAAAATGATACATGGCAAGACATCCCGGAAGCAACCAACGACACGCTGAAACCAGAAAAACTTCCAAAAGGGAGACCAAATTAAAATCATTTGCACACCATACGACGGACAAGATTATGGAACACCACAGGAAGACATTATTGTAATTTCAAATTCTCCACCGCAAATAGACTCCTATTTCCCAACAGAAGATAACATAACAATTTATGAAGGAGAATCTCAGGAATTTAACGTGACGTGTTCCGATATCGACGGGGATAATCTAAACATCACTTGGTACATTTATTACGCAAATGGTACATTAAAAGAAACGACTTTCGGTGAATCATACATATTTATTGCAGAGGAAGGCTCAACAGGTACATACATAATAGAGGTTAGAGTAAATGACGGAGAAAGTCAAGCAATACACCAATGGATGCTGACAGTAAACAATCAATTATAGCTTGTTCAAATGTTGTTGTGGTATACGAAGGGACAGCAACAGCAAACGAGTAAACCTAACAAAAAAGGGAATGTCATTATGAAAAGCCTTTTCACATATCCAACAAAAGATCAAATTATATTAGGCATTAAAGTAACAACCCTGGCGGCAACCACAATTCTCCTTTTCAGCCAAGATTTAATAATAATCTTCAAAGACGCTTTTTACAGCGAAGCAACAAGCTATATAATTGCCATCCCAGCATTATTCGCCTATCTGATTTATAGAAAAAGAAAAATACTAAGAGCAGTTATCTCTGTCGAAAATGAAACTAAGCCAAAAGAAATAAGGAATATACCCTTAATCTGCGGCGCGCTCCTCCTCTTAACCGCGATACTTCTCTATTGGCATGGTTCCTACACCTTTACCCCATTAGAATATCATATGCTAGCTCTACCAGTATTTGTGGCAGGGTTGATTCTCATACTTTTTAATCACCAAACCTTAAGGCAGTTAGCTTTTCCAATAGCCTTCCTAATTTTCTTAACACCGCCACCATCCGAAATTCTCTATGCTCTAGGCGTTATTCTCTCCGTGATAAGCTCAGAAGCATCATGCGGAATAGCAAACGTCCTCGGCATACCATCAACAATAACTACAGAATACGCTAACCCTACAATAACAATAACCCGACCAGACGGTACTCCATTAGAATTCACAGTTGACATAGCATGCTCAGGCATATACGGCCTTATAGGCTTCTTAACAGTAGCGATATTTACAGCCTACCTCATTAGAGACAAAACGTGGAAAAAGCTCGCCTTAATCATAGCCGGAATACCACTAATTTATTTATTAAACATTATTCGCATAACAGTTATCCTAATGCTAGGATATTATTACGGCGAAACTTTAGCCTTACAAGTTTTCCATCTTCTAGGGGGATTGGTGCTTATTTTCCTAGGAACACTCTTGCTATTAGTCATATCCGAAAAAATACTTAAAACACAATTTCTCGACGGTTTCTATCGAAAATGCGTTGAATGTAACTCGTACAGACATAAAAACAAAATATTTTGTCCCTCATGTGGTCGAATAATAAAACCATCAAAAATAAAATTTCAAAGGAATGACGTTCTAAAAATAATTACAGTAATCGTAGCAGTTATTTTGCTGGCTTATCTTCAAGCACCCATCTTCGTAATGGCGAAAACTCAACCGATAGTTGTAATGAACACTCCTGAAGGAGAACAAGTTTCGACAGGTATTCTCCCCAGCATCCAAGGTTACAATTTATACTTTTTGTACCGGGATCGAGGATTCGAACAAAAAGCAAAACAAGATATGTCAGTAGTCTATTTATACTCGCCTATCAATCAAACGAGAGAGCAAGTATTTGTGGCAATCGAAATAGCCTCAACGCGCTTCCCACTTCACAGATGGGAAACATGCTTAATAACATGGCCTCTACGAACAGGGAGACAACCTAAAGTATCTCAAATAGAACTAACAGATATAAAATTAATCGAAAATCCGCCATTAGTCAGCCGCTACTTTGCATTCACTTATATGGATACTAACGAAACACAAGCAGTGCTTTACTGGTTCGAAACAGCAACTTTCACAATTAACTCAACTTTTCAACAAAAATACGTGAAAATAAGCTTAATAGCTTATCCCGAAACAATCGAGGAACTATCTGAAATAAAGGGTCAACTAGTTTCTATTGCTCAAGAAATAGCAGCATACTGGCAACCGATTAAAACATGGTCCCAAATAACATTGGTCATCTCCCAAAACGGCATTTCGCTTATTGCCGTTAGCGTTACAACCTTAGCTGCAATAATAGTCGTTTACTGTATTCAAAGAAAAAAGCTTAGATTATTAAACACAAACGCATACAAGAAAATGTCTGAAGAAAACAAGCAACTGGTAACCGCAGTGCAGATGACGGAGAAAAACATGCTGCCTGTACTAGATAACATAGCCAAAACCTATCAGAAAATTACAGCGAAAACAGTAAGACGAGAACAACTGCTGACCCGGCTATCAGAACTAGAAAAAACTGGGATAATAAATGCTTTAATATACAATAAGGACGATGAACCCTTTTTAATCTGGAAAGCCTATATCAGGTAAAACATAATGAGGATCTATAATGAAGAAAAAGACAGGATGCAGTAAGCAAATATCAAAAAATGTTGGCTGGATAATTTTCGGTCTAGGCGCAGCTGCCCTGATTTTCAGCATTTCCTGTAACTCCCAAATACTGGCTTTCGTTGGTCTAGGACTAACTTTCTGGGGGCTAATTTTAACGTACATCCAAACAGACGAATATACTAAAGTAATTATTTTGAATGCAGCTATGCAGCCTCTCCTCCAAACACTAAATCAGATTATAGATGAACTAGGCTATGAAGGAAGAGCGATATATCTCCCACCAAAATACTTAAGGGACCCCGAATCAAATCTAGTTTACATTCCTAAGCAGAAAGGCATAGCTTTTTCAAGACCTATTCAGATAGAAGAGCGACCAAACAAAATTTTCACCGAGAATCCAAATGGACTACTAATCACACCACCAGGATCGAACCTGGTACAGTTATTTGAAAAAAGTCTAGAAACAAGCTTTATTAAAGTAGACTTACAGTATCTTCAACAAAATATGCCAAAAGTTCTAATCGAAGATTTTGAAATTGCACAAAATTTCGAAATAGAAACTACAAATAACATTGCCCGAGTTAAAATTGAAGGTATCACTTGTATGGGCCTCATTAAGGAATCCAAAAAACTACCAAAAATATGGAATAACATTGGTGGTCCAATCACTAGCGCCATAGCATGCGCACTAGCGAAAAGCTCAGGTAAACCAGTAATAATCATAGACCAGAAAATCGATATCGAAAACCAAGGAATCGAAATAGAATATCAATTGCTTGCCGAAGAGGAATAAAATTGTCGTTTCCACTAAGTTTTTGGGATATAAGCCTCTTATTCGCTATAACAGCCATAATACTTCTCATCACATCGGAAATGCTTTCGCCATACTATGGAAGAATAAACATACTAATAAACAGGAAAGGATTGAAAAAAGCAGCGCTAATACTGTCAATTTTATTTTTAGCGACTGTAGCTATTAGAATAATTAACATACTACTAACTAGCTAGAAGTTGAAATAATCTTCTAGAAGAAATATTCACATACACTTATATAGATTTAAAACAAAAAACTTTGAGGAGAAGAGAAAATTGAAAAAACTTATTCTCTCTATTATAATTGTAGGTATATTCTCATACCTAATTACAATTTCATTAGTTAATGCAGAAGTAAAATGTGAACTACAATGTTGTTGTTGCATGTGCCGACATACGATAAAGTTAATACCTAAAGGCGCGGTAGAAACAGGAGATCCTATCATTACTACATCCCCGACTAACCTCACTATATTTCACACCGGAAGAGGCCCGATTAAAAACGTCTGGCTATTAATAGTAATCAATAAACAGACATACGACAACTTAGATCGAATAACACTGGATGGCTCAACGTTCCTCACCAAAAGCGACTTCCAACTTGTGACTACAGGAAAAATCCCCCGAATACTTCCGGATCCTACAACAGGATATCCGGGGTCTTTATGTAGATATAGCACAGCTGCTATTAAAGATAAGATGGACGAGGAAGGTAAACCAGTCTACTATAGCGTTAAATTCTTCCTTCCTCAGATTACTAAGATCCCAAAGGAATTCAAACTGACTGTCGAAGTAATATCTCCTACAAGCGTTAAAGCGCTAGTTCTCGCACTAGGTAGATATGATCTCTCATTCAAATATTGCATATCTTCTCCTTGTTTCTGTTTCGAACCATTCAATGCATGCAGTAGCTTTAGTAATAGTACTTTCGTAATTCCTGAACCAGCAACCATAATACTGGCTGCAGTATCCTTCCTCGCAATTGTAAGCTTCTACTTCATAAAACAGAGAAGGAAACAATAAAATTCTCAATTTTTTAATATTGTCAGAACAATGATCTGATTATCGGAGTAAGATGCAATTGGGTCAGAATTTAACTGAAGAACAGCTCAATAGGATAATAATCCAAGTTATTAAAACAAAAGAACCAAAGGATCTAGAAGAGCTCGTAAACATCATACGAAAAGAATTCTTAATTCCGCGGGAGAAGTTGTTAAAGTCAATTGTCAAATTACAGGCACAAGGAAAAATAATTCTCAAAAAGACGCTTGCTCTTAATGTAACGAGACTAACTGCTTACTTAAAGACTGCACGCGCACATTGGTACTGGATAACTATCCTAACCGCCATCATAACAACAATTACAGTATTCGCTGTTCCGGAAAATTTCTATCCTTGGGTCTATGTAAGATACTTGCTCGGAGTGATCTTTGTCTTATGGCTTCCAGGCTATACATTTATTAAGGCCCTATTTCCATCAGCTGAAAAAGCAAGAGAAAAAGGTTTAGATACTATAGAACGAATAGCTTTAAGCATAGGCATGAGTTTAGCTTTAATCCCTATAATTGGTCTGCTTCTAAATTACACGCCTTGGGGCATACGCCTAACTCCAATAGTGCTTAGCCTATTGGCGCTAACCATAGTTTTTGCAACAATCGCTATAATAAGGCAATATCACGCAGATACCTAACTTCAACTTAGTTCAGGAGAGAAATAATGGAAAAACAACTAATCAAAATTGCGGAGGATTCAACCCGCAGCGGTTTCTACCTATTTCTTGGTCAAGTGCTTTCTACTATAATCTTGGCAGTTTCATCCATTCTAGTAGCAAGATTTCTGGGTCCCACCCTCTATGGGCAATATACGTTAGCCCTCGTTACACCTCAGCTTCTTTTCCTATTTACGGATCTTGGTATCAGTCAAGGTATTATTAAATTCACGGCAAGTCTTCACGTTAGAGGAAAGCTAAAACATGCAATAAAAGTAGTGAAATACGGCTTCATAATAAGATTATCAACAGGAATAATTATATCTGCCCTAAACTTTATATTCGCAGACTCATTTGCAACGATTCTTCTTCAAAGACCAGAGCTAACCTTCTATGTCAGAATAACTTCCATTTCAATCCTTTTTCAAGCAATCTATTCGACAGTAAATTCAACATTTGTAGGCTTAGATAAAACAGAATATAATGCGTTTCTCACAAATTTACAAGCCGCATCAAAAGCTTTGATTTCAATAGTACTCGTAGTACTGGGATTTGGAATTTATGGAGCAATAATAGGCCATATTATAGGTTATGTTACTGCAACAGCTTCGGGAATGCTTTTGCTTATGGTAATCCTTCGTAGATTACTACAGCACGAATCTAGGGTCATCGATAATTCCGATAATTCCAAAAGCGGCATTAAAAATCTGCTGCAATACGGATTACCACTATACTTATCCATTTTACTAACTGGGTTCGTTCCCTTGTACCAGAATATAATTCTCGCCTTCTTCGCTAATGATATTGATATCGGCAACTATCGAGCCGCCATAAACTTTACTACACTCTTAACAATGTTTTCTATTCCAATTACTACAGCTTTACTTCCTGCTTTTTCAAAACTTAACTCTACAAGGGATAGTAAGCTGGGGACATTCTTTGAACTGGCAAATAGGTATACTTCAATTGTAGTTATCCCGTTAACGCTTGTAATGATAATTTTCTCAAAAGAAATAGTTGAACTAATATATGGGTCCAATTACACTTCAGCTCCAATTTTCCTAGCAATGTACTGTCTAGTGTATCTTCTAACGGGATTTGGCTATCTGACTTTAATAAGCTTCTATAACGGCATAGGAAAAACAAAGCTAACGTTACAAATGAATTTGATAAGTTTCTTAATATTCACCGTATTCTCACCAGTATTCACAAGTATATATAAAGTTCTAGGATTAATTGCAACATTTATTATGGCAAATATAGCGAGTACGTCATACGGAGCATATATTGCAAAAGAGAAGTTTAAAGCAGAATTTGGCTTACGAACAATAACGAAGATTTACATAGCATCGTTTATCTCAGCGATTCCTACAGTCGCCATGCTACGTCTAATTTGCCTGCCTGTGCTCATCCGATTAATTTCAGGATTATCACTGTACTTAGTAATTTATATCACCGTCGCTCCTATACTACACATAGTAACGAAAACCGAAACAAAAAACATAACGGGCATAGCCCAAAAGGTGCCGTTGATGAAAATCGTTATGAACCCTCTTCTTAAATACCAACAAAAGATCTTAAAACTAAGTGAAAATTAAAACAAAATGAGTGAATTTTTAGACATTTCCTCTATAAAATACATCCATATATCCTTATATGAGTAAAAAGATTAAAATTTAATGAAAAGTCATGTCGAAAATATTATTAATAATTTTAATTATTTCGGTTATCGTTGGTATAAGTTTAACTGCAATTTTTGGCTTCAATTTAAATGAAGCAAAGGAAAGAAAATCGCAACAAAATCTCCCGGAAGAACAGAATCCTCCAGAAACTCCTGGTCCACAACTCGTAATCCCACAAACACCCTTAGGAACAATAGGTGTCTTTAGCGCTGTTGCTATTGCACTTGGATGCTACTTAGTAATAAGGAAGAGAAAATAAAAGCAAAGCAATTTCACGTTCTGTTTAGACTCTGAACACAACGTAAATTTTAGATATAGATTTTCACTTCATAAGACTTTTGAGAGAACTGTAGTTACTTGACTGCCAAAGGCAGTAGAGATGTTGAAAATAAAACTTAAATTAATTCTCTTTCCTATAATCATCACTTTATGGTTAATTGGCTGGATAATGTTTTTTATAGGAGTAACAAAGAGTAGATGCCATAACAATTATATGAGCTACTTATTCGATTGCACTTATTATGATATCAAAACTGAAGTCGGTTATGTCCCGTATATCAGCAGACACCGTTAAAGTTAAGGTTATCTTAAACTTTTCGTTAGGATTTATGAGTTCGTTATTATAATCCCAGATCAAACTCATGTAATTCGCAGCGCTAGCTGGTTCCCAATTCTCAGTTTGTAAGCTAATCGTTACAGGTACATTCCCCTCATTTCTAACATAGATTGTCACATTTTTAGCAGATCCAGGGTCAATTACGCCCCATGTTATAACTGTTATAGGTCTACTGCAATTTTCATCCCAGTACACCCCCACTCCTAATGCCCTTACGGCACCAATACTCTTGATTGAAGTTGAATAGAATATTGTTGACGCATAAGCATAAACAAGGAAGTTTATAAGTGAAACAAGAATAATAAATACCGCAATTCTAGGCCTTCTGTAACATACATTGATAAGTTTTTTAAGACAAATAAAGCATAATTTGAAGATATTGAAAATCCTACTTCGCTGCATTCTCTACACTCCGAGAAAAGAGTTCAAAATAAATAATATAAATAATTTTCTAGAACTTTCTTCTAGTTCTTCCTGAATTTAATGCATATAATTCGCTTTACCGCAGACAAAGCCTAAAAGAAGGAAATATTTATAGAACTCTTTAGACAAATGAATTAGAGGTTAAGTCTCAGTCCCAATTATTACTATGTCAAACAGGAAACTATCTATACCCGATATGTTTTCATCAATAGATAATGTCAAAGTCGCCGGAATAGTCTGATCCGCCTCTAGAATCTGATTTTCTCGGTCCCAACTAAAAAATATGTAATTTTCAGCAGACTCAGGGTTCCAGTTTTCAGTTAAATGACTTAACTTAACTGCAATGGTTCCTTCGTTTTTAATATACACAATCACGCTCTTGTTTTCTCCAGGTTCTAAGTATCCCCAATCAATCTCTGTAAGAGTAACGGTACAATCTTCATCAGAATAGACAGCTACACCCACCGTCTTAATATGCCCTGTACTGTTAATTCTATAACTATTTTGGACAAGACCATAAACAATAAGAGAAGAGAATGCAGTTAATAGAATTGATACCAGAACAATGTGAAGGTTCTTGTGATATGCTTTTGCTGGTGACATACGTGATCACTGAATTGAATATTAATAATTACGATTTAATAAATCTTCTCGTTTTGAAGCTCAACAGAAATACAGAATATAAAAATCTTTCTATTTCCAGATTTAGACAATTTTCGCGGTTATGCTGGTGATTAAGCCAGAAAGTGAAGAGAGTCAGGGATTCTTGTAGAACAAAAATACTAGACAAGTTAATTAGTATGGCGATAAATAGTCAAATTAATGCTTTCTAACTTTTACGTCAAGATATTTAGAGGGGAAATAGCGAATCATGGAAAGCAAGCTTGTAATCTTTGATGTTGAAGGCGTACTACTACCAAAATGGCGTTACATACCATTCGAGGTTTCCAGGAAACTCAGAATACTAAAATTCATAGAAATAGTGTTAATCGGTATTCTCTACGAAATCGGAATATTATCCCTCGAAACATCCTTAAGACGGATCTACAGAAATTTTAAGGGATATTCCATAGAAGAACTACGTCAATACTACAAGAAAATGCCTTTACTTTCAGGTGTGGAAAAAACGTTTAGAATCTTACGAGAAAAAGGCTATAAGGTTGCACTTATAAGCTCAGGATTGCCTCAGTTTATAATTAATGAATTAGCCGAGCAACTGGGTGCAGATTATGCTTATGGTGTAGAACTTAAGATTTCAGACGGAAAGTTTAACGGTGAAATTGAGGGAAAAGTCATAAAAGAGAACGGCAAATCCATAATTCTAAAAGAAATCCAAAAAGCCGAGCGTCTAATTCAAGAAAAATGCGTGCTAGTTGCTGATGATAGAAATAATCTACAAATGTTCCGTTACGTAGGCTTAAGGATAGGCTTCAACCCAGACTTCATGTTAAAGGCGAAAGCCGACGTTGTTGTGACAGGGGAGTTGGATGAAATCCTCCCTGTAATATTTAAACAGCAGCAAGCTAAAAAGTATAGAGCGAACATTTTAAGAAATGAGGTTATCCGTTCAATTATACATTTAGGTGGTCTTTTAACAGTGCTTCCTTGCATTTTTCTGATCCAGCCATTTTTGATGGCCGTTTTACTACTAGTCGTAGCCGCACTCTACACCGCTTCAGAATTACTCAGAATTCAAGGATCGAATTTTCCGCTATTCACATATGTAACTATAAAAGCAGCTAAGGATTTGGAATTATATGGGATCGCGCTTTCTCCCATATTTTATGCACTAGGTATAGCCCTTTCACTTATCGTATTTCCTCCGGACATTGCATATGCGGCAATAGCTATCCTAACGCTGGGTGATGGAGCAGCTTCCGTATTGGGCAAATTTTTTGGCAGAACAACGTATTCCTTTAATAAAGCAAAGCATATTGAAGGAACACTTGCCGGAATGGTCTTCGCTTTTCTTGGAGCTTGCATATTCGTGAATCCAGTTAAAGCTCTACTAGGGGCAACTGTGGGAATGTTCGTTGAAAGTCTCCCCCTTCCGGTTGACGATAACCTAGCAATCCCCTTAATTTCTGGATCTATTTTAACCTTAATACCATCTTTCTGATTTTCTCTGAATAAAATTTAGATTTAAGATTTTATAATTCACTGTTATAATTTAGCCAGTCAAGGGAGGTGAGAAGCCATTGAGTAAAGACCAAGCAATAGGATGGACAATTTTCCTATTCTGCATACTTGTGATAATAGGCTACCCCACTGCTCTATATGTTTGGCCAGGCCTTGGAGAGTTAGCTACAAACGCGGCATTTCTGTTAGTCGCAATACCAGTATCGCTTGCAATAATACTGATTTTTGTTATTGGTGCATGGATAGGATGGACCATGGCTACAACTCCGCCACCAAAGCCAATAAACGGAATTGAAACTGAGCTCAGTGAAGAAGAGACAAAAGAGACTACGACTGAATCTTCAGATTCGACGAAACGAGAGCAAGAATAACTTTCAATGTTTTACCGCTGGGTTGTTCTGCGCTAAAGAAATAAGGCGCGACTCAGCGGTAGTTAAATGACACTATGATTATTTACATTCTATATCATTTAGACAGCTTTCTTACAGTCACTTTCAAGCCGAGACCCTTTCGCCTATTTTTAAGATACTTCGTCTCTAGTCGAAATATCTGTATGTCTTTTCTCCTACTAAGATACACCAAAACTTCATACTTCACTTTTCCTATTGCAAGCAGGGACACGATCTCGCCGCTACTAATTAGTTGTTCAAGTTGCTGTTTCCACTTCCTATCCCTGCGGCAAAGTATCGCCTTCATCAAGACAACCTGCAACAAACTCTAATTAAGACAACCTTTTTTATTATACTTTCCGTAAAATTTGCGCGAGTATAGCAAGATAAAAAATGACATAATTACATTTATATGAAGATACTCGAACCCTTTTGGGTAAGATGGGACAGTACACGCTGCGGTTTCGGACTATACTTCAATAAACAGCGGGTAGCGTCTTTGTTGGTAGATTAGAGATAGACATATGATGTTTAGAAAGAGCTTCACTTTTATTAGAAGTGAAACCTTAACAACTCGCGTCGGCAGACCTATTTGTCTAAATTTCTAATTAGTTTCTTTCTTCTATGAATTTTTCGAAGTTTTCTATTTTCGAATAGTTAGAGCGTAAGGACTATAAGTATTGAATTACATACGATTCCGAAAATATAAACTTATAAGTTTTCTCTGCTGGAGAGAAATTCTGAAACTTTCTGTCTTAAACGATTTACATATTTTTCATGATCGTATATCCACGAGTTGTTACTGAAAAGTCGAGGCCAGATTGTCTGCCTACGCCGGATTCTTAAATCTTGTATGACATACCTATAGCTCTGAACAAAATTTATCTTGGCTAATTCAGATAGTGCATCGACAAATCTCCTGAATTCCTCCACCGGAAGAAAGACTTCAACTAGTAAACCATTTTTGCCAAGTATTTTCCCCATAGTAATTACAAAGAATTTATTGAGCAATGATCTAGCAAATTTAGCGAAATTTTCATAACTTGGGAAAAATATGATAAATAGAACCATAAATGATGGATAAGTACCATAACGCATAACAAAAACTTCATAACCTTCAATAAGATTCCTTCCGATTAAGTGCTTCTCATAATGATATTTCGCTAACTGTCGGCTTATTCCAAGAGACTTTGCTATTTTGCTTAAGCTTCTCGTAGCATCTGCTTCTAGTTTCTCTAACATTTTTATATCTATTTCATCCGCATAATTCGTGTAAGAATCAGGCTCAATTAGTGTATATGGCAAATCAGTTGACTCCATTTGCACATCTTTTACCCAATCGTCCCAACGAAATATCCATTCTTTCTTACAGCTGTCGAACCATTCAGAAGTTATTCTTCCCCCTTGGAAGCAAGTAGACCAATAGATCTGCGTGTTTACGGCTACTCCTAACTGCTTTATCTCATTTATGAATTGTTCGAACTTTTCGCAATTCTCAACAGGGATGGCGTAAATGGCCGTGCAGCCCTCGCCTGTTCCATAAGATCGACAAACATATAGCCAAAAGTCGTTGGTTACAAGGCATTCATATAGTAATTGTTCCATAGCCGGTCTTGCTTCCGCAATAACGATAGCTTTTTTTAGACCTAGATTCGTGTGATAAACAGAAGTATGTATTCTTAAAAAAAATTTGGGATCTGAGCGCATTCGCTTTATTCTGAACTCTATAGTCTTTCTCGGGACTCCTATCATCCTTGCTAATCTTGAAAGATTTCGTGGACCAACTTTGCTTAGGCACTCTAGTATCCTTATGTCTAACTCATCAAATAATCCTGACATTCCAGCTAGTTATTGTAATTTCTTTTTCTTATTTTTTTACCCAGGCATACCTGGCGTATCTATCTCTTCCATAGGTTCAATGTTGCGTTGCTCTCCGTCGTCTAAAAGATAATTCAAAGAGTGACTTAGTTCAATATCTTGCTTACATGCAACGTTGTTTACTGTGTATGCAACATAGGTTGCTGCAAGCGCAGATGCGATTACTAAAAGAACTAGGACCAAAACTTTTCCTTTCATGCAGTCTCACCTCCTTTTACATTTTGCAATAAAACCGCTC
>Ga0180301_10002271_pt1 | contig 15053 bp, 12 predicted proteins | sample GuaBasSediGuay16_FD_121797 | JGI IMG/M metagenome (GOLD analysis project Ga0180301, IMG submission 121797) | Subseafloor sediment microbial communities from Guaymas Basin, Gulf of California, Mexico - Guay16, Core 4569-2, 12-15 cm | ecosystem: Environmental > Aquatic > Marine > Hydrothermal...
AGCCGAGGAAGCCGGTGCGTTGAGGGAGGAGCTAGGTAAACTCACTTTCCAGCTAGAATCCCTAGAGCGTAGGCTTAGGCTAGTGGAAAACGTGAGGAACAAGCTAAAAGGCGAGGTCAAGGTTTTAAGGGAGAACATCCACGGTCTCTCCGCAAAACTTTCGATTCTTAAGGAAAGGGAGAGGCTTTTAGCTGAGCTTAAAGCTGAATCCCGTACCAAAAAATCGGAGGTCGAACGTCTCAAAGCCTCTCTTAGAGGTCTTAAAAACTTGGAGGCCGAAGCTTTCTCGATAAGGAGGCGGATAGAGGCTCTCAGAAACGTCATACCGACTCTTGAAGAGTATTGGAAGACGAGGTACGAGTATGAGAGAATATCTTCAGATATCGAGAAGCTTCAGGGCAGACTTCTCAAGCTTGAAGAAGTTAAAGCTAGAGTCGAAGAACTTAAGAAATTAGCTAGCGGGCTAGATGAGCTCGCCGAAGAAAGGTCTAAAGTCGAAGAGGAGGTGACTAGGGTTAAGGACTCTGTGAGCAGGATAAGTGAAAGAATACATATGCTTGAGGCGAGTATAGACGCTTTGACGAGCAGCGGCGAGGTTTCAAGATGCCCTGTCTGTAACAGACCCTTAAGTCGTATAGAGCTTGAGGAGGTGTTACAGCACCTTAAAAGCGAGCTAACCTCGGAGAAGGATAAACTTCATAGCGAAGTTTTAAAGTTGAAATCGCTCGAATCGAAAAGGCTTAAACTCGAAGAACAGTATTCAAGCTGTAAAAGCGCCTTTGATAGGCTCAGGGAAGCCGAAGACGTTCTTAGAACCATGAAACCCGTGGAGAAGGACTTCGTTAACACTCTTGAGAGGCTTAAGACTCTTGAAGAGCGCTTGGAAGGGTTTAAAAAGAAGGTTCAGTCGGCGATAGGACGTGTGAAAACTCTTAAAGAAGTCAGCTTAGAGATCGAGAGATTAACTAACCGCCTCGACCGTGTAAACGAGATGCTTCGAAGCCTCTACGAGGCGGGTAGCAAGATCTCTCTGCTCGAGAAAGACCTAGACAGGCTTAGGAAGACTATGGAGGAGCTTGAGCTGGAGTTGAAGAATCTTGAACCCGTTAGAGGCGAGTACCAGAAGACTCTAGATAGGCTTCAGCGTCTTGAAGACGAACTCAGAAGATGCGATGAGGAGTATTCTAGCCTCAACAGGAAGGTCGGGGTTTTGAAAGGCTCCATATCGAAGGTTCAGGAAGAGCTTAGAAAAGCGAAGGAGGCTTCCATCAAGATTAAGACTCTTGAGAAAGAGAGGCTGGTTCTTAAGCGTTATGAAACGGTCTACCGTATACTGTACAACGAGGTTTTCCATGACCGAGGATTGCCGTTATCTCTTCTGAGGGAGTTTCTATCGTCGGTCGAAGCATGGAGCCGTATGTATCTTCAGAGGTTCCTACCCGGTAAGGACGTGAGGATAAGGGTCGACGAGGAGGGTAGGATAAGTATAGAAGTCCTAGACGGGTCGACCGTCAGAAACCTATCCACTTACAGCGGCGGGGAATCCACGCTCATAGGCTTCGCCATCAGGCTGGGGATAGCCAAGGCCATAGCCGAGAAGGCGTTGGCCGCTACGCCGAAGATGCTTATAATAGACGAAGGATTTGGGCCTCTAAGCTCAGAGTTCAGGGAAGAAGTTCTCAAAACCCTTAACGAGCTCAGAAAAGATTACGATAAGATAATAGTTATATCGCACGTAGAAGACATACGTGAAAGCCCTTATTTCGACTCGTACATACGGGTTTACAGAGATCACAGAGGCTTAAGCCGTTTGGAAGTCTCAACATAAAATATGATACCGCGGTGCGTAGTTTTTTCGTTCAGCCGGGGAACCCATAAGCCTCGGCGTTATCGAAACAGTAGTGGATCATTTGATAGTTCTCCATGAACTCTGAGACCTTACTCCGGGCTTCTTCGACGCTTTCCTTACCGAGTAGGACAGCCGCTATCCGTTCTGCTATAAACTCCATATCACCCTCAGACATACCCAGCCTCGTGACCTCTTGAACCCCCAGCCTAAGCCCTGAGCATTTTTCCTCGCCTTGATCCCATGGAAGAGGCATGGGGTTAGCTATTATATTCGCCTCCTCAAGCTTCAAACTCGCCTCCACACCTCTGCCGTCACCTATATCGAGTATGACCTGATGGGATTCCGTGAAGCCCTTATCTGGACACAACGGCTTCAAACCCCTATTATAGAGGTTTTCCGCCAGGGCCTTAGCGTTTTTAACCACCTGTTTCGCATACTCGTTACCGAAGGCTAGGAACTCGCAGAGGGTTATAGCTAGACCGGCTACCCTGTGGATGTGATGGTTGTTGACCATCTGCCAGGCCGAGTGGTCTATAGCTGTGCTGTATTTTCGGCGACACAGTATTATACCCCCTTGAGGACCGAAGAACGTCTTATGGGTGCTACCCGTAACGACCTCAGCCCCTTCTCTCAACGGGTCTTGAAACACACCGCCGGCTATCAGCCCTAGGACGTGAGCAGCATCGTATGCCAGTATACCTCCATACTCGTCGACGACGCTTCTGAGCTCCTTAACAGGATGGGGGAAAAGAATGTCCGACGCTCCTAGGAGGACGATCTTGGGTCTAACCCTTCTGATGAGTTTCTCGGCTTCCCCGACGTCTATGTTATACTCTTTCTGGTCGAGGGGCAGAGGAGTCATGGCTACGCCTCTGACGCGGCTACATTCTCTAAAGCTACTATGCCCCCCGTCTAGTACGCTTAAGGCTGCTACTGAGTCTCCTGGACTTGTAAGAGCATTGAACATTATCAAGTTGGCTACGGTTCCGCTTATCGGGATGTAGTTAACGTGGTCCACTTTGAAAAGGGTTCTAGCCAAGTATCCTGTAAGCTCCTCGATGGAATCTATGAACTTGCATCCCCTGTAGATCCTCGTATAGAGAAAACCTATCGCATATCTATGCCCAAGGTCTGAGCTCAAAACCCTTCTGACCTGAGGGCTGGTTACGTTCTCGCTGGCTATTAGGTTTAGGCATCGAGACCTATACTCGTGGTGTCTCCTGACGTATTCTAAAATCTCATCCAGCATCTTATCGTACAAGCTGATCCCACCAAAGGCAAAAGAGACAGAAGAAAGACATTATTAGCGGAATTAGATAAATTTTACCCTTAAACGGGGGAGGATGCTAGGCGCATGGATGTCATAAGAGTCGGATGTCCGGCGACGGTCGCCAATCTAGGAGCCGGTTTTGACATATTTGGGATGGCTCTTAAAGAGCCGTATGACATAGTCGAGGTTAGGGTTCGGGAGAATGGTGTGAAGATAGTCGTAGAAGGCTACGAAGTCCCTACGAAACCCGAAAAGAATACGGGAGGCTATGTAGCATTAAAGATGCTAGATGACTTCGGTTTAGAATGCGGTGTGGAGATCAAGATATTCAAGCGTATAAAACCTGGTAGCGGGTTAGGAAGCTCTGCGGCCACAGCTTCTGGAGTGGCTTATGCTCTGAATAAACTATTCGACCTGAGGCTTAGCTTGAACAGGCTCGTAGAGTATGCAGCTTTAGGTGAAACAGTTTCCGCAGGTGTCCCTCACGCGGATAACGTGGCCCCGGCGATCTATGGTGGCTTTACGGTTATAGCTTCTAGGAAGCCCTTAAAGGTTTTAAGGTTTAAACCACCTTCCATGGGAGTCGTGATAGCTCTACCCGATGTAGAGAAAGGCTCTACAAAGCTCGCTAGAGCCGTTGTACCTAGGATGGTTCCACTAGAATCCATGGTACAAAACGTTGGTTATGCTTCTATACTGGCCATAGGGATGGCGACCGGAGACATCTCGCTCGTGAAGATGGGTATGAACGACTGCGTAGTGGAACCTGCTAGAGCCAAAGCAGGTATACTTAAGGGGTTTAAACTGTTTAAAAAGGCCGGTTTAGAGGTCGGGGCAGGTGTAGCGGCTAGCGGAGCTGGACCTGCGATAGTAGGGGTCGTCGAGAAAGAGAAGGTCGAAACGCTTTACGAGGCTTTTAAAGGCGTCTGTAGGTCTTTAGGGTTGAGCTGTATGGTTTATAAGACCGAGCCTGGGGATGGAATAAGTGAAATAGAGGGAGGCTAGCTGACTTTGAGAGTCTACTGTATAGAGTGTGGTAAAGAGTATGGTTTAATGGATAGGGTCTACACGTGTCGAAGCTGCGGAGGCTTGCTCGACATAGAGTACGACTATGAGGCTGTGAGAGAAACCGTCCCCTCTGTCTGGTCCAAGAGACCGATGGGAGTATGGAGATACTTAGAACTTCTACCCGTGCTAAATCCATCCCTACGGGTTTCTATGGGAGAGGGAGGTACAAGGCTGGTGCACTGTAGAAGGCTCGGTAAGATGCTTAATCTCAAACATCTATACGTCAAAGACGAGGGCGGCAATCCGACAGGCTCTTTCAAAGATAGGGGTATGACCGTAGGAGTCACTAAGGCCCTTGAACTGGGTGTCCGAAACCTAATCTGCGCCTCTACGGGAAACACCAGTAGCTCTCTAGCCGCCTACTCTGCTAGGGCCGGTTTAAACTGTATAGTCTTCATACCTTCGGGTAAGGTCGCGTTGGGTAAGCTTGCTCAAGCGCTCATATACGGGGCAAAGGTCTTAGCGGTTAAAGGGGGGTTTGACGAAGCCCTTAGAATAGTCAGAGAACTCAGCGCTAAGCCAGACTTCTATTTACTGAATTCTCTAAACCCGTACAGGCTTGAGGGGCAGAAGACCGGTTCTTTCGAGATATACGAGCAGCTTGGTGGGAAACCTCCAGACTGGCTTATAATACCGGTAGGCAACGCGGGGAATATATCCGCATACTGGAAGGGATTTAAAGAGCTCACGCTACTTGGGTTAACCGACCTTAAGCCTAAGATGGTGGGGGTTCAAGCCCGGGGTGCAAACCCGCTTGTAAGGGCGTTTAGGAGGCATAAGGATTTAACCCCTCTAACCCAGGTCGAAACGGTCGCGACTGCGATAAGGATCGGTAACCCGGTTAACTGGAGAAAAGCCATAAGGGCTGTCGAGGAATCTGGTGGTCTTCTGGACGATGTGGATGATGAAGATATAGTTAGGGCTCAGAGGCTTCTTGCTAAGACCGAGGGATTATTTGTCGAGCCTGCTGGGGCGGTGCCTATAGCGTACTTAATGAAACATCGTGAAGATGGGTTGATCGACGCGGACGATGTAGTGGTCTGTATAGCTACGGGTAATGGCTTAAAAGACCCCGATATAGCGATAAGGTTTTCTGAAAAACCTAAGGAGGTTGAACCTGATATCGAGCATGTTTTAGAGGAATTAAGGAGGATCGGTTTCGTTTGAGGATCGTTATGGTCGGTTTCGGTGTAGTAGGTAGGGCCTTAGCGGAGAGGTTTCTGAGGGATCAGCGCTATCTAGCTTCGAATTTCGGGTTGAAGCCTAGGGTCGTAGCCGTCGCGGATACCTCTGGGGCTCTTATCGACGAGAGAGGTGTAGACCTCGAGAGAGTTCTCTATGCGAAGAGGAAGGCCGGAAGCCTGGCTAAGGGTATGCCGGATGAGGTTAAGCCGCTCTCCTCCTCAGAGCTCTTAGATACGCTCGATTACGATGTTTTAGTCGAAACTACCCCTACTAACATAGTAGACGGTGAACCTGGTCTAACCCATGTGAAGAAAGCGTTAAGCATGGGTAAATGCGTTGTGACCACGAATAAAGGTCCTCTAGCTATAGCTTTACCCGCTCTCTTGGAACTCGCCGAAAGAAACGGGTCGCTCTTGAGGTTCAGCGGAACGGTTGGAGGTGGAACCCCTATCTTAGACTTCGGCAGAATGTGTTTATCCGGTGATAGGGTCGTAAAAGTCGAGGGAATCCTGAACGGTACTACAAACTATATACTGACTAGGATGTATAGAGACGGATTAAGCTTTGAGGAGGCTCTGAAGGAAGCACAGGACGCTGGTTACGCTGAAAGAGACCCCACTATGGATGTGGAGGGATACGACACAGCATGTAAGCTTGTGATAATAGCTAACTACGTTATGGGCTTAAAGGTAACTATCAGGGACGTTAGGATAAAAGGTATACGAGATGTAACCTATGAGGTTCTTAAGCGGCTTGGTGAATCCGGTAAGACGATCAAGCTTCTAGGGGTTATAGACGAAGGAGGCTTGGTCGTAGAGCCTAGGGAGGTGAGCCTAACAGACCCACTCTGCGTATGGGGGACGCTTAACGCCGTAACGTTCTACACAAAACATTTAGGCTCTGAGACAATAGTTGGTAAAGGCGCAGGTGGTGAGGAAACGGCTGTAGCCATCATACGGGATCTCATAGCTGTTAAAAAATTCCTCATGAAAGGTCTGGGGGGATAAGTCATCAAGGTCGTTATGAAATTTGGGGGTAGCTCGCTCGATAAAGCTGAGAAGATGAGACACGTAGCAGGTCTGATAGCCAAATACCTTAACCGAGGATATATCATCATAGTCGTAACCTCGGCCTTATCAGGTGTCACAGACGAGCTCCTGAAGATGAGTAGCGATGCGTTGAGGACCGATGCTGACGTAACTGGATGGGTTGACAAATTGTTTGAAAGACACGTTCGAATAGCTGAGAACGCTATTACGAACCTTGATGCCTTAAACATGGTGGTTAAAACGCTGGAGGAGCTTAGAGACGAGCTTGAGAAACTTCTCTATGGGATACACTACATACGGGAGGTTACGCCGAGGTCTAGAGACTATGTGCTTTCTTTTGGAGAAAGAATGTCCACGCCTATATTATGGGGCTCTTTAACGAGCATAGGTGTAAAGGCGAAGTGGCTAACGGGATGGGACGCTGGAATAGTGACGGATTCCAACTACGGGGAGGCTAAACCCTTCATAGAGCTCAGTAAACTCCAGCTGAAGACAAGACTTCAACCCATAATCGATAGGGGCGAAGTACCTATAGTCACAGGCTATATCGCTAAGAGCCAAGACGGCTCTATAACCACCTTAGGCAGAGGGGGCTCCGACTACACGGCTACTCTGATAGCCGCGGCTCTTAAGGTAGATGAAGTTTGGCTCTGGACGGATGTAGACGGGCTTATGACCACTGACCCTAGGATAGAGCCCTCCGCTAAGACGATAAAGGAGCTTAGCTTCGAGGAGGCTGTTGAGATGGCTGCTTTAGGGGCGAAAAAGATGCATCCTAGAGCCCTAGAACCAGCTATGGAGGAGGATATACCTGTTAGGATCAGGAATACGTTTAACCCTGATAATCCTGGTACGATCATAACTTCGAAGCCTAAGGAACCGGGTGGGATAGTTAAAGCCGTCACTCTCGTCAGGGATGTCGGCTTGATAAACGTTCAGGGCTTCGGCATGGTCGGGACACCCGGCACCGCGGCTAGGGTATTCCAGGTACTCGGCAACGCAGGTATAAACATAATGATGATATCGCAGACCGTAAGCGAGAGCAATATATCCATGATAGTCCCGGGCAGCGTCTTGATGAAGGCGGTATCTCTGCTTGAGACTGCTTTGTTAGGCACCGGCTTGGTGAAAGATGTAACTTATGAATCCGACGTATCGGTCGTAGCCGCAGTCGGTAAAGGTATGAGGGGTCGACCAGGTACGGCCGCTAGGATATTCAAAGCCGTCGCAGAGAAAGGGGTAAACATCAGGATGATCGCCCAAGGCTCCTCTGAGCTTAACATATCGCTCGTGGTCAAAGAGAGAGACTGCGAGAAGGCGGTACGAGCCATACATGAGGAGTTCAGGCTCGGAAGCCCTAACCAGACTAGTTGCTAGATTTACGTATTAAATCGAGAATACGTTTATGCAACTTCTCGTTCCCGGAAGCTATGAACTTCACCCGTTCCCTAGCCTTTAACGGCGTTTTCAAAGGATAGCCTAAGTCATCTGTGATCACTCCACCCGCCTCTTCAACTATGAGCTTCGACGCTAAGTGGACTATATCGGTTCTTCCACGGATGTCTATGAAAGCATCTATAGCTCCTCGTGCGACCTCGCAGACTTCGAGCGATGAACACCCCATACGTCTAACGTCTTTAACAAGCCTTAAAACACCCTCTAACTTACCTATTAAAGCAGCCAAGTCTGGAACAGAAGTATCCATCCCTATTATCGAATCCTCGATCCTCATCTCGACAGACGGATGGATAGGCATATCGTTCAAAAAGGCTCCCTCTTCAAGTACGGCTGTGTAGACGTCGTTTGTAGCGAAGTTTCTTACGACGGAGACCTCGAGGTCTTCTAAGGTAGCGTTCGACTTGTATCTAGCTACGGCCATAGAGCCACCATAGAACGATATCCCCCTTACCCCGTTCTGAGACCCGTCGAAGGCGTTGATCAACACTATAGCCTCAGGTTCTTCATCCTCTCTTAAAACCTTCTCAAACTCATGGTCGATCAATACGACGTTATCGGCTGTCTCCCTAAGATAGTCTTCAGCTACCTCATCAGCTAGTATATGAAGTTTCTTACCCAGCTCCTTAAAGACCGTGTAGTTCACTTTCCTACGCATTATCCTTTCGATCCTAGGCGTAATAGTATCGTCTACCAGCTCAAGCGTCTCCTTACAGAGCTTAAGCCATTTACTCCTGAAACGCGAAACCATCGTATATCGATGGCGATTACCAAGTATATTTAAGTTTTTATGCCTGTATAATCGTAAACATTGACGAACAAGATGTCGATTTTGGGAAACTACATCTTAAACAGTTCTCTGTAGGCTTTAAGCACTAAATTTGCAATGCTCTCCATGTCTTTAAAACTCGTGTTGATGACTATATCATACAGTTTAGGATCCAACCATTCCACGTTATGGAATCTCTTAACGAGGTTCCTCCTCTCCTCATCGCTATGCTCGATGTCTTCCTCAGCCTCCTCGAGGCTTATACTCCTTCTACTCGAAACCCTTTCAGCTCTAAAGCCGTCATCGGCTACCAATAGAACCTTGAAAACATCCTTTCTCTTCAGTAAGAAGAACGCACACCTACCTTCGATTACTACATTTTCCTCGGCGTTAATTATGTCCAATACTAGGCTGTCCAAGATTTTATCCATATTCACCTCCCCAGAGGCTACGTATTCTTGAAGGTTTCTAAAGCTCGTCCCCAAGTCTACTATAAGCTTTCTTATCAACGCTTCACTGTTAAACACCTTAACACCAGCTTTCTTCGAGATGAGTTTAGCGACTTCTGTACAACCCGCTCCAAGCTGACCTGCTAAAGCTATCTTCAAAATAACCACCAAGAAGGTAAACGCATACTCTAATATTTAACTTCCACCTTAAACGTTGAAAGAAGACGAAGTATGCCTCTTCAAAGTTTCTAAGGTCTCTCTCAGAGCATAAGCGTTAGACCTAGCCTCCTTTACGTCCCTATCTTCATGTGATGAGCCAGATACCCCATAAGCAGGGCTAGCTTATGTAAGTTCAGCCTCATCTCGAAGTCGTCGTTTAAACATTCTCTGTAGGGATAACCTTCTAGCAGAGGCAACAAGTCAAACGTCGGACATTCGAAGCTGAGGACGTCAAAGTCATGTATATTCGGGGCCCCCTGAAATTCTCCGAAATCTATCACCCCAGTGATCTCAAAATCTTCTTCGACGTTTACGAATATGTGTTCCGGGAGAAGGTCTCCATGGCATAAAACAGGCTGGTCGCAGGGAAACTCCTCTCTATATTTCCAAAGCATATCGATCATAAAGTCGAAGTCTTCTTGACTAAACCCGGCGGATAAGATATACCTCCTCTCGCTAGACCTATCTCTAATAATCGAACGCATATATCTTTCCCAACCTACCAAACTCCATCTCCCAGAATCCAGCCTACGCCAAAAGCCATATACCTTAACGCTATGAATACGACCGAGTACTTCGCCGACCCGACGTAATATCTCTATAAATTCCTCCTTCGAAAGCCTCTTTTGAATCTCGCTTAGAGACTTACCTAGAACCTTGCTCTGCACCATAACTTCCATCCTACGTCCTCCAAACGAGACCTCGTCGACGAGAAATATTTTAGGGACAGGTACCCCGGTCTCTCTACACCTCTCCATAGCCCATGCTTCCTGTCTAAAGCTCACTTCTCCGAACCTTTTAACCCTCACAACGAACACGTTTCCATCAATTGTCTTCACAAAATAGACTTCATTATCGTATCCTCTTGCGGCCCCTTCTATTTCCACCGGGTCGGATTCAACAGCCCTCTTTACAAGGTTAAAGACTACGGCCTTAGGTAACACATTTAGACCCCCCGGATCTGTGCTCATACGCTCCGACGAGGATTACTGACCCTTTATTCTGAGTTTAGCAAGCTCCTCGGCGAGTATCGGTAGGAAGGTTCCGACGTCTGAGACTATCCCCAAGGCTTGAGCGGAGCCTCTATCTAGGAGCTTGATCAACACGGCTGGGTTTATGTCCACACATACTACCTTAACGGTAGACGGTAGCATGTTGGCTACGGCTATCGAATGTAGCATAGTCGCGAGCATCAAAACCATACTTGCACCTCTGAGATATTTCATGTAGAGTCTCTGCGCTTCGATGACATCTGTGACCACATCCGGCAGAGGTCCGTCGTCTCTGATGGAGCCTGCTAGGATGTATGGAACACCGTTAACGACGCACTCGTACATGATGCCCGATTTCACGATCCCCTTTATGACAGCCGCCTTTATCGAGCCACATTTCATAACCTCGTTGATGGCCACAAGGTGATTTCTGTTGCTTCCAGCCGCTGTTTTACCGGTTTCTATAGACATACCGAGCGAGGTTCCAAAAAGATTATATTCGATGTCGTGAACGGCTAGAGCGTTCCCCGTTAAGAGAGCATCTACAAACCCCATCCTGATGATCTTAGCCAATGCCTCGTCAGCTCCTGTGTGCACGACGGCCGGCCCAGCTACGACGATGATCTTACCTCCCTCCTTTTTGACCTTGAACATATCCTCAGCTACCATCTTGATTATAGACGTAGAAGGTTTTTCAGGAGAGCTTCTACTACCCATGAACTCGAATATTCCCAATCCCTCTCTAGGGTACTCGGGAGGTCTAACTTTAACCCCCTTTTCACCGACCACTATAAGGTCTCCAGCCTTAACCTCCCTTATAGCCTTGCAGAAGGCTCTTCTAGAAGAAGGGTCTATACATATGACCTTATCCATGCATATGTTTTCGACCTCAATCCAGCCTCCCTTGTAGTAGACATAGGTAGGATGGTTCGTTGTGACGTAGAAGTTATCCGGTAGAACCATATCGGCCGGAGCTTCCCTAACCTCGACCTCCTGAGGAAGAGGTGTAACGGCTCCTAGACGGTAGACTTCCTTCAGGATGGTTTCCAGATGCCGTCTGTTTCGACCCTTGATCAATAGCTTAGCATAACTGGTCTCGGTCTTGCGACGGCCTATACGGAACTCTAAAACTTCAAAGTCTCCACCAAGTTCCATGATCGCATCGAAGACCTTCGGAAGAATTAGCGAATCTATAAGATGCCCCTCAAGCTCGACCTCTTGGGAGAATTCTTCGCTATTTTGGAATACGACCACCTCTCACCGTCGACCACCGTGAATAGACAAACGTATGAGGAACCTTATGCATATTTAACCTTTACCCATCCGTATAGTCGATGGTTTGAAAAAAGAGAGTGTCGAGAGGATGGTCATCCTATGTAGAAAACTACATAGACTGTTACGGTAACCTCGATTTCGCCAGGCATTATCGGAGTCGTAGCAGCGGCTCCAGCGGCTTCTTTATATACAACCGGGTAATACCATCCGGCTTCCTTCACCTCGATGCTTTTAACACCCGTGATAGACATGCCTAGCGGCTCCAAAGCAGCCTCGGCTTTAAGCTTAGCGTTTTCCACAGCTGAGGATATCAACTGAAGTTTAACACTGTCCTGAAGCTCCTTCGATAGGGTAAACCACACACCATCGACCCTGTTAACCCCGTTTGCTACCGCTGTGTCTATTATCAAACCTAGTATATCGAACTTCTGGGTGGTAACGGTTATACTGTTAACAGCCCTATAGCCTATCAACACCGGTGGTTTATCTTTAGGATAGAAGTATTCTGGGTAGAGTCCTACGTGTCTAGTCCTTATCTCATCATCTTCGAGACCCAGCTGTTTAAGAGCGTTTATAACCCTCGACATTATCTCGGCGTTTTTACCCATAGCCTCTGACGCGTTCTCAGCCTTCACCTCGACCGTGAGCGCTACGGAAGCCAGATCCGGTTGGACGTTCATGGAGCTTACTCCCATAACAGACAAGGTAGGTTTGGCTTCTTCGTTTTCATCGGTAGCTACGGAGTTTTCAGGCGTGAACGTCAACATCAAAAACAGAGTCGATATGGCTACTATGACGACTACGGTGAATATGATTCTAGTTTTCTCGAAAGCTTTCACGTAAACTCACCTCCTGACAAATATTATAGGGGCTACTCTATGTTATATCTAACCTATGAAACAGACCGTTCCATAGGTTAGAACGACTTGAAGTCTTCGGATTATGTAAAGCTAATGGTTAAATACTGATAGATGCTTTCTAGAATCGGGATAGTTATGCCTTGCACCGTTATCGTGGGAGGTTTTTTCGGAGACGAGGGGAAGGGTAAGATCGTAGCCTACCTAGCCCTCAAGGATAGAGTCGATGCAACAGTTAGAACAGGCTCTGTAAACGCGGGACACACGGTCGTATGGGAAGGGAAAACCTATGGGCTGAGGATGGTTCCATCGGCTTTCGTCTACGAGAAATGTCGATTATACGTGGCCCCAGGGGCTAACGTTAACCCAAAAGTATTCCTCAAGGAAGTCGAGGAGACAGGGGTTAAGGGAAGGGTCTGGGTGGATAGGCATAGCTCGATCATAGAGGCTAAGCATATAGAGGAGGATAGGGCAACAGGTAAACGTATAGGAACTACCGGGCAAGGCGTCGGACCTGCTATAGCCGATAGGGTGCGACGTATAGCTAGGCTCGCCGAAGACCTACCTGAGCTTAAACCGTATTTAGCGGATGTCCCGCTAGAACTTAACGGGATACTCGATGAAGGCGGTAAAGTTTTGGTAGAGGGGACTCAAGGGACGTTTCTATCGCTGATTCACGGTACCTATCCCTATGTTACGGGGAGGGATACGACAGCTTCGGCAGTCTGTAGTGAAGCAGGTATAGGACCTAAAAGGGTGACGGATGTCGTGGTAGTGTTTAAAGCCTACGTCACAAGGGTCGGTAAGGGTCCGCTTGAAGGCGAGCTCAGCCGCGATGAGGCTTTAAGGAGAGGGTGGCTGGAGAGAGCGACGGTAACCGGTAGAGAACGGAGAGCCGCACCTTTCAACTTCAACCTTGCTAAGAGGGCTATCATGCTCAACACGGCTACGCAGTTAGCTATAACGAAGATAGATATCTTGTATCCTGAGTGCTCAGGGGCAAGGACGTTCGAAGAACTCTCTTCAGAAGCTAAACGTTTCATAAGAGAGGTCGAAGAGAAACTCAGGGTTCCTGTTACACTCATAGGCACGGGACCAGGTGTCTATGACGTAGTGGATAGAAGGTTTTAAACCTCTATGGAAAGCTCCCTCTCTATACCCCTCTTCGGGTAGGCGTATACAAGTGCTTTTTCAGGGTCGAATCTGACTAAGACCGGTTCCCCCCTTTTTCTTACCCGAATTTTTTCAGACCTATATAACGGGACATTTATGGTTACGCGCTTCCCAGACTCAAGTGTGACATCGTATCGGTAGTAGTCGCCCATAAACCTGGCCCTTGTCACAACACCTCTCAACAAGTTCGCTTTATCAGCTTCCGAACGGTCTAGGATTTCAAAGTTCTCAGGTCTCACGGCTACGACTACTTTGTCGCCTTCTGAAAAGCCTTTAGCATATACTTCGACCGATACACCTCCTGTGAGCTCTACGAGAGCTTTACCTTCGGTAAGCACCCTCTTGATAAACCCCTCTAAAACATTGACTTTGCCTATGAAGTCTGCCACGAATAGGTTTCTAGGACGCCAATACAGGTTTTCAGGGGTATCGTAGGCTTCGACCATGCCGCTACGCATAACTACGATCCGGTCGGCAATGGTTAAAGCCTCCTCCTGATTATGCGTTACATGTATCGCCGTTAAACCTAAACCTTTAACGATTCTCCTGAGTTCGTATCTTAGGTCGACTCTTATCCTTGGGTCTAACGCACCTAAGGGCTCGTCTAGAAGTAAAAGCTTAGCTCCCGTAGCCAACGCTCTAGCTATAGCTATCATCTGAGCTATGCCTCCGCTAAGCTCTCCCGGGTATAGGTCGCTATAGTCTATGGTCTTTAAGGTTCTCATGATCTCCCTGGCGATTCTATGCGATATGTTCTTATCAAGCCCCTTAACTGTAGGCCCGTAAAGGACGTTTTCCCAGCTGTTCATATGCGGAAACAAAGCGATACTTTGGAATACGAAACCTACTCCTCTATACTCTGGAGATTTATGGGTGACGTCTTCTCCATCTATATAGACCTGACCTTCATCAGGCTCCAACAGACCGGCTATTATCCTGAGAAGAGTGGTCTTACCGCATCCGCTCGGGCCGAGTATGCATACATATTCTCCATCCTCTACCGTTAGGTTTATCCCACGTAAGGCTGTGATGTTTCCGAATCTTTTAACGATGTTCACAAGCCTGACTTCAGGCATCAGAAAACCCCCGAGACCTCGGCTAACACCGTTCTTAAGCCTCCCTTAAGATAGGGGAACAGGTAGACATCTCTAGGGTCTACGGTCAATGAGATGGAGCTTCCCCTCTCGAGGTCCTTCCTCTCCGTCTTAAAAGATACTCTAAAACCGTTATCCAGCTGAACAGTCACTCTCCTAAAACCGAAGGAGAAAACCCAGTCCTCAACCTTACCTGTTAGACCGTTTTTACCGTCTCCGCCGACCTTGAAACTACTTGGCTTGATACCGACGATAACGAGCTCACCTTTTTTAAAGCCGTTCCTAGAGGACTCGACCTTAAATCCTCCGCCGATATCCACTACCACCCTGTTCTCTGAAGACTCCTCGA
>Ga0180301_10002272_pt1 | contig 15043 bp, 9 predicted proteins | sample GuaBasSediGuay16_FD_121797 | JGI IMG/M metagenome (GOLD analysis project Ga0180301, IMG submission 121797) | Subseafloor sediment microbial communities from Guaymas Basin, Gulf of California, Mexico - Guay16, Core 4569-2, 12-15 cm | ecosystem: Environmental > Aquatic > Marine > Hydrothermal...
ATTGTTGGTAATATAACAACTATGCTTTTCATAACTACTAATGTGCTCTATTTAACCGCGAAATATAGCCTAAGCCCAACGCCACTTATACTGATGACCGCATTTGCATCGAATGTAGGTAGTGCAGCAATGCTTATGGGAAATCCAGTAGGCGTAATAGTTGCATTTAGGGGAGGCTTAACGCTATCAGATTTCATAAGGGTAGCCATGCCAGTAGCCTTAGCGGCCCTAACACTTTTAATTATTATGAACTTGAGGATGTTTAAAGGGTATCTATATCAAGTGAAAAAAGCATTAAGGAAAGGAGGTAAAGAGAGCGAAGAAGGAGGCGTAACTAGAGATCTGGATGTCTGCATTGTAGTATTTGTAGGACTGCTCGTAGGGCTTTTACTTTACCATAAACTGGAAGAAATATTTAACTTAGAGAAGAATACATTACTACTTGGAGTAGCACTGCTTTTTGCAAGCATATGTTTAATACTAGACAGGAAGTCCATCAGGGATGTAATAGAGCACAGAGTAGATTGGTATACATTATCATTCTTCATAATATTCTTTGGAGCCGTTGGATCATTAGAGTATACAGGCGTTAGCGAGAAGATAGCAGAGCTTTTAGCGGAAGTCTCGCATGAGAAGATGACACTTATAGTAGTTCTCACATTGTTCACAGGAGTATTAAGTGCATTCCTCGACAACGTTTTAGCAGTAGCTACTATGGCACCGGTAATAGAGAGCCTAAGGACTTTAGGGATAGATGTAGAGCCATTGTGGTGGGCTACACTATTTGGAGCCACATTTTTTGGTAATCTAACGATAATAGCTAGTGCTGGTAATATAGTAGCTCTAGGAATAATGGAGAGGAGAGGACATCACATAGAGTTATCAGAGTGGATCAGGCATGGAATACCGATTACGTTAGTTACGACACTGGTAGCGTTAAGCATGTTATGTTTAATATATCATTAAGGTAAGCTTGGTTTAGCCATAAGAATGCACTTGTTATCTTTCAGAGTGAACCAGACACTATATCCGTTGTTTTGTAATAGCAATATAACGGGGCCCCAGGGGAACTCTTGAGGATTTAATATTTCTATTTCGTATCTGCCTCTCGAGGTAACTATTTTACCGCGGTCACCTATAACTCTCGTAAGCACTTCTTCCAAGTTCTCAACGGGTTTTGATAAAGCCTCAGCTGTCAGAGCTCTTTCAGCCTCAAGTGTCTCCACACGCTTTCGGTATGTATCGATTTCCTTTTCGAGATCTTTTATTCTTGCCTTTAAACCCTCTATAGTCCTCGCTTCATGAACCTTGCCCAGGGTAATGCCTAGACTTTTAATTATATTTTCAGCGTTCTTTGCAATTATGTCTTTAAAGCCCCATCCAAATGCGATACCTAGGCCGATAGCTACGCCAATAGCCAAACCACTAGCTAGAGCTTTAGCAAGGATATAGAATATCGTTACATCTATTTTCATTACACTTAAGGAGATTATTATTATGGCAAAACCTATTGTAGCCTTAGTTATGAATACTAAGGCCCTTGAGAGAGCTATACTGGTACCTTCTATCATTGCACCAACGAAATTCCCTAGGAAATCTGCAAAGAAAAGACCTAAAACCATAATTACTAGTCCACCTACGAAGTATGGCAGGTAGGATATTGCACTCCTTAGTACTGAGCTGAGGGCCTCAAGTCCTAGTGCTTCAGATGCGGCTAAGATCGCTAGGAGGTATATTATCCACTTAATTAAAGATCCTATTACACTTGATATCTGAATCTTCGACTTTTCAAACGCCTTCCCTAATAACGTTGGTTTCAAGGTTTCGTCAATTCCAAGCTTATGGAGTAGGCTAGCGATTGCGCTCCCAATTAATTTACCGAAGAGCCAACCTAGCACTAGGGCTACTATAGCACCAAGGATTCCCGGTGCATATTGAGATAGTATATCACTAATTGTCTGAATTAATGAGGAAGCAACCATGGCTTTTTCAGCCTAAGCATATCTCTTAAAAACGAGCGTTATTAAGGTTTTGCTACGTAATGTATCCCTCTTATTAATACTTTGTATATAATTTGATGGGAATGTGTCTGGTATTGCACGAAGGTTTCATTATTTCGCGAATTTATAATATACGTGCGCGCTTAGGAAATAGTGATTGTATGTTAATACCTGTGGATATAACGATAGATTCGCGTGAGGCTAGTATAAAGCTACGCAATGGTTTAACTATAAGGAAGTACTTAGAGAGAATGGGATTAAATGTAGCAGTAGATGCCCTTCCTATAGGCGATTATTATCTTCATGCAGGAGGTAAAGATGAGAGCGTAGTAATAGAGCGGAAAACTATCGTAGACTTAGCCAATTCAATAAAAGATGGGAGGTTGTGGAATCAAATAACAGCATTAAGTGATGTGAAGAGGGAAGAGGGAATTAATGTAATATTGTTAGTGGAGGGGTGGTTGAAGCTCTTAGAGAAGTTTACTAGATGGAAGCCCCAGGCGATCTTAAGATTAATAGAAGTTATTCAAACGAAGTACGGAATTCCAATAGTGTACTCACCATCTTGGGAGTGGAGTGCACTTTATATAAAGACAAAAGCGGAATCCTTAGGTAAAACCGAAGAAAAGAGGGTGTATCCATTGAGGCATGGAAAAAGACCGTCAGAGTTGCAGAAAAGAATACTCTTTGTAGCTGAGGGATTAGTAGGGCCCAAATTAGCAAGACGACTGCTAGAGGAATTTGGTACCCTTAAAAGAGTAGCCAATGCATCAAGAGTAGAGTTAATGAGAGTTGAGGGAATAGGAAAGGAGAGAGCAGATCTAATTTGGCGTATATTCAATACTGAATGGAGAGAAGTAGCTAATAATAACTTAGGGAATTTTGAAAGGAATAGAGAGAAGTGAATTAAAGTAGTGGACAGAAAGATTTATATACTCTCGAATTTAAAAGATAGAGGATAGTAAAATTTCAAATTGAAAGAGGTTTTCATATGAGAACTAACAAAATGAAAATAGATGAGAAAGATATAGTGCTGATAAGGGAACTTGTAGAAAACGGGAGAAAATCGTTAATGGAGCTGGGAAAAAAGCTTAAAATGACTCATGCAGCAGTTAGGGCTAGACTTAAGAGACTAGAGAATGAGGGATACATAAAAGTACAAGCTAATGTCAATCCAGAAAGGTTGAACATAAAGACCTTATATGTATTCCTTAAAGCGAAAGAACTACGTAAAGCCGTCGAGTACTTAATGAAATTGAGTAAAAATTGTCGATGTATAGTTCAAGTTAGTATACTTTCAAGTAACTATAATTTACTGGTAGTGCTCGCTGGAAGGAACTACGAGGAATTAAGAGGAATGATTGAGAGGAAATTAAGACATGTCAACTACATGGAAGTAGCGGAAGTAGTCCTTGGAAGCATAATATTTCCAAAACATATCCCAATAAATGCAACTGCAGTATGTGAAGAGGATTGCTCTGCTTGTGAACTATCTAAGATATATAAAGCTGAGTGCCCAGCTCCTTTGAGGTGGTTGTCGTGATTTTCGAAATAAAAGACCTATGGGTTAAGGTTCAAGGACATGATGAGTTCATACTCAAAGGAGTAGAGCTTTCTATAGGTAGAGGAGAAGTTCACGTGTTGATGGGCCCAAATGGATCAGGGAAGTCTACACTACTCAAGACGATAGTCGGAATGCCACAATATAAAATAGTGAGAGGATCTATTTTATTTATGGGAAAGGAAATAAATGATCTACAGCCATATGAAAGGGCAAAAATGGGAATTGGAATTGCGTTTCAGAGCCCACCACGTATTAGAGTGAAAACGAAATATCTAGTAGAGCTTATTACGACCAAATTTAAGACGAGACTATTACCCTATGAAGAATATAATATAGGTCATTTAGTAAACAGAGATCTGTACGATGGCTTCAGCGGCGGTGAGAAGAAGAGAACTGAGATGTACTTAACGATATTACAGAGACCAAAACTAGCTCTCCTCGACGAGCCAGATAGCGGTGTCGATGTAGATAGTTTAGCACTAATAGCTAGGGGTATTGAATACCTAATAGAAGAGGGGGCTTCAATATTACTTGTAACACACTTAGGATACATATTGAGGTATTTGGATGTAGTCACTAAATTACATGTAATGATTAACGGTAAGATAGTCTATAGTGGTGAACCTGAAAAAGCCCTTGATCTAATACTTACTCATGGATATTCCTACTTCATGAAAGGAGGGGCTAGCTATGGATAGAAGAGAGCTTAGAGTTAATTTCTCTAAATACGACTATGGAGAAAAGGAGATGATAGAAGAAGTGGAAGAAGTCCCTAAGGAATATAAGGAGAAGGCAAAAGAGGTTGGAATAGAAGTCGATAAAGGAGGAGGAATATACTTTCAGATAGACCATAACGCGATATATCAAAAGTTAGTTGATAGACTAAGAAAGAAAGGCGTAATTATAATGAGTATAGGGGAGGCTTTAAGGAGATTTGAGTGGGTTAAAGGATATTACTGGCATGCTTTAAATCCAAAGGCGGATAGAGCTTCAAAGATAGTAGAAGAACATAGGAGAAATGGTTATTTCATATATATACCTTCTGAATTAAAACTTGATGAACCTATTCAGACCTGTTTATTTATAGCTAAGCAAAACGTAGCACAGCCAGTGCATAATCTAGTGATAGTCGGAGATGATGCAGAGGCAACACTCATAACAGGATGTACTGCTATAACGGAAGAGGCATTACATATTGGAGCGAGCGAATTTTATATCGGTAATAACGCCAAACTTACGTTCATAATGATTCATAACTGGACTTCTAAAATCCATGTGAGACCTAGGACAGGCGTTATAGTAGGCAAAGGAGGAGTCTTCACTAACTACTACGTGAACATGAGACCAGGAGAAACTATTCAAATGCTTCCTGAAGCGGTATTGCATGATGGCGCGAGAGCGTACCTTACGTCGATAATTAAGTCAGGAGGAAGGGCATTAGTAGACATAGGAGGTCGAATAGTTTTCAAGGGAAATGATACAAGAGGGGAGGTAATAACTAGGAGCGTTGTCATGGGAAGAGCAGAGGTAACTATGAGAGGAATCTTAGAGACAGAAGGTAATGCAAATGCGAGGGGACATTTAGAGTGCAGAGGATTGCTACTTTCAGATAGTGCAAGGGCCATAGCAATACCACAACTTGAAGCTAAAGGTATGAGGGCAAATCTAACTCATGAAGCAGCAATAGGAAAGATATCGGAGGAGGAGCTAAACTACCTAATGGCAAAAGGATTTACTGAAGAGGAGGCAGTGTCTATTATTGTAAGGGGATTTCTAGAAGCAGGACTAGATCTTCTTCCAGAGAACGTAAGAAATGGAGTTAAATTGGTATTAGATAGTATGGCAAAAAGCCTTTAATTCAGTTATTCTTATCTAACTAGGAGTCATTATGGGGAAGATCTTAGTCACTGGGGGAGCAGGATTTATAGGTAGCCATCTCGTCGATAAACTAGTAGAGGAAGGATATGAGGTTAGAGTTGTTGACAATTTATCAAGTGGAGATCTGGAGAATTTAAAAGAACATATTGAAGGGAAGAAAATAGAATTCATTAAGGGAGATTTAAAGAATAAAGAGGACTGTAAAGCCTACGTAAGAGATATTGAAGTGATATTTCATCTTGCAGCTAATCCAGAAGTGCGGTTATCAACAGTAAAACCGGAAGTTCATTTTAATGAAAACATAGTAGTGACCTTTAATCTACTTGAAGCAGCTCGATCTACAGGGACTGTGGAGAAAATCATATTCGCCAGCAGTAGTACCGTATACGGCGATGCAAAGAAAATACCAACTCCAGAGGATCATGAACTACGCCCAATAAGCGTGTATGGAGCTTCGAAAGCTTCATGTGAAGCGCTGATATGCGCATACTCCTATCTTTACGGATTTAAATCAGTTTCGCTGAGGTTGGCCAATATCATAGGACCTAGAAGTGGCCATGGAGTAATATACGATTTCATAATGAAGTTAAAGAGTAATCCTAAGGAGCTAGAGATACTAGGCGATGGTACACAGAGGAAAAGCTACTTATATGTGACGGATACAATCGATGCATTCATGAAGGTAATGAGGGAATTCGACAGGACATACGATGTATATAATGTGGGCAATAAGGATTGGATAACAGTTAACGAGATAGCTAAAATAGTAGTGGAGGAAATGGGACTTAAAGATGTGAAGTTCAAATATAAGCTTACGACAAAAGATGGAAGGGGATGGCCAGGAGACGTAAAGTATATGTTACTAAGTATTTCGAAAATAGAGAGAGAACTTAAATGGAGGCCAAAATACTCAAGCAGGGATGCAGTTAGAATGACCGCAAGAGCACTTACAGCAAAAATCTTGAAGCAGTAAAAATTCTAATTTATTAAAATATTTGTTAGCTTTAGTATGGCTTTAGCCATAAGGCCCTGCTTATTAGATCCTTTAGCGAGAACACTAAGCTAAGTAAGCTATCGCCTATTGTGAACCCTAGTACTATCAAGGAAACTATTGAAGACCATCGAGGTATTTTCTTACGTGCCACCTTGCTAAGCAAGGCACCTATTAAATAGGCTAATGCTACTGGAGGCATTAGAGACCAACCAGTCATTATACCTATCAGTAGGTGTCTCTGCTTCAGTATTAGATCCGTCAATAAGTATATTATTGTACCAGTTCCTAATCCAGTTAGTATCCAGTTTCTTCTGAAGAGATAGCCAGTCCATAGCCATCTCTGGAAGCTCCAGAAGGTTACTGACTCCGTCTGCCATCCAGTAATAGTATATGGATATGCCCAGCTAGGTATTGGCGCTGCTTGCCACAATAGCTGTGTGAAGAGGAAGCTTGAGAACATACCTAGTGAGAACACTAGGATGTAAGCTATTACGTAGTCCCTTATCCTAGTGTTAGTTAATTCAGCTAACTTCAAGTGCCCTGCAACGCTAGATCCACCAGTGAATATGAGGACTGGAGCGAACCATATATCTCGCTGTTTATATCCGCTGTAGTATATGGCTAACTCCTTCATGTACGGTATGTTCATACCGAACGATACACCAGTTGAATAGGTCTGTAGCATCGTACCTATAACGGACCATATTAAGGAGAAGAACAGCAGTATCCATAGTGGAAAACCAGGAACTAAATACTTTGTGAACAGCGAAGCACCGATACCGCTTGCAAAGAGTACAATTAACATGATCTTACCAGTCTTACCACCATAGGACACTGAAAGAGACTTAAATGCACGACCGAATGTCCTTGGGTGTAGTAATATAGGCAGTATAGCAGTTGCGATGCCTAGTCCTATACCAAAGCTGGTCCAGAAATACCTTTGAGAATACTGGAAAATCCAGTTAATACCTCTGCCTGGAGCCCATTTCGCCTCTGGAGGCCATAGATCCTTTAAGGTTATGAACCATGTACCAAACATGTAGAACCCTAGTGAACCTAGGAATTGAGCGACAGCTATATCGAACGGTAACAGCATACCATATAGATAGGGCGTTAGATCACTGGTGAAAGCAAAGCTTGCGCCAGGCATCACTAGCTCTATAGCGTTTGTTAAGTCATGAATACCTCTTGGGAAGAACGTCACATTAGGATTACCGGCTATACTACTTAATCCCCTAGTCATGAAGTTATATATCAGTCCCATAACCATGGCTAGTGTGAATACTCTGATAAAGCGAGGATCTCTTTCAGCCAGCGCATTTATAGTAGCAGCTTGCGCTGAAGCCCATGGGAACGGTAGCTTCTCAACTACACCGTATATGTAGTACGTGAACATTCCCAATATTAGGTTCACTGCGGCTGTGAATATGGTAGGTACCACTACTTGCACTAATATCGGCTTAGCCCAAGCATAATCAAAGAATGTTCTTAGTGCCATAACACGCTGTGCATCAGGACCTACGGGTACGAAGAAGTCAGGAATTCTTATATTAAGGCTTACTTGTGCTGTTAGTAGCGCTTCTGGACTTGTGAAGTATAAGTTCTTAAGTAAGTTAAGGAACATGGTGGAGTAGCCAAAGACACCCATCCACTCGAACGCCATTATTATGAAGATCTCTTGTCTTGACAATGGAGCTCCAGCAATCAGTGCTAATTCAATCCATAAAAGCACTACAAGCCATACAGATATAGGTATTCCGTATCCATAAACTAGGAAGTTGTAGATAATCACTGGTTCCACTAGGAATAAAGCGAATAGCAGTGCGGCCAGTGATCGCCATGTTAGACCTCTACCAGGAGCACCAGCAGGAGCGCTCTCTTAGCTCACCTCAAGGCTAATTCTTTGAATTTATCTTGGGCTGCCCGTATATATCTACGTTTCTCTTCAGTTCCTAGTGATCGCCATATTAAGAACTGCTTACGAAGTCCATCGATGAGCACTCTGTTTGCGGTTATCCATGGTGTTTCGTAGCCGCTCTCTCTCCTTAGGTATATCTCTACGTTATAAGTATCCCTTCCGGGCCTCTGTATTAAGGATAGCAGGAACTGCTGTATTATGCCCATATCATATGGAGGTAGATACATCCTGCACTCAATACGCCATACTTTCCTTCCATCTGGAGTAACTCCCTTTGTTACAGCAGCAGGCTTTGGCAGATAGAATGGTCCAGTACGCTCTATGGAATACGTCTCTAAGTATTCTTTGAGGAAGTAAAGTAATCCTGGCACCTCATATTCAGTTATCACGAATGGAAGGCTTATGCTCCACTCTCTACCCCTTGGCCTTTGGGTAACCCTCCATTTGCGTTCTAGTGATGGTGTGACTAGCTTTGATGCTTTAAGGGACGGATAGAGTGAGGAGAGCAATGAGAATGCTATTGCACCAAGCAATATGTACACTATTGCCAGTGAGGTAACGTTAGGAACGAACCCACCTGGGTATATTCCTGCATGCCACATATAGTAGATTATCGCAGTGCCTATCATGTATCCTAATATAGATCCTACTATGGAGAATACTATTGCCTCTGTTATATAAAGTTCCGCTACGTGCCTTGGAGATAGGCCAACAGCGCTATAGACCTTGATATCACGCACACGTTCATATACTGCTGCCAACATGGTTAAAGTTAACGTGAAGAGACCTATTATTATAGGCGGTATTACTGAGTATGCGCCTTTTAGTGTATACCAGAACCTTGCTTTATACTCTTTTACCACTCCGTATAGCTTCTCCTTGGATATAACTTTGGATACGAATGTATCCCAGCCAGTTCTATAAGTTATGGCAGTTGCTATTTGTTCTAATACTGTAAAATTAGTATCATCTGGAAATACCACTGATACAGTATTCGGAGGCTGATTGAAGAACATCAGCGTAAGCTTGAACGGAACGATTATCACGTAGTATGCAGGAATCCTTACAAGTGCTTCAGCACCGCCAGGGACTTTAATGTTTATTGGGAGAAGGCCACCCGGTATGCCGTCAAGCTCAGGTAACGATGAGAGAATACTCGAGTCGAACACTCCTTTGACTACGAGTTTTAGACCCCATAGCTCTATCTGCGAACCTAAGCCGAAGCCCTTAACGAGTTGAGTTAAGTTTCCGAACATTGAATCAGGGATTATACATGCGAAGAGGTCATCTGGAGAGAACCATGTTCCGTTAACCAGAGCATATTCCTCGATCATCTTATCGCTTGGATCTATGCCAACTAATGCAGCTAAGGCGATCTTTGTCTGACCCCAGATCGGATAGTAGAACCTTCCGGGAGTATAGAACCAAGCTCTAGGTAGTAGATGGCCTACACCACTTACTAAACCGCTTAGCTCTAAGTATAACTGCTCAGGTATCGGTATATATGCCATTGTAGTTGGCCGCCTTATGTAAATTCCTGTGTAGAATGGTTTAGCTGTTGGAACATTGAATACGTATGGTATTGGACTGGAGAATATCGATGAGAATGATGTTAATGCGAATGCTACCATTATCATAGATACTAGTGTGAGACCGCTCCTAAGTCTCCTTCTTCTCATATTTTCTATTGCTATTGAGAAGGCAGCAGAGATCATGCTACTTCTCTCAACGTCAACGAAGTGAGCGCCTAATATTGAGCGCCTAGCGAACCTTGCTGCATAGTTAACTTCGCCTGCTAGGAATACTACTAGCATTAAAGCTATTACGAATACAGCCGAGGCTAAGAACACTATGTAGACGTTAGTAGCTATTGTGAAACCTGGATGGAATTTTATCATGAAGGCATATGTCAATATGTATAATCCAGCCATTATCAGAATTCTTTGCATGCCCGACTTCTTGAATACTAGTCTCTCTAAGAAGAATACGAAGGGCACCAATAGCATTGCGAAGAAAGCAGCAGTGAGTATAACGTCGCGTAGTAGTGTCCTAGAAGCTACATAAGTTCCTCTAGCGAAAGCCCATAGGTTAACAGCCGCAACGTAAACCTTACCCCAGTCAAGGTTCTTCATGGACGTAAGCAACATATCGTAGTATGAGGTCATCTTCTTGTAGTACAACTCCATAGTTGGGCTGTTTGCCATCTTATCTCGAAGCATATCAGCTCTAGCTTTAGCAAGTGTGTATACTTGCCTAGCCATTTGTACTGGCGTAATCAGAAGCCAATCGCCTTGCCTTAGGTAAATACCCCTGCCTTCAGGCGCATTAGATGATGCATTGTTTATAACTACAAGCGGATATGGATCAGTAGTAGAGCTTATCATTAACTCTGAAGGTATGTTTGGCGATACGAAGGCTATGGCATCGGGCCACGATACTACAGAATCGCGCCATACGCTATAGCCATGGGATATGAAGTTCCATACATTTAAAGCACCAGGATATTGAAATGTTTGTGGATCAATAGCACCAATTATAACTATGCCTGCACATGGGAAGACTGGGATAAATCGGAAGTACTCAGGCTTTAGTGGTTGCCACCACTTCATTTGGTTAGTCTGCCAGGCGAAGACACCACTATCAGTTGCATATAGTATTCTACCCGTTTTATTGTCTATAACATAAGCCTCAGCCACATAAGATGACATAGGCTTTAGGCCTTTGACTACTAGACTACCATCTGGTTTTGGCTTAACTACCTCTACGAATCCCAGGAATGCCCTTAAGTTAATTGAAGTAGTCGGAGTAGGAGATTGATAGAACATCACTATGGCGTTTGGATGAGAGAAGTTATCGTACCATCGGGTAGTTGTATTATAGATACCTAGTTGTAGCTTAGCCACAATCCAACCGTGGTCTGCAGAATATCTATAAGGCCTTAAGTCGTAAGTAATTGGTTGATTGACTATGTAGTAGAGTAAGGGCCATATGACCTCGCCTTGAAGTTTTATATTTTCTACATTCAAGTTCGTATAAGTATCGAAGGGAGTTTCACGGTAGATCCTAAGACAGTTCGTAGTGATTATTGTTAGACCACCGCCATAGGCAGCCTCAAGGAATACCTCAGCTTCAGAGAACTTAATGAATGGTTCATAAGGTGGCGAGGTAGCATACCATGGTGGATAGCTATTGGCTACCTCATCGAATATGTGTACATCTCGTCCAAGCAATGTGCCTAATGCTGGAATGAACGTGTAGAATATGTTGGATATTAAGGATGCGAATTTCACTCTTATGCTTTCGGGATAGAAGTAGTTGTAGAAGTTGCCAATAGCGTATACAGCTAGATCTTGTGAATCTGAGACTAGATCTAGGCTTAGGAACAGTGCTAACTTACCACTACGCTTCTCTAGAGTAGCTATATCACCAAAGTGCTTATCTATAAATTCACGACCTCCCTTTAGACCTTGATAATGACCTGCGAACGCGACAAGCCATATCTCCCTCTTCGGTGGATGTTTCATGAATAACTTCGGTAATTCTAGTAGCATAGATATGCCAATTGCATCGCTAGCACCAGGGGCTAACTCAGGGACTACTGAGAACGAATCATAATACGCACCAATGACTGCGATTTCGGGCTCCTGGACATTTGGAGGTCTGTATCTGGCGATGATGTTATAGGCCTTAACACGTACCCACTTCATGTATGTCTTTACCCAGATATGAAGTACCTTATACCTGTACAGGAGTTTCCTTAAAGTGATGCTATCGCCTCTCCCTAGATATAATCTTGGGAAGTTATACGGTATGGCGAGAGCTTTCCATTCAGCTTCTATACGTGTCGTTATTGAGGGCGTCGTAAATATAACGCCTTTTGCACCGAGTATAAGCGCGTTCTCCCAATACCACCTACAGTTGAAGTCCATAGCTACGAAACTACCGTTTATTGGTTTACCATTAAAGTTCTCGAAGTAGCCACTACCACCCCACACTAATTTGTCTCCTTCAGGAGGACTTTGATATGGACATGGATTCACGTAATTAGGGACAAGAGGATAAGCACGCATTGTTATGTGCGTACCATTAGGTAGCTCGATTACTAATTGAGCACCTTCGCTCATTGGTACGGTTACCTCGAATTCCTCAGTCCAAACATCAAGTCCATAACTTTCCCATATACTCTTGATATATTCGGCAGCCTTGTAGAAGCCGGGATAGCCTGTGAATCTGCTTCCGAGACTTGAGAAGTATTGTATATGGTTCAATATAGTATTTAGATCTTCATCGAACATCCTGTAGGCATCAGTAACGGCTGTCGCGATATCTGGAGGTAATGTAGGACCTGGAGGAGCCTGTGCTTGAGACATTTGCATAATTGTCAGTAACGGGAGTATTATAATGGCTACTAAAACCAGAGATTTAATCAAAGTACACGTGAACCTCAAACTGAGCACCTCTATAAGGTAAAACAGTATGAAAATATTTAATTTTTATTCTTACATAATAGAGTGTCAGGTGGAATTAAGATGAAGCCGAAGATAGCCACATTCATGACAGCACATACAGTCAGGCGGATAGTTAAAAAGAGAGATTATCTAGACAAGCTTAAAGGTGTATTTAGTAAATTGAGTATTGAAAAAGTCTACATAGAGAATTATAGATCGGGACTTCAAGTTACAACGGAGGAATTAAAAGAAGTAAGAAAACTGCTAGAAAATGAGTATGAGGTTTCTGGTGGGACATGCATCGGTACATGGGGTGAAAAATGGGGTAGATGTGCAGATTATGGATTTAAGGTTATATGCCTTACAGATAGTAAGAATCTAAGTTTGCTAGCAAAGGTCATGAAACAGGCTGCATCAGTATTTGATGAGATATTGATCGATGACTTCTGGGCTAATTGGTGTTATTGTGATGAGTGCATAGGTAAGTTCAATGAGCAATATGGCTTTAACCTTAAGGTTAAAAGCTTTAGAGAAGCCCTATTACGTAAGGATCCACAGATTATGAGCTGTTGGGCAGATTATTCTACAAAGTTGCTAATAGATGTATCTAAAAGATATGTAGTAGGGCCAGCTAAAGAAGTGAATAAAAATGTAAAGGTCATTCTGAAAGTAGCGGAATGGAGGGAGAATTTTCACGTTAGGGGGTTATTCTTTAATGCGTTAAAGAACGTATTCGATGGTTTTTATGTTGGCACTGAATCGCGAGAAGGAACGCAACGTTATGGCTCGTTTTATATAATTGAGTATGTAAGAGCGTTTGTAGGCAACAAACTGAAGGGAGCATGGTTTGATACTTATAACGGTTATGAATTACGAATACCTATAGGTATCAACGCTTACATAGAACAGGGGTGGCATAGCGCATTAGGGCTAGTGGACGAGATAACACTATTTAATGCAAGAGCGTTATTAGAAGAGGAAAAAAGAGAGCATTTTGAAAGAATGAGTCGCGAAATACCACTAATGAAGAAGTTGCGCGGAGGTATAAGAGGAGAGAGCATAGGGTTAATAAGACCTGCGGTACAGCCCTCATCACAGGGAGCTACTTTTGAGAGATATCTTGAGGATGCTCTAGGCATGATTGGAGTTCCATTAAAGGTTGTGCCTTTAGAGCATATAAAGAATGAAGATTATATTCTGATAACTGAGGAGGATATCGGCTATATCGATATATTCGAGCTTATAGAAAGAGGGTGCAACTTAGTAGTGACATCGATGGCTGCGGAGCTCATAGCTAAAGGAGCGCTTGGTGAAAGCGGATTAGAGCTTCTTGGGTTATCAAAAGTAATGCCGCTCAGATATGAGGCTAAGGATGTACATGCATTCGTGTATAAGGGAAATGTAATAATGCTTGAACATAGAAGACCTTCAGGAATGGTAGTAGGGCCAATCCTTAATTTAGATAGAGGGAGAGTTCTAGCTTACGCTAGTGACGGCAAAGAGAGTTACCCTGTAATATATATAAGCGAATATAAGGGAACCAAGGTATATGTATTATGCGTGACAAAGTACATGCCTTACCTTAAAACGTTGTATCCCGAAATAATTCGGCAGGTTGTTAGAGATATAGCTCTGGAATACCTAGGTGTTGGTCTAGTAAGATATAGGGATGCGTTATTCAATGTATCAGTATTCCCGTATACCGATGGAACAGTATCACTAATGAATATGAATGACTACGGAGTAACTTTCGACTTAGTCCTAGATAAGGGGAAGGCTCGAATAAAATTCTCAAAGGTGCCGAAGGATACGGTATTAGGCAAGGCTAAAATAGAGCACATAAGCGAAGATTCTGAGAAAATAAGTATGCATATAAGAATGCCCCCAAACTCCATAGATGCAGTAAAATTTGCATAGATAAAGAGGGATATTTACAGGTACGGTACGGGAATATCGCCGAAGAGAGGAAGTGATAAGATATCGCCAGGGTTAAGTTTTGTCTTAATTAGCCTTACTCCAACTACTTTTTCCTTGATTATAGATAATGTTAATATGTCAGAAATTATTGCCTCTAACTTCCTCTGCTTAATATTGGGCATTGGGATCATATCAACTCCAGCGACGCATATAACAGAGAGACTTACAAAGTCTCTTACTCTTAGTATGCTTTTTGATGCAAGGTCTTTAAGCCAATTGTCTTCGGCAAGCGGTAGCATCACTTCATTAAAGCCGATGCTTCTA
>Ga0180301_10002273_pt1 | contig 15042 bp, 14 predicted proteins | sample GuaBasSediGuay16_FD_121797 | JGI IMG/M metagenome (GOLD analysis project Ga0180301, IMG submission 121797) | Subseafloor sediment microbial communities from Guaymas Basin, Gulf of California, Mexico - Guay16, Core 4569-2, 12-15 cm | ecosystem: Environmental > Aquatic > Marine > Hydrothermal...
AAAAGATACATAAAATCACTCAAAACAGCAAAAACACTAACAGAAAACCTAGACCTACAACAAGCCTCACAACACTCACAAACACTAAAACAATTCATACAAACACTAAAAGACCCATAACAATCACCAAAAAGGAATATTCCATGAACAACAACCTCCTCATAAAAATCCAAACCCAAAAACTAAAAGAACTCCTAAAATGGAAAAAACACCTCCCAAAAATCCAAAAAGCCATCAAAAACACACTAGGAAACAAAACCCAAACATACATCTTCGGATCAGCCCCCCAAAACAAACTCACAATAGACAGCGACATAGATATAGCCATAGTCCTAGACAAAATACCCCAAAAAGCAACCCAAAGAGCACAAATACTCAACAAAATATGGAAACAACTAGAAAACCAAGGAATCCCATGGTGGTACCCACTAGAAATACACCTAATAACAAAAAAAGAACTACAACGCCTAAAAAAAGCAAAAACAAACCTAACCAACATAGAAACCCTCACAAACCAAAGCACCAAAAGAAACCCACCTACAACCATAAAACAGCACCAACACACATAAAAACCTCGCACACATACCAATCAAAAACTATTATAGTCCCCAAAACCAGATAATACCCATGAACCAGTCAACCATCACACTCACACTCAAAAACATAGGCCCCTTCTCACAAGCAGAAATAGAACTAAAACCAATCACCATCATAACAGGAGAATCAAGCACAGGAAAAACATACCTACTCAAGCTCTTATATATCCTATTACACTCACTAGATCAAGCTCACCGAAAAGCACGCACAGACATATTCCCAGGCTTTACCAGCTCATTAACTTCAACAATCGACAGCCTATCCAAACAAATGAACATAAAAATATTAAGAGAAAACACAACCCAAGGAGAAATAATACTAAACATAAATACCCCTCACAAAAAATTCACCCTTCACCTAATAGCTGAAGAGAAGCGAGTAGGCCTATTAAGTGCAGAAGTAGAAGAGATAAAAAATGAGCCACAACCAATAACAAAAATACTACTAATCCCTGAAGACAGATTATTCTCACTAAAATACATCCTACCAGCAACTTTAGAACTAATATCAAAAACCATAACAGAGCTACCACGCATGCTCCAAACAGAAAAATACGGAACCAAACTAACCATCCCCGAAAGCCTAAAAGCACTATCACGCTTCATCCCACAGTACACAATAGAGCTCTTAAGTCATACACTATTAACCATAATAAATCCCACACTCTTTAATGAAGCTATAGAACACATCAACAAAACCATACAAAATTATGGAACAATAAAACCCGAACTAGAATTAAGAATGGTATACACAAGCAAACTAGGATACCAAACAGACATAAATACAGCCCCCGAAGCCATAGGAGCAACAATAATCCCCATACTCCCACTCCCCTCCTTCCTAAGACAAGAATCACTAACAAAACTAGTACTAATAGACCACATAGAAACAAACCTAACACCCCCACTAATAGAATCACTAATACACACATTAATAGAATATATCACAAAAACAAAGAACACAATACTAATCATGACAGCACACAACCTAGACACCCTCGTATGCATAGACACAGCACTCAGAGAACACATTAAAAACATAGAAGAACAAGTAAACACCTACGAACTAAAACTCGAAAAGAACACCATAACATGCACAAAACTCCCAACCACAACAAAAACAGGAATACAAATACCAGAATACCTCGACAAATACACATCACAACTCGGAAACAAACAAGCCAGACTACTAACCACATGACCACAGTAATCTGCATAGACACACCAAACATAGCAACAAGACTCCAAGAAAAACCACAACAAACAACAGAAGACCTAAAATTCTCACTAATATACATCACAACCACACAACCAACAAGAGAACCAATATACATAACAATACCCTACACCGGAGAAGCACGCCCCCAACACAAACAACAAGTAATACAAACAATAGAAAACATCATGACAAACATAAAACAAACACTAAAACAACACAACTTCAACCAACTAAAACAACAAATAGCACACCACACAACAACAAGAACCGCAATACAAATACTAAGACTAACCACCCCCCAAATACAACAAAGAATAGCCAACATAACACAACACACAAGAATACTGAACAGAAACCTACAAAACACATACCAACAACTAGCCCACCAACACAAAAACAACATACACGAAGACATACTAAGATACATCATAACACCAATAACAGCCCACACAAACACAATAACAAACACAAACATCAAAATATGGCTAATAACCTACGACAAAGACGCCAAAAACCACATACAAGAAGCACAACAACCCCTACAAAGACTACTACAACAACACCCACACCATCAACCAAATATAGAACTATACACACTACCCCCAACCTAAAAAGAAAACAAACAACATGAAACCACAAATAACAATAATCATGCCCGTCTACAACGGCGAAAAATACATCCAAAAAAGCATAACCACAGTCAACAACCACCTCCATGAATATACACATATAAGAGATAAAATAGTAGCCTTTTACGACATCAGGTGCTAAAATTGAAATCTAAAATAATCCTAGAGAATTTTGGCCCATTCGAACATGCCGAACTAGAAATGAAACCATTAACAATAATCATAGGCAGAAACAGCGTAGGAAAATCAATGCTAGCATACCTAATCTGGACATTAGCAATAACAACACCAGACCCTGAAGAACTAGGAGAGATAACAGAAAGCCTCGGAGCCACAGAACTAGCAAACAAAATCTTAGAAAAAGTCAGAAAAGGCCAAACCCCCCAAAAGGACCTCAAAGAACTCATTAAAATCCATATCAAAGCACTACCAGACGCACTAGCCTCAAGCCTACAAGAACTCCTCCAAAGAACATTCTCCACAACCATCAACGAACTGATAAGAAAAGGAAAAGAAAAAGCCCTAATAAAAATCGAAACACCCCACGCCTCCCTCCAATTCATATTAAAAGAAAATAAGGTAGAAACATTAAGCTCAAAGCATTATACAGAATTCCTAAACAACCTCAAAGTAAACGTACCTAGACCCAACCTCCTAAGAGTAGCCTACAAAGAAGCATACATAGGAGAAAAAACCCTAACCAGCATGAACGACCTCATCTACATCGTAATAGAAATCCTCGCATACTACTTCGCCATAGCCTTCAACCTATTCTTCGCCACAGAAGAAATGATCGCACTCCTCGTAGACAGCAGAGCAGGAATCACCAGAACCCTACTCAAACCCTACATCACACCAAGAATAGCAAAAGGAATATCCTACCCCGACGAACACTTCATAAGCCTATACTACAGACTAGCCGAAAAACTCGCAAAAGGACACATAGAACTAAGCATAGCAAAACCACTATTAAAAGAACTCGGCTACAACCTAGAACCAACCTTCGAAAGCGGAGCATACACAGTATACATCAAAATGTGGAACGGCAAACGACTACCATTCTCACACGCCCCATCAGGAATAAGAGAATCCCTAACACTAGCCCTAGCACTAACATCCAAAAAAGAACCCTACACAATAATAGTCGAAGAACCCGAAGCCCACCTACACCCACGCGCCCAACGACTCCTAGCAAAACTCATAGCAAAATCCATAAACACACTCAACAAAAGAATAATAATCACCACCCACAGCGACTACCTAATCTACACCCTAAACAACCTAATAGCACTATCAAACACACCAGAAAAAATCAAAAAACTAGGCTACAACAAAGACGAAACACTAAACCCAAACACAATCGCAGCCTACCTAATAGAACCCCACAACACAAAAGCCACACTCAAAAAACTAAAAATAACAGAAGAAGGAATACCCGAAAACGAATTCACAAAAATCGCCGAAGAACTACTAGACGAAAGAGCAGCAATACTAACTTGAAAATCATAGACCTAGAAAAACTAACAAAGAAAATAAAATGGAAAGGAAAACACGCAGACCAAATAATAATACACAACACCACAATAGCAATAATAGAAAACACAAACAGAGCCAAAACAGACGACATAAAACAACTCGACAGCACAATCCAAGCCATACTAAAAGGACCACTCAAAAACCACCTACCCCTAACCAACAAACCATCAAAAATCATAGCCATAATCCACACCAAACAAACAGACAGAATGCTAACAGGAATACTAATATCCAAAAACAAAAAGAACCTCATCTACCGCACAGCCTCATGCAACCAACACCTAAAATCAATACTACAAAAACACGGAATAACCAACAACTAAAAATATCAAACAAAACAAGTTCTCATATAAACAAAACTCGCATCTAGACGCGCCACCTATATGCAAACTATAAACCTGCACTACAAGAAAACACAAACAATCACAAAAACAAAACTAACAATAATCATACCAACCTACAACGAAAAAGAAAACCTACCACAACTCATACAAAGAATAGAAACAGCCATGAGCAATCAAGACCACGAGATAATCATCGTGGATGACAACAGCCCAGACGGGACAGGACAACTAGCAGAACAACTAGCCAAACAATACGGAAACATAAAAGTCATACACAGGCCTGCAAAAATGGGACTAGCGACAGCAATCCTAGATGGGATAAAGTATGCAGAAGGCGACATAATAGCAGTAATGGACGCAGACCTACAACACCCACCAGAACTACTACCAAGACTATACCAAGCAATACTCAAAGGAAATGACATAGCCATAGCCTCAAGGTACACAGAAGGCGGAAAGATAGAGGGCTGGAGCCTAAAAAGAAAGATAGTATCAAAAGGAGCAATAGCCCTAGCACACCTATTCCTGCCACAAACAAGAAAAATAAAAGACATAATGAGCGGATACTTCGCATTCCGAAAAGACCTACTCCAAGACATAGAGCTAAACCCAACAGGCTACAAAATCCTCCTAGAAATAATAACAAAAACAAAACCAACAAAAATAACAGAAATACCATACACATTCAAACCAAGAACAAAAGGAAAAAGCAAACTAAATAAGAGAGAAATAACCAACTACATAAAACACATAGCAAAACTAACACTCAAAAGGTAGACAAAAACCTTGAACATACTCTGGCTACAATGGAGAGACATAAAACACCCATGGTCAGGGGGAGCAGAAGTCTACATGCACCAAATCTGCAAAAGACTAGCACAAAAAGGACACAAAATACACGCCATCACAAGCTGGCACCCAAAACTAAAACACAAAGAAACAATAGACGGCTACACAATCCAAAGAATAGGAAACCACGACAACTACATCCTACACATACCCAAAATACTCAAAACCTACAAAAACTGGGCAAACATCATAATAGAAGACACGAGCAAAATCCCCCTCCTCACACCAATCCTACGACCAAACAAAACACCACCAGTAGTAGCTATAGTCCACCACCTAAACCGAGACATATACCTCCAAGAACTACCAATACATAAAGCAATAATCGCCTACATGTTAGAGACGATCATGCCCAAACTCTACACAACACTACCAAACACACACCTAATAGCAGTCTCAAACAGCACAAAACAAGAACTAATCAAACTGGGCGCCAAACCACAAAAAATCCACATAGTACCAAACGCAATAGACCACAACCCCCACAACCCAAACACAATAGAACATAAAGCCCCACAACCAACAATATTGTGGTTCTCAAGATACAAAAAATACAAACAACCACACCACGCAATCACAGCCTTCCTCCTAGCATCAAAACAAATACCAAACGCAAAACTAATCATAGCAGGAAAAGGAACAGAAACCCTAAGAGAAATAGCCAAAAAACTAAAACTCAAAAACATAGAAATCCTAGGTGAAGTTAACGAAAAAACAAAAGCAGAATTAATGCAACAGGCATGGGCACTCATATACACATCCAAAAAAGAAGGCTACGGACTAACAGTACTAGAAGCCAACGCCCACGGAACACCAGCAATAGGGTATAACGTGCCCGGACTAAGAGACTCAATAAGGCATATGGAGACAGGCATACTAGTACCATACGGAAACATAAAGGCGATAGCGAAGGCGATGATCATGCTGACAGAGGATCAAGAACTATGGAGAAGACTAGCAGAGAACGCCTTAAACTGGGCAAAACAATTCGACTGGGACAAAAGCGCAGAGAAATTCGAGAAAATACTATCTAGAGCTCTCTTAAGGGAGCCATAGAGTATGTCAAAAGATATTTGGGATATATTTGAAGCACCTAAAAAGAGAGGCATTAGTAAACTAAAATATTACTTCTCACAACTTAAAGCCCACTGGAAAGATTGGACATGGTACTACTTCCAATTCGAAAACCACATCCTCTCGATCCTCTACAAACATAAGAAAAATCAAGGCTTATACATAATGGAGCAGGAGTGGGATAACTTAATAATACTTGATGCTTGCCGCTATGACATATTCGAGAAGTACGTGGATCACTTGGGTATAAAGGGAGAGCTTAGAAAGGTAATATCAAGAGGAAGTTCTACAACAGAATTTTTAAAGGAAAACTTCTCGGGTAAGAAATTTATGGATACCATTTACGTAACAGCCAACCCCTATGTTAGTATAATGCTAAAGGGTGTATTTTATAAAGTAATTGATGTATGGCGTGATTACTGGGATTATGAATTAGGTACCGTCCCCCCAGAACCAGTAACTAAAGTAGCACTAGAAATCAAAGCCCTTTATCCAGAAAAACGGCTCATAGTACATTATATGCAACCTCACTCCCCCTTTATAGGAGAATATAGAGTTAAAGGCTCTTTTGTAGAGGTCGCATTAAAGCATGGTAGAAAAGTAGTCATGATGTCCTATGAAAGCAACCTAAGGCTAGTCTTACCCTATATTAGGTACTTACTAAACAAACTAGATGGGGTAACCGTCGTAACTTCTGATCATGGAAATGCATGTGGAGAAAAAGCATTAGGAATTTTTCCAATATATGGGCATCCCACAGGAGTTTACATACCCGCTTTAGTAGAAGTTCCTTGGTTTGTTATCAAGTCTAAAAGAAGGCATAAATATAAGCATGAAGATCTTACAAGAATAAGGATAAGGTACAAAATAAATAAGTTACGTAAAGATTTAAGTCGAAAGAAAATCTATGCTTAGTGAGGAACCTTTAGTATCAGTAATAATACCTACGTACAACTCTGAGAAGACACTACCCCTATGCCTAGAGTCGGTAAAGAGGCAGACATATAGAAACATAGAGGTTATCGTGGTTGACAGCTTCAGTAAGGATCGAACAGTAGAGATTGCAAGGAGATGGGGAGCGAAGGTTATCCTAACGCACGGCGGCTTGCTATGGGCACGATATATAGGGCATCGCTACGCAAAGGGTTCAATAGAGCTCCTGCTAGATTCCGACCAGATTTTACAGCCTACAACCATAGAACGCGGGGTTAGAATGGTAAGGCGAGGTTGCGATATGGTGATCCTCGAGGAATCGAGTTATAAACCCAGCAAGTTTACGCAGTGGCTCTTCTACATCGACCGAAGATATGTACATAAAATAAACGATTATAATCCACTACATGGAGTTCTCCTAGCGAGAATGTACAGGAAAGAGATACTAGACAAGGCGTTTGAGTCAATAACACATAAACTACCCGTGAAACTCATGAATAGACTAGTATCGCAAGACCATGCCCTAATATACTACGAGGCTTGGAGCCACTCAAAGAAGCTATGCATAGTAAGAGATGCGGTTTATCACATAGAACCCCAAAGTCTAAGCTCGCTAGTAAGGAAGTTCTATAGGTATGGTAAAACCGAGCTAGAGCTAACAAAATACTATCCTGAACTAGCTAAGAAAAGAACTCCTAGAAAAGTAAAACCCTATCCAGAAGCCTTTGTCTCACTAATACTATGGAGCCTAAAAGCCATACCCTACCTCATCGGAAGACTAAGCCATTCCGCCTAAGGATCATTAAAAACGATGAACAGGAGAAGAAATATAGAAACATAAAGTTCGTGGGAAAAGAGCCAAAGGCCAAGAATGTTGGGCTTAAGCTCGCCAGGGGCAAGTATGTGCTGTTCATAGACTCAGACATGGAGCTAACACCGAGAGTAGTAGCCGAGAGTAGTAGAGGAGTGTGTCAAGCTAGTAGAATCAGACCCAAGAATAGGTGGAGTAATAATCCCAGAGAGAAGCGTGGGCAACAACTACTAGGCAAGAGTTAGAGACTTCGAGAGAAGCTTCTATGCTGGGACACCAATAGAATCGCCAAGATTCTTCAGAAGAGACCTAGCACTAAGAGCAGGAGGATTCGACGAAGACATAGTATTCTACGAAGAAGCAACACTACCATACAAAATAGAGAAGATGGATTATAACGTAAGGGCAAGAATAAACTCATGTATACTGCATCACGAAGAGGATTTTTCGCTATTAAAGTGGCTTAAGAAGAAACATTACTATGGTAAGACGGCCAGGATCTACATAAACAAGTACAAAAGTTTATATGAAGAATACGTTAAGAAACAAGCTGATCCAATCTATAGATTCAAGATATTCCTACTAAATAAAAGGTTTTGGAGAAAACCATATCTAGCAATAGGCGTCATAGTATTGAAAATATTAGAATATCTCGCTTCGGGTCTGGGATATGCCACAACCTGGTTTAAATTAGGGAAAGAGGATCGTGGAACAGGGATATTAGTAGATTCGGGAAACATAGAACATCAAGCGGAAGCTAATCTAAGTAGGTGATTAGTTATGAAAAACGTGAACAAGGTTAAAGATGCTAACTATCACTTCAATTTTAAGTACCAAAGGATGTTAGTACCCGAAGTTATCTCTATACACTCTAATACGCCAAAAATACACTACTTCTCCTTCGGAGAATTCTTTTATGAAGACTTATTCCCGTACACCAATTGCCGTATCAAAATATTCTTTGACTTTAGACCCAGAAAATATTTCATCGATTTACTTAATGAGTATAACGATGAGAAGTGCACAGGATATTCAGACTCTGTATTTTTAAGAAGAATCGATACCAATTCGTTAAGTACCATCTACATGAAAAAAGCAGGTTTTGTAGATCTGTTCATGCTTACTAAGATTTCTCAAGATAGAATAGAACTTTATGTCAATAAGCATTACTACTCCTTATTTAAGCTAAGAATAGAGAACGTTGTACCTCCCGGGCTTCACCTAAGAGATGTAACCTATTTGAAGTTGTTACTTAACGATTTCCTGACCTTACATGCATCAGCTTTTGCTACAAGTGAAGATGAAGCATATCTTGTATTGGCTCCCCCAAATACTGGAAAATCCTTTGTAGTTACGAAGTTAGCAGAGGACGGATTTAAGCTTCTTTCGGAAGATCTGTCTGTCGTGAATTTGCGGGATCTATGCATCCATGCTGTTCCGTACACAGCAACATTCTATCATGAAACATCAAAATTAAAATATATAGCACCATTAAACTACTATATTCCAATAAGGAGAAAGGTGTTAGGGGAACTTTTTGAAGGTAAAATAATCCCCAAAGCAAAGTTGAAGAAAATATTCATTTTGGAGTACGGTCAACAATCAGTCTTTGATAGGGTTGATGAAAATAGCGCATTAGTAGAGATTTTGAATTTGACTAGAAATGAGTTTAACCTTAGATCAAATTTGGTCATTAATGCTATCTTGTATCATCAAAAGCTTGAATTAGAATCGATTGAAAAGGAGAAATTTAATAAATTAATCAGGAAGGTTGATGTCGTCAAAATCAGAGCCAATTCTCCATATGAGTACTTGGATATAATAAAAAGGAAGGTAAGGTAATTGATCATGCAAGGATTTATGTATGGTAACTTGATGGAAAAACTCATACTGATATGCGTAGCTATAACCATCGCATTTGCTGTGGGATCTAAGGTTATTTTAAGTCCTGGTATACCCATATTGGCTGAACAAGTAGAAGTCTACGACGAAGAACACTTCCTAAAAGCTGCTCAGGTTTGGGATGATCAGATAGGTATAACATCGATTGCTGATGTACCGAAATACTATTTGTATCACATAATCTACTTCCTTTCTAAAGCCATGGGTTTTGAGGCGGCAATAAAGCTTTTTCTGATCCTCATTCATCCTGTAAGTTTCTTAACTAGCTATTATTTTTTAAAGAAAACTTTATTGGAGAAAAACAGGGTAACTACTTTGATTATTTTTCTCCTCATATTAATTTCCTTAGTTTATACTTTCAATCCTTGGATAACTTATCGAAGCAGAAACTTAGTATTACGGTGGCAATACGCTTTATCGCCTCTGTTATTCTACTTGTGGATAAAGATTTTAGAAGATAAAAGATACCTTCGTTACTCTTTTGTATTTGCAATATTTTTCTCATTAGTTGAAACTTCACGGCATATATTTAAGTTTCTCCTTCCAGCGTCTCTTCTCACAATCTTCTATATCATCTTTAACAGAAAGGTAAAAATCGTTGTAAAAAGGTTATTAATGACAACGGCATTTCTTGGAAGTATGCTATTGCCCGTGTATCTTCCACTACTACTTACAAGTCTTACCAACCAACCAACAGTCATTCAAGCCTTTACTGTCAGTGATATATCTGGTGAAAGACCAATAAATGCGTTCTCATTATTCTTCACGAATTACCTTGGTTCTCATTTCACCAATCCTTACCCTCCGTCTGACAAAAGACCATTTCTGTTCCTTTCCATTACTATCCTAGCATTATCTTCCATAATCTTCATAAATTCAATAGTTAGGAAAATGAGACAGAATTCATGGATAGTTATCAGTTTTTCAGTACTTATCCCAATAACTCTGTATTTATCAATGCTTAAGGAGGCTCCACTTTCAAACTACTTGATAAATCTGATGGTAAACTTTCCTTTTCTTGGAAGGTTGATTAGACAGAGCTATCATAATGCTATGTTTCTACCTCTATACTATGAGGTACTTCTTGCCTCTTTAATTGTGTTCGTATACAAAAAAATGTATAACAGTAAAAAGAAGATAAGACAAATTGCGCTGGGAATACTATGCTTTATAATCTTATTTTCCGTGCTGGTCTCAAGCTGGCCTTTACTAACGGGTAATCTAAATGGTTATTGGAATCCTACAATAGTACCAAAAGATTACATATATGTAAACAAATTAATCAAAGCTGAAAATCCCTTCTTTCATGCTTTATGGATGCCCACCTTCGGGGGTAGAAAAGCTGTTTGGATAAACGGTTCTTCCCTTTATAATGGTCCGCCAACAGGTATATTTGATCTAAAATCCTCATCCCTACCAACATACTTGTACACGAAACTCTACTTCTTCGATTATTATAATCCTATTGGTTGGAGATCATTTTACCGACCTTTAGACGGTTACAAAGGCCTTAGGTGGGGTAATATTTTCGGATCCTTAAATATCAAGTACTTGATTATCCACTATGATTTAACATGGAACGAATATGAAGAAAAGATTAATTACACGAATTTGTATATAAAATCCATCGCTAATAAACTTAGAAACGATAGAACCCTAAAGGTTATTTACGAAGGAGAGTATTTAACCGCTTTCCAAATACAGAACGTGTTTCAACGTATTTTCATTCCCAATACTACGAGCATAGTTGTAGGTGGCCTACCAGCCCATGCTTCTTTAGTAAACGTTATATATACTAGTGAATCAAATGTTAAAGTTTCTATAATCTTTCTAAATAGCTTAGATATAAAAAGTATTAAAGACTTTCATCATATTTTTGATCACACTATTATAGTAGGTAATAGTTCTATAGTACCTCTTATCTTGGCAAAGCTAGACAAGAAAATAGTAATACAACCTGCTGCTTTTGTTAAGAGGATTGTGGCACTTGAAAGAATGTGGAGTTATGGCTATTCCACGTCAAGTTACAGCTTTCAAAGTACTCTGAAAAAATTAGGCATTAATGAATGGGCTTGGGACTTTGATTACGGCTATGGTTTAGCCCTTACACGGGCTGAACATAATATTCCATCAAATCTCAAGCTCTCTAATAGGGATCTCATTAAGTCTTGGGAATACAACTCACAAGATGATTGTCTTCCGTGGATAGAGAATACACCATCTAAACAGTTTAATGCATTACAAAAGTTAATTTGCGTCGATGGTATTCTCGAAGTTAAACTTTACAATTCTACTTGGGGTTGGAAGACTATTAACACACCATTGATACTGGTTGATCCTCAGCATGCCTATCAATTTGTTGTTAAGATTCGCGGTGTTAACGCTCATAAGATCCATATTAAGATCGCTGAGTTTGATTCTAACAAGAAAAAAATTGATGTTGAGCACGTTAAGAATGTTGGTGATGGTACTTTTGATTGGAAGGAGGTCGTGTTTAACTATGTTCCTAGCAGTAGTAGGGTTCGTTATGTTCAGCTCCAGATTTGGCATGGTCATCTAACTGATAAGCCATTGCCTAATATCATTATGATTGACTATGTTAAGATCTATGATGTCACCAAATATGCTAAGCGTGTTACCTTGGACATGTCTTTCAATGTACCTAGATCCGACAAGTACAAACTCTTTGTACGTTACTTCGAGAATCAGAAGGGTGGTGCTATAAGGATCCACCTCGATGGTAGGCTTATCGCCGAGATCAGCACTATTAGCCAGCTGAATAGGTTTGTGTGGAGAGACTTGGGTACATTTAAGCTCGAAGCTGGTAAGCATGTACTCACACTAGAGAATGTTGAGGGCTTCAACGCCGTCAATATGTTTATTCTGATACCTGTTGATGAATACAACAAGCTTGTTAAGGAGGTTGGGAAGCTCTTAGTGAACAAGACTGTCGTCTACATTTTCGAAGCAGAGTCCGATATGTTTAGAACGAAGGTTAAGGTCATTAAGAACATTAACGCTAGTAATGGTGAGGTGCTATCTATAGAGCCTAAGGGATATGTTTGGCAGAGCTTCGAGGTTGTTAAAGATGGTTATTACATTATTGCGATAAAGCTGAGGGGAGATGCAAGAATTGCCATAGATAACAGAAGCTTTGAAGGGCACTCAAATACTCTCAGTTTCAACTATATAGGCCCTATACATCTCAAGAAAGGTAATCACATAATTCGTGTAGAGGCTCTTCAGAAGCCCTTATACCTTGACGTGGTATGGATCTACTCCGTTAAATCATCTACCTCTAGAACAACTATAGAAGACCTTTTCAAAGTCGAGGAAAAACCTGCTACGGTAATTCATTATGAGCGTATCGATCCAACACTGTGGAAAGCTAAGGTTATAGCCAAAAGACCGTTTATGCTTGTCTTCGCTGAAGCTTACAATCCCCTTTGGGAGGCGAGGATATATAAGGATGGTAAATTAGTGGAAAAAGTTGAATCAATACCCCTGTACTCGGTTATAAATGGGTTCTGGATTAATGAAACTGGAGAACTTGAAATTGTAATAAGATATGTTCCTCAGGATTGGTTTGAGCTTGGTCTTAAGATCTCTGGTACTACTTTTGCTTTATGTGTTTTCTATCTTGTTTATGATTGGCGTAGGTCTAGGGGTGATTGGTGGGCTTTGTGGTTGAGGCGTAGGGTTAGGCGTTTTGTCGGGTTTTTAGGAGGGGCTCTTTGAATTATGTATGATGTTGGTGAGATTCGTAGGTTGTGTAGGTATTTGGTTGATGTGCTTCCTAGGGATGATGTTTCATATGTTGATATTGTTTTGGGCGGTTTTGATAAGGCTTTGGAGGCTGATCCTGTGGCTCTCTTTTTGCTCCTTTTGGAGTGTTTTGTGAAGTATGTTCAGCATTTGACTATGATTTATGATATTGGCGTTATGTTTAAAGCGTTGAATTTAAGGCCTGTTCTTGATTTGGGTCATGATCAGTCCTTGGATGTTCTTAAGTTTGTGGATCGTTATGGTCTTGGTGAGGTCTATAGGTTATACAAGGATCTGTTTCGTTCGCCTTCTGGTATCGAGGTTTTAAAGGATCTTATTTCGAGGGTGAGGGATGAGAGGTTGAGGGAGCGTTTTAGGAGGTTTTTCTTGGGTGAGGGGTGGTATGGTTGATTTTGATTCGTGGAGGAGGGAGTTAGAGGTATTGATTAGGAGGGTGTCGCCTATTATAAGGAGTTGGGGATCTGATTTTAGGCGACTGTGTCAGTATTTTCAGGCGTATGTGTATGCGTTAATTGCTGATTTTTTGGGTAGGCGTTATCGGCTTAATCCTCAGCAATTGGATGGTGATCGCTTTGTGTTTAAGTTAAGTCCTAGGGCGTATTACTTTAGTTCTAATAAGGTGTTTTCGTTCTTTGCTTTTGATGTTAATGGGCGGGAGTATAGTTTGGTTCTTAATATTGATGCTATTGTCCATGGTAATGGTAGATACGCTAGGTTGAATTTGGATGTTGCGGTTTTGGAGGGTGCTCTGAGTAGCAATTCTGTTGATAGATTTGGCGTTGTTTTCTTTGCGGAGTGTAAGAGTACTGATAATGCTTCACCAGAATATGTGGCAACGGTGTTTGGTCAGCGTTATATTGTTAAGCATGGTAATCATCCTCATGCTAATATAATGGATATTCTTGCTGTGCGTGGTAAGGCAACTTCTTATGCTAGGAATATGTGTAATATCGTGTCTAGTCGTTTTAGGGTGAATATAGGTGTGGTTGATGATCTTAGTCCGGGGGGCGTAGGCATTAGGAGGCTTGAATCTATAACATCAAGTTTGATACGGTATTTAGAAAGGCACTAAAGGGCTTCTAGGTATAGGTATATATCTAATATCTAATCTATCTCATAATTCGGCGGTATAACCATTAATGATTATTTTGTCCTGTCTTCTTTCGAGAGGAAGAAAGGGCTATTGTGCGTTTGGCTAGGTTTGTAGTGGTTTCTTGTAATGTTGGTTTGTTTTTATTCTTTAGGTAGTCGTATCGTGCTTGGGTTAACTACTTGTTAGTTATTTTTGCCTTGATTTAAGGCGGAAGGGGTTGGTGGTGGAATTTTTTAAGGTGTGACTGGTGGTAGGTGGGGAGTGTAATGT
>Ga0180301_10002275_pt1 | contig 15038 bp, 9 predicted proteins | sample GuaBasSediGuay16_FD_121797 | JGI IMG/M metagenome (GOLD analysis project Ga0180301, IMG submission 121797) | Subseafloor sediment microbial communities from Guaymas Basin, Gulf of California, Mexico - Guay16, Core 4569-2, 12-15 cm | ecosystem: Environmental > Aquatic > Marine > Hydrothermal...
AGAGAAGCATTACAGTTTGCTCCACCATTTTGTGCCTGACTAATTGCGGGACAATAACCATCACAACCCCAAGTAATGTCACAGGAATTCCTACGTACACACTTTTAGCGACCGCTTTAATTTCAGCGCCTTCGACGCTAACCTCCGTAACCCCTCGAATACCCAATAGAATCATGACAACGCCAACGACTGCCAGCAGGATACCGGCCAATGTTACCACACCCTTTAATCGCCTTATTGATCGCACTATATCATCCGTATTCATGTCAGACTTCCCATCATCTCAAACGTGATTGCTTGCGACTGAGCTTCCATTCACCACTCGACCAATGCCTCCTGGCTACTTCTGATTATATCTGCATATTCATACAACAACCAAGGCTCTGTTTGCCCGGATAGCCCATATCTTATGAAGCCAGGCAACCAAGCCAAGACGAAGCATTCATTGTTGTCAGCGGCCACCTTGCTGGCAGTGGCATTAATTAAAACGTCCCCCAGCTTCATTTTGTTCCCTGCGTAGAGGTTTGGAATTGTAATTTCTGTTACCCATAACTTTGTGGGCACTGATTGAAATTGCGTCATTTGCTCTTTGCTTGGCTCAAGGTTTCCACGGCTCTCCTGCTCCTTCAAGTAAGATAGATACTCATTCCTCGTTAAGAAAATGGTACGGGCCACCAAATTCCTCGACTTCACTTTCCTACGAAGTTCATCAAGCCAGAACCACTTCGTTGATAACCGTGTCTCCTGTACTAACTTCTTTGCAATATCAACAGCTATTTCCTGGGCATCATAGCCGAGTATGCGTATTTTTGGTGTGATGGACATTATGCGCGTGGCATGAAGTTTCGGATTCTTATAGGGTACTATGTCATTTCTTATCATATCCGATGGCAGAGTAACATTCATGCCATAGTTGTCATCACTCATCAGATAATGACATACCCAGGAACTTGCCCGTATGTATGGTCTCCGAGGATAGTTGCCGTAGCCAATATTAGCCTCCGGCTCCCACCTGTCGGAGTTCCAAGTGTGCCCCATAATCGCAACGGCATGCGCATAAGTTTCACGTGTAGCTGTATTCCAACCTTTTATTTCCAGGATTGTGGGGAAGCTAGATTCAACCATCGGGTACATTATCTCGTCATATTCGGCAGCTATCTCACCAGAAAAATCTACAACAGTTAATTGGCCACCCAAACTTTTTACCACTTTTTCTATGTCATCACGATTCAAGCCTCTCTTAGTGGAGGAGGCATCCCCTTTATAGTACCCAACTGTCTTTTCTGGCGAGCTGAAATCCAAATCCAAAATCTCATTAATGCGTCTATTCGTCAACTTGTCCATTTTCCCATAACCCAAGAAAGCGGATTTAGCACTGTTAACTATCATTCGTAGCGATGCATGTCCGCATGTGCTTGTAAGATTATTTTGCTGCGTAAAGAAATTTCCAATTATCGTGAAGTCTCTATTTGATTTTGATGAAGCTATCCCTACCGTGGTTTTGTACTCACGATAGTTATGGATATAATAATTTGCCACCTCCACAGGCACAATCTCCTCGCCACCTCCATCAGATATACCGCTAAAAGCTATCCGCGGCGTTTGGATAACCGCTTCTAACAGATACCCTATTTTTTCATTAGGTAACTCTAAAGTTACAAGCACCGCGTAGCCCAAGAGATGCGTATCCGGTAGTTCCGTTTTGTTGCTCCATACTTTAGATGGTGGGAACGACGCAAAGAAAGTCAGGCGCGTTGCCTTAATGCCAACAGGTACCCCGAATCGTTGCTCTGCCATGTGCTTTTCATCAAGTAACTCGGCTCCAGGAGACAATTGTTCCTCTATATATGATCTGGCGGACATTTTCCGCATGAGGGTCAGGAATCGGCGCAACGGGTGTTTATTGCACCTCACTCCCTTACAGAGTTTCTTGGCAAGCCTAAAGAAAGAGACATCGCAGGACTTCAATTTTTCTACACCAGTTGCGTATACTCCCTGCATACAAAATTCCTCCCATACGGTCAAGTCGCTCCCAAAGCAGCGACAGTGCTTTCAAATTGATGTCGAAATCAATTTGGGGGCAAATCAGGTAGGTTCTCCCACAAGCCAGTCACGTTTCTTCGATTCCTCAACTTGACTCCTAAGACCTTGGAGTTTCTGTTTTACCGGGCCACTTTGGCACAGATTTTCAGCCGAAGGAGCACTAATCACCTTAGTTGAACTGTGTTTCCGACGTAATGTTGCTCTTTTTCTTGCCATCTGATTCCCCTTATTATGATTTCCAATCCTATACGCCCTCCGCCTCCAGGCTCACCACCACACTCTCCAATTCTGTCCCATTGTTTAGGTAACTCGGCCAATACAGGGGTGCATTTAACAAGAATATCATTTTGGCTGCGAGCACAATACCCGCCAACTGTTAGTAAGTATCTAACTACCCATTATAATAACAACTGTCCGAAGTGCGATGTTTTTTTCGCATAATCAACAAAAAAATGAAAAAATGTGTATTTCATTATTTCTTGCTCTGCCCTTTTTCTGCCGTAAGGCGTTTATTTCCAAGGCCTTACGTGGCCACATGCCTTCTTGAAGAAAAACGCATGGTCCTGGTCAAAATCTGCCCAACTCCATTGATTTTCCATATTTTCTTAACAGAAACTCGAAAGATGTATCTTTTTCCCAGAAATCCAATCCGGCTTGAGCTGCATTGCATTCTATCCTGCACATTTACATAAAGAAAGCCATATCTTCTACGGCTTACAGTTCTACTTGTCTAACCGCCGCCACCGTCCTCCTGACATGCCCTTCCGTGTGGGCTGTTGATAGGAAGTTTGCTTCGAACTGGGATGGGGGGAGGTAGATGCCTGCATTCAGCATCTGTCTGAAGTATGAAGCATATTTTTTTGTGTCGGATTTTGTTGCGGTGTCGTAGTCGGTTACCGGGTGGGGGTTGAAGAAGAGGGTGAACATTGAGCCGATCTGGTTGATTGTGTGCTCGATGCCTTTGGCGTTCAATATCTCGCTGATCTGTGTGCACAGGCCGATTGTCATCGCCTCCAGACGCGGGTAGGGGTTGGTGGTCTTTAGCTGTTTGAGTGTTGCGATGCCGGCGGCTACGCAGACGGGATTGCCCGAGAGGGTGCCTGCCTGGTAGACGGCGCCTTCGGGGGAAAGGCGCCTCATGATCGATGCCTTGCCGCCGATTGCGCCGATGGGGAAGCCGCCGCCGATTATCTTGCCTAACGTTGTGATGTCGGCCTTGACGCCCAGCAGCTTCTGGACGCCGCCCCAGGCGACGCGGAAGCCGCTGATTACCTCGTCGAAGATCAGCAGGCTCTTGTTTTTGTTGCAGAGCGTGCGGAGGCCTTTGAGGAATGACTTTTTGGCGCAGACGACGCCCATGTTGCCGGCGACGGGCTCGATGATGACGGCGGCTATGCAATCGCCGTGCCTGTCGAAGAGCTTTTTGACGGCTTCGAGATCATTGTATGGCGCCAGCAGGGTGTGCTTTGCGAAGTCCTTCGGTACGCCCGGGCTTGACGGTGCGCCTAATGTTGTCAGGCCGGATCCGGCCTGGACGAGCATGTGGTCGACGTGGCCGTGATAACAGCCGGCGAACTTGACGACCTTGTCGCGGCCCGTCGCACCGCGGGCGAGTCGAATCGCCGTCATGACCGCCTCGGTGCCGGAGCTGACCAGACGCACCTTGTCGATGGAAACGACCGCGGCGACGATCATCTCGGCCAACGTCGTCTCCAGCGCCGTGGGTATGCCGTAGCTGGTGCCTTTGGCCATCGTCTTTTTGACCTCGTCGAGCACCGCCTTGTTGGCGTGGCCGAGGATCATCGGGCCCCAGGACAGGCAATAATCGATATATCTGTTGCCGTCGGCGTCCTGGAGCATTACGCCTTTGGCCTTTTCGATGAAAATCGGCTTGGCGCCGACCGACTTGAACGCCCGAACAGGGCTGTTTACGCCGCCGGGAATAACCTTGTTGGCCTGGGTGAATAAACGCTCATTTGTGCGTGTCTTCATATCTGATCCTCGCTAACAATTGTCCTGTCCATATCGAAAAAGCCCGGCCTGTAGCGGTATGAGCCATCCACTTCGCCTGCGGCTCAGTGGCTGCCACATGCGCGAACTCCCGCGAACCGGCGTCGAAGCGTGGATTATTGTGAATCTTGCCGGCAAAGTCAAGCCCTTTGCCGGGATGGTGAGGCCCCAAAAAAGCGGAAACCGCCCGTTCGGCTACGCTCAGGGCAGGCTCTGCGGCGGAAGGTATTTATGCTGGATTCCCGCCTTCGCGGGAATGACAAGTGATTCGCGCCAATGACAAGCGAATCTCACACTTGGCAAATGTTACCGCCTTTATGAGGCCTGTTTCTGGTCCTGTGTGATCAGGCTGAGTATGAGTCTCTCGACGGCGTGGGCCTTGTCGCGGGGTATCTGTCTTGCCGTGGCGGGCAGGTGAGAATAGCTTTTGCGAAGGCGGTCCAGCACCTGAGGGGTGGCTGTGTCGTTGATTACGTCAATTCGCTCTATGATCGCACAAAGGCTGTTCAGGACCAGGTCCACGGTGTCGTTAAACTCCGGCTTGAAGGCGATATGGTCGCTTTCGGCGCCGCTGTCGTGTTCGGTTGGATGTGCCGCTTCGTGGGCTGCGGCGATAATGACGGGCGCCGTATCGCCGTCGCCGTAGATGGAACTGAATCTCCAAAACAGCGTCCTGTCCCCGGTGTCGGCTCTGAGCACCGTTGCGATATCGTCAACCGGCCGACCATCGGCAATTTTCTGCATTTCGGCACGCACGCCGGGCCTGTCTTCGGGCGCAATACACGTCTCAAGGAAATCCTTGCCGATTACATCGGTCCTGTCGCGGGACCAGAGTCGCTCGGCGGCGGCGTTGAATTCCAGTATCCGCCCGGCGGGTGTGATGCAGATGATGGCATTGGGAGCGTTGTACACGATCGATTTGAAGGTTTTGCACGTTTGCTTCAACGCCGCCTGCGACCTGCTGTTTGCAATGGCGCAACTGAGGCGCTCGGCAATACCGGCCGCCTGGCTGTCGTCGACAGGGGCAGTCAGCATGATCACGGGCGCATCGCCGCTCAGTGCGCGTATCTTGTCGGCGCTCCCGGCCGCCCCGTCGGCAGGGGCCGAATTCAGCAGGATGGCGTCGAAGCGCTTATTCGTCAGGAGCTCGGCCGCGACGGTCGCGTCGGAGGCGATTTGGACATTGAAGTTGAATTGGCAATCCGATTTCGATAATATCCGCTCAATACGATGCCGGGACGCGGCATCCTCATCGACTAATAAAATGCTCGCGGGCATGGCGTCCATGTGTTTCTCCTTACAAGCTCTGAAATGTCAATCCCCAAACCCACAGGGTGTAACTCTGCGGAATACACCCCGGCTGGGGCTTTCGGCTCGTCATTTTATCGGTACTTGCAATACGAATTACTTAAGAAAAAAGTGTTTTTCTGCTGTCCGGCGGGGGCGTTTTTGAGGCTGTTAGAGCGGTTTTGGTCCAATTCGTCAAAAAAAATACATTGGCTGCCGGGTCCTGCCGTGGAGGGCAAAATCGCACTCATTAATACTGATAAGGCCGTATTTGAGCCCTGTCCTGACCACTCGATAGACCGTCGAACTCCGCCTGGTGAAAAAACACTGTGCGCCTCCTGGGAAATCCTCCGGCGGCGACGAACTTGTCCTTTATATGGATAGCCCGCGGCGTGCGTTTTTGGGCGTGTGATATGCGTTTTGGAGTCAAAAAGCCGGTTGCCGGGCAAAATCAGCCGGATTCGGCGGCATTTCGGCTGGTATATCGGGTGGCGAAACGGCACGTCTGGAAGGGCAGATTCGGCGGTTTTCACTACTGATATGGCCGAAAAACTCCTCCCGGCCTGACCGTTGCCCCAGGTCCCGACGGACTTTCAGGCGCCGACGGAGGGAGGGATGAATTCGAGATTCTCCAGGCCTTTGCCGGCGACGGTGAATGGTCTGCATCTGCCGATGTTGTTGAGCAGGCCGATCGCCATCATGCTGACCATGAGCGAGGACCCTCCATAGCTGACAAACGGCAGTGTCAGCCCTGTAATGGGCATCAGGCCCAGGGTCATCGAGACATTCACAATCACGGCGACGGCGAACATTGCGATGATTCCGACGGTGATCAGGCGGGCGAACGGGTCGGTATTGCGCCAGGCGATTTCAATGGCGCACATGACGATGACGCCGTACAGCCCGATGACCACGAGACAACCGGCAAACCCCCACTGATGGGCGATTATGGCAAAAATGAAATCGTTGTGCTTTTCAGGAAGCGAATACGGGCTGCCCCTGCCGTTTTGGGTGATGTACGGTCCTTTTCGGAAGCCGTAACCCCAGAGACCGCCCGAAGCGGTGGCGTATTTCGAATGTTCGAGGTGGAAGCCCCGGTTTGCGTTCCATGTCTTGAGGTTTTCGGCTCCGCTTATGCCCCTGTCTCTGTCGGCGGCCAGGATATCGGCGAACTTCGGGTGTTTCATCGCTTTTTGGAGTATCCAGTCATTCTGCAGCAGTACGGCCGAGACCCGCATCCGCTGGTACGGTCGCATATTGAGCCACAGAACGGGGCTTACGACCAGCCCGAGCAGCATGATGAGTATCAGGTGTTTGACCTTGGCGCCGGCGACATAGAGCATGGCAAAGAGAATCGGCATCAGCAGCACAACCGTGCCCAGGTCCGGTTCCAGCAGGATCAGCACCATCGCCAGCAGCGTCAGCGAAAATGGGCCCAGGAGCCCCTTGAAATGCCGGTAATTGCTCCGAAAACGCAGATACCACGCTAAAGCTAATATATAGGCCAATTTGCAGAACTCCGACGGCTGGATTTTGATGTCATAGCCTGGAATCGGCTGCAGCCACCGGCACGCGCCGTTGATTTTGGGCATGAAGGGTATGGTGAAGAACTTTCCGAGCAGCACGGCCGCCAGGAGCAGCAGGATCGCCGGATACAGCCAGTAGCTGGCCGGGCCTAACAGGCGATAGTTTATCATGTTTATCATCACAAGGGCTGCAAGCCCCGCTATTGCGAAAATAAGCTGTTTTTGCCACGCCCCGGCCGGTACGAGAGGGCGTCCCGTCGCCTCGGCCGGGTCCGGATTGCCGGCCGCGTAGATCGCACATATCCCGATACCGATAAGTGCCGCCATCGCCGTCAGCATGATCAGCCGGACCACCATAATACGTCCTGTAAGAACTTTCACCATAGGCGCGTCATTTTATAGTGAAACCCCTGCTGAAAAAACAAAATTTTTCCGATAATAATGCCTCTGGCAGGGCTGGATGTGCCGGAAAATGGGGGTTTTGGGGGGTCTGCGGGCGATTGTGGTCGCCGCAAGCCCGATAAAATCCGCGGTGGCCCGTAAAAACCGAAAAATTTTTGGAAATTTTTCATTTTTTTCTTGCTTTCACTAATAGCTTGTTGTATCATACATCAAATGGCCTGTGATGGATATCACTATTGCAGGGCGTGTTCTTTTCGGATGTAGGAACCACCAGCGAGGCCGGGTTAAGGAGGTGTGGATCGAAGAGACAATGGGGTGAAGCTTGAAACGGCGTTGTAACGGCGCCGCCGGCGGAGGCGGGAGTTTGATGTTCCTCCGTCAGGCGACAATTACCCGTTGATTTTTCTTCGTTGGAGGTTTGTGTACAAGACGTCTCACAGGGCGCGGCGCCCTGATGAAAAAGTTTCAGAGAGGTAAGTAAGAAGAAAGAGAAAGGTATGGTGTAGTATGAAGAAGTTGTTGTTTTTAATGATGGCGCTAATGGCGGCGCCGGCGATGGCTGCGGTCACGTTCAGCATCGTGGACAATGGGGACCTCACCGCCGACATCGTGGTTACGGCCACCGGCGCCGACACGGTGGGTGGCCTGGGCGTCGACTCGCTGGTCGCGGGTATCGCTCTTGATGTGAGCGTCGATAGCGGCGAGATTGTCGATGTCACCAACTACATGACGACTGGCGAGAGCGTTGACGGGGCCGAAGGTTATGGCATCTACATGGGCACGATCCAGTTCACAGGCGACCCTTGTGAGATCGATCTGGCTAATCCAGCTTATTCTCCGGTAGCTCCGCATGACGATCCCGGCAGTGTTCACGACGACCCGTTTCCGACGAACCCGGCGTCTGCGCTTACTCTCGAGTTTGGCTGTCTGTACGACGTGTCCGTTCCTGCGGACGCTCCGGAGGCCGTCACGACTCTGTGCACAATCGAGGTGAGTGAAGGGACAACCCTTACGCTGGCGGAAAATGCCACACGCAACGGCGTTGTCCTCCTCGGAGGCGGCGACCCCAGCAGCACGAATCTGCCCCATGGCGACACGATTGCCGGAGATGAACTTGATTTTGGTGATGCACCGGATCCTCTGATTGCAACAGCCGGAGAATATCCCACCCTGCAGGCCAACACCGGCGCAAGTCATATTATTGGCGGCCCGTTTCTTGGTCCTGATGGCGATGAGCCTGATGCCGAAACGGACGGCCAGCCCAGCGCAGGAGCTGTCGACGATGACGGAGACGGCAACGACGATGAAGACGGCGTTACCATTGGGACTTTGATCGCCGGAGACCCCGCTGCTTCGGTCACCTTTGAGGTTAACGGCGCTCCTACTGTTGCTGTTTACGTTGACGGATGGATCGATTTTAATGCTGACGGCGACTGGGATGACGCCGGCGAGAAGATTGTTGCTGCAACGTATACAGACGGTATTTACAGTCCTACTTTCGCAGTTCCCGCCGGCGCCGTAGTTGGTACTACTTATGTACGATTCAGGATCAACACTGTTGGGCCCCTCGACCCCGACGGTGAGGCCGATGATGGCGAAGTTGAGGACCATACGGTCGTTATCGATAAGTATACGGTAACGTTTGTCGCGGGAGCCAACGGAAGCATAAGCGGGGACCTCTCGCAGGAAATAGCCCACGGCGGCGATTGTACAGCGGTGGATCCGGAAGGTGACAGCGGTTATCACTTCGTGGACTGGACCGGTGATTATACAGGCACCGACGATCCGCTGACGATCACGAATGTGACCGCCGACATGACCATTACCGCCAACTTTGAAGAAGATGAGTGCTACAGTGGCTCGGACTACGCCGAGTGGGTAGCCGTCGGAAAGCCCGAAAGCTGGTGTAACTATTACCAGTGTCGCGGTGAAACCGATGGTTACGAGGAATCTATTGGCTGGGTTCCATTCCCTCCGCCCGGACATTTTAATTACGCGGCTGTTGGTCCAACTGACTTAAGCCTGTTCCTTGCTGCTTACAGAGTACTGGAGGGTGGTGCTGGGGAGAATCTTGCGGCTGATTATGACCACTCGAGAGAATCTCTTGGCTGGGTTCCATTTCCTCCGCCCGGACATTTTAATTATACGCGCGTTGGTCCCGCGGACCTTGCGCTGTTTTTGAGTGGATACAGGACGCTTACTACGGGGTTGGTACAATGCCCCGGGACTTCGATCGATATCCTCCGTTAGTTTGTTTTGTGGTTTAACAATATGCACACACATATTGAAGTTAAGATGTTAGTAGTGAAATGAAAATGATGTTATTGCCTTGAGTAGTTGTTATTTGAATTTTTGACACACACTTCACGTTAATGTGGATGATGAAAGAGTTTGTTCGAACAAATGTTTTCAGAAAGGAGAACGATGATGAAAAAGTTGTTAGTTTTAATGTTGGTTCTTGGTATGGCCTCGTTGGCCAATGCCACTATTATTGACACCCTAACGGACGGTAATGTTACTTGGGAGGTTGATAGCGGTGGCACGCTGGTAGGTACTGGAACAACGACGGGAATAACATATGAAGTGAATATGACACTCGTTTCGTATGGTGATCCCACGAGCACGATCACGCTGACCGATACCGACGGCGGCCTTACAGAAGGTGTCTTTCCTGCAGCAGGCAATGCGGCCAAGATACAGGATTTTGGTGGGTATTGGAATGCGTTTGCGAAAGACATTGAGGGAGTTGGGCAGACTGCCGATGTACCTTGGTTTAGCTTCGACTTCACGACTACAACCCCCACTGATATTTATCTTTATGACACCGGTTTCGCTCTTGTAGGGACAATTACTATTCCTGAGCCGATGACAATGGTTCTGTTGGGTATGGGTGGTTTGTTCCTGCGTCGTCGCAAATAAGACGAAGTCTGGAACAAGTAGTTAAGTAATTTTAAGAGGCAAGCTCTTCGGGGCTGCCTCTTTTTTTTTCGCTTGCAGAATGGAGTGCTGTATGGGAGAATGGGTGATTATCCCGGTTATAATTTACCGTTGATTTGATTAGTGATATGGGGCAAAGCTATGAGAAGCCTGTGTATGTTACTGTTGTGTTGCTGCGGGGTAGTGTTTAGCGGTTGTCAGGAGGCAAATCGGGGGATTGAGGTCATTGTTGCAGACGGCACGCAGTTCCCTGCTGAAATGGCCGGGAAATGGGTTGTCGAGGGTAAAAACAACTTTTGGGCCATGACGTTTGAGGCCGATGGGACAATCTCCTGGTGTGCTCTCGGCATGGGAGGTTTTGAGGTGGTTCCCGGGAAAGTGTCGAGATTTCCGACTCGATATGGGGGCAAAGGCATTTTCAAGCCGGGGAAGTGGACGGTCAGTTACGATCCATCCTTGCGGGAATTGAGTGTGGAGGTGGTAATAGAACATTTTCACATGGATTTGAAGCCGGGGCAGTCGCTTGAAGGAAGCACGACGGATTTTTTGTCAGGGCCTGTTTCAGAAGATTACACAGTGTGGGAGGCTGACTGGTTTAGTAAAGAGAAGCTGGTGGGGTTTACCCCGGAGCGAAAAGAAGTGCCGGAGACTAAAGAACTTCAGTTCAGGAAAAAAGTGATTTTCAGGAAAGAGCAACAGACAACGGAACGTTGAACCTGACACGGTTTGCGCCTGCATCCGGTTGAAATTCAGTATTCAAAGTATTTGACTCCCTCGCTATCGGCGCCCGGGTAATTAAGCCTGATGTTTTTTGTGGCGGGTTGATATATCCAACCGCTACTTCCATCTGCTTCTGCCGGGAAAGCGTCGCCATTGTCGATAACGGTAATCACAGAATCGTCATTAAAAGGATTCTCCGGTATCTCTTTCAAATATTGGAGGTTGCCGATCAGATGGACCATAACCCCGAATAGAGCGGGCGTTTGCGTTGGATCATTGTTCGGATATCCCGGTGGGATGCCGTTGTTTTTTGCGGCGTAGGCTTCTATTGCGGTTCTTAGGATTCTTAGGCTGTCTTTTGCGGCTGCTTCTTTTGCTTTCTGGATGTTGTCCTGGAACATGGGTATCACGATTGCGGCCATGATTCCGAGGATGGACACCACTATCATCAATTCAATGAGTGAAAAGGCTTTTTTTTTCATCAGATTTTAATCGGCTCATTATTGAGGCGACTTTCCTAAAAAGCCGGTTATGGGACCTCCAGGCGGCTTCTTTTTTTGCAGTGGAAAGAAAACTTGAGCAAAACCGGGCGTTCTGGTAGGTTGTCTGGAATCGGGCGACCACATGGGGTCGCCCCTACGGAATGTGAGAGGTCATACGGACGGAATGTGAGAGGTCATACGGACGGAATGTGAGAGGTCATACGGACGGAATGTGAGAGGTCATACGGACGGAATGTGAGGGATCATTATGAATGTCTTATTGGTGGGAAGCGGAGGACGCGAGCACGCCATAGCGTGGAAGCTGGCGCAATCAAAGGAATTGGGGCGGCTTTATATCGCTCCGGGCAATCCGGGGACCGCACAGTGCGGGACGAATGTGGATATCGGCGCAGGCGACGTCGAAGGGTTGGTCGAGTTTGCCAAATCAAACGATATTGCCCTTGCCGTTATCGGGCCGGAGGGCCCCTGGGCCGCCGGCGCCGTCGATGCGTTCGAGCAGGCGGGTGTCAAGGCGTTCGGGCCGGGCGCAGGCGCTGCACAGCTCGAGGCGGACAAGGCATTCGCCAAACAGATCATGCGGGCCAACGCTATCCCGACCGCCGAGAGCAGGGCGTTTGACACGTTCGCCGACGCCAAGGCCTATATCGCCAGCCGCGACGAGCCGGTCGTGGTCAAGGCGGCGGGTCTTGCCGCAGGCAAGGGCGTATTCGTCTGCGACGAGCCCGCCGACGGAATCCTGGCCGCCGAGCAGATCATGCAGGACCGCATTTTCGGCGACGCGGGCAATATTGTCATCGTCGAGGACAAGCTGTTGGGCCAGGAGGCGTCGATCCTGGCGTTTGTCGACGGGCGGAGCATCTACGTGATGGAATCTTCGCAGGACCACAAGCCGATCGGCGCCGGCGATACCGGCCCGAACACCGGCGGCATGGGCGCCTACAGCCCCGCGCCGGTAGTTACCGAGCAGTTGATGAGTCAAATCGTTAAGGAGGTGCTCGTTCCCACTGTGGACGGGATGAACCGAAACGGGACCCCCTGCCGCGGCGTGCTGTACGCCGGTCTGATGATGACGCAGGCGGGACCGCGTGTGCTGGAGTTTAACGTTCGTTTCGGCGACCCGGAGACCCAGCCCATACTCATGCGTCTAAAGACCGACCTGCTGGAGGTTATGTTAGCCGTCTGCGACGGCCGGCTCAGCGAGATCACGCTGGAATGGGACCCCAGACCCGCGGTCTGCGTTGTGATGGCGTCGGCCGGCTATCCGGGCGATTACGAAACAGGAAAACCCATATCCGGGCTCGAAGCCGCCGCGGCGATGGATGACGTAATGGTCTTCCACGCCGGCGCCGCCGAAAAGGACGGCCGCGTGGTAACCGCCGGCGGTCGTGTCCTGGGCGTAACGGCGCTCGGGGCGACCATAGCCGCCGCCAAGACCGCCGCCTACCGGGCGGTGGATGTGATAGATTTTGAAGGAGCGTATTGCCGGCGCGATATTGCCGATAAGGCGATTTGACCGGCGAATACCCTTTAGGGTAATAAATTTCCGCGTTGAAAATCACAATGCATTATTGAGAAAGTACTTACCCACGCATCAACGCGTATTTTTTTAGTAGGATTGGTATGACTGTCGCATAAATATGCCCAGACCTCGCAGCAAAACACAACAATGGTTCGGCGTCAGGCGCAAATTCCTGCGCCGGATACTGTGGCTGTGCATCGTCCTGCTCCTGGGCCGGATACTTTACGGCCAGATCGGAACACGGATATTGCGCCCGGCGGCGTTGCGGCGTATAAAGCTGCTCGGCGGCGCAAACGTTTCCATGGGAACGGTCGAATTCAAAGGCGGCGCCGTCGTGATTAATGACCTTGTCATCGGACCGTCGCCGGAGCGTTTCGACAAGCAAATGCTGACAGCCGGAAAGGTTGAAACGAAGTTTTCATTTTGGAGCCTCCTGACGCTTCGACCCCGTTTCAAGAAGATCGTGCTGACACGTGCACATATAAACGCACAATATGACCGGGACATCCGGCAGTGGAACATGAGCGATCTGAATATTACCCGGTTCGCTCGGGCCGGCGCCAAACTGCCGACGATTGTCCTGGCCGACGGCACGGTCCGCTTTTCGACGATCAAGGACAAGAAGACCAGGACACATATCATTGTCGGCATTGACGCAAGTTTCGCCTCGGTCCCCAATGTACGGGGGGCGTACGCTTTCTATGTCAGGGCCAACGATGAACTGACGTTTGAGGACAGCTACCTGCGGGGCGTGTGGCGCAGCGGACCGACCGGAAGCGTCGTAATCAACCAGGGCCGTATCGTAATGGGTAAGTCGCCCGTTCTTGGAAATGCATGGAGCATAAAGGACCTGACCGCTGAAGTGGAATACGATCAATGCGACATCGTTTGCAGGCGGCTCCGGTGGCGAACGGGCGACGCCGGCCGCGGCAGCATACAGGGCGTGATAAGCAACTACGCCGACCAGGCCGAGTACTCGCTGCGAATTGATCTTGACGATTGGCTTGTCACGCCCGAGCCGACAGAGAATGCCCTGGTTTACAGCAAAGACGTGCTGGAATTGCTGGGACAAAAAGGCCTCGGCGAGTTTTTTGAAATGTACTGTCCCAGGGGCACAGGCGGTCTGGACGTTCGGGTGAGCGGCAGGGTCTTTGACCTTTCCCGCAGCACCTGGACGGGCGATATTTACTTCGATGATATATCGGTTTGCTGCACGGAATTTCCCTATCCGATCGAACACATAGTCGGCACGCTCAAGTTGCCTCAATCAACCGAGGCAACGGACATCGTCTTTGAGAATCTGCGATGCAGCCAGGGCGATGTGGAGATGGTTGTTAGCGGCAATGCCTTCATGGCCGATGGCAAGTGGGGGTACAATATTCACCTGTCCAGTGATAACATGCACCTCGATGAGACGCTTTATGAAGCGCTGAATGCCCGGCAGAAGAGCCTTTGGGAGACGTTTTCTCCGGCTGGGAACGCAAAGATTGATTTTCGCTTCGGACGCAAACCCGGCGGCCCGGTCGAACGGAGACTTGTCGTCGAGCTTGACGGCGCCGGCGCATTGTACAAGCATTTTCCGTATCCCCTGGCCAACCTTACCGGCCGGGTGATCGTCGAAGGCGAGCAGGCGACGCTCAAGAATATCGTGTCGCGATATGAAGGCGATGATCGCCTTATCACCCTCAACGGCAGTGTCGTTGGGATCACGTCCGACAGCCCTCGTTTTAATATGGTCATCGATGCAAATTCCGTTCCCATCGATGCAGCCCTGCTCGCGGCGCTTCCGGAAAAACAAAGGCGTTTCTATGAGCATTTCGATGTGGATGCGGTCACCGATGTGGAGATCACCGTCTTTCCCAACGAGGTCGGCAGGAGACCGGTCGAGTACATTGCAAAGATGCGCATCCGCGATGCGTCGATGGTGTATCGCGAGTTTCCTGTGCCGATGACGGACGTGGACGTTGACGCTGAATTGACGGCCGACGTGATTGTGCTCAAGAAAATGACGGCTCGAAGCGGACCGGGGCGAATCGCCGTCAGCGGACATATCCGGCCCGCAACAGAACGCGTTGCCAAACCGGAGTACTG
>Ga0180301_10002276_pt1 | contig 15036 bp, 14 predicted proteins | sample GuaBasSediGuay16_FD_121797 | JGI IMG/M metagenome (GOLD analysis project Ga0180301, IMG submission 121797) | Subseafloor sediment microbial communities from Guaymas Basin, Gulf of California, Mexico - Guay16, Core 4569-2, 12-15 cm | ecosystem: Environmental > Aquatic > Marine > Hydrothermal...
CTCCTCTACTTCATTAACTAGAGATCTATCGATTTCTTCTAACTCCTTAAGTAGATTGTTATAGTCCTCTTTTTTGCTGAAACTTAACATTATGGCTGGATGTACTGAAACACCTTCATTTAACAGGTGTTCAAGTGCCTTAAGTTGTAAGTAGAACGCCTCAGGATTAGCTCCTGTAAGCCTTGAAAATTCCTTAGGATTTGTACCTTTTATCGAAACTCTTACGTGCACATTTGTGAATTTAGCAAGATCTCGGGCATAACTTTTATCCCACCCTATAAGGATGCCATTAGTTTCCAAGATGAAGATTAAAGATGTATCGCTGAAGAGTTCTAAGAGTTCAATTAGGTGCTCTTTACCGATAGTGGGTTCACCCCCGCTGATCCTTACTTGCCTATACCCTCTACGTTGTACGATCCTGATAAGTTTATGAAATACAACCCTAGGGCTGTAGAATTTTCCTACAGATGCCGCCCTATCACGCGTATACCAACCCCAACAGAAGACACATCTCAAATTACAACCTACACAATCAGCTGTTGCTATTCCACCATACCATCGTCCTCCACGAAATCGAAAGTACTTTCTACGATTTCTGTTTACCACTATACGTTCGGTCTTCTTAGTTAATTCTATGGGATCGTATGGCATTACATTTACCACTATGCTTAGGTGAGTAAAAAAGACTATTGGTCAACAAATTTATAGTAGTTTATATATAAAAAGTACGTCGCGTAAGTAAAAATAGTTAGCGAGATGAGGATTTCAGAAACATTTATATAAAGGAAATCCAAAGATAAGGAGGAGGCCCAGAAATTGCAAAAAATAGCTGATTTAAAACCAGGAGATAGGAAAGTCAGCGTGAGGTTTAAGGTATTAAAAAAGGTAGCTGAAAGAGAGGTCTTCTTAAGGAGAGACTTCTCAAAACATAGAGTGGCCGAACTACTTGTTGGAGACGATAGCGGAACTATAGTGCTGACATTATGGGATGATAATATAGATAAAGTTGAGGTAAACGGGAACTACCGCGTAGAGAACGGATACGTAACTACCTTTAGAGGTTCTCCACGTCTTAATGTTGGTCGTTATGGTCGGATAATAAGAGAGTAGCTTACTGAATGGTAGTATTTTAAAGAGATGCGGATGTAACGAAAAATTTAAATCGAAGTGTTTTCTTTTTAAAATGATCAAATATGGGACGCAGAAGCCTTAAAGCTATATATAGGGAGAGACTGTTAAAAGAAGCGAAGAAGCATACTCCTAAACTACTGTACGTTGTATCATATGATATACCAGGAAGCACACCGACCATTAGGATGAGATTATCAAGGCATGTACAAGCATTAATGGAGGTAAGCAAGGAACTAGGATTTCTATGTGAGAGAAGAACGTGGAGTTGCTTCCTATGCGATGAGAAGACTATGCCCGTATTGAACAATATACTACTCGACTTGGGTTGCAAGCCTGATATCTTTCCAGTAGCGCTTAACTTAACAATAGTTGAGAGGCATCTAATTGAAGCATTGAAGAAATTAGACAAGTATAATATAAAGGAAGCTAGGAGACATGTAGAGGCTGCACTTAAGGAATTGAGAGGAGAGCCATACATCCCAGCGATACAAAAGGCGCATAAAAGGATATAACCCGAAACAAAGAATTAGATATGATAAATTAATTTTCGAATGTTAAATATTCAGAAATTTTAATAGGCTCTATTACTAAGATCTAAGAGGAGTGATATTGGGTGATAGCATGTCAGCATTTCGTACACTATCAGTAATATACTTAAACGATGAGGCGTATGAAGCGGTTGTGAATGCAATAGATGAAACGATAGATATGATAAGAAGATCGGGAATGGATGCATTAATTAGAATGGAGATTGACCGATTTGAAATATCAATAAGAGGAGACAAGAAATTAGATAAACTCATGGAGGAAATTAAGAGGAAATTAAGAGAGAGCTTAGGCAGGCTTATAGAGAAGGGAGATGTAGTCATAGAGGAGGATTAAGCCTGCAGTATATAACCATTCTTAATCGACCTTGTTAACGAGAGTTCTGCATTTATCACTTAAGCGCTATATTTAAATTGTTTCATACCTCCACTTAGATTTGGGTCTTTGAAATGACTTTAAAGCTTAAAGTCTTCTCTATAATTCCGGTAAGCTTTGTTGATTGTAGAAATGATGTTTGTGCAGTCCTCTTCCTCTCAGGCTGTAATATGCGCTGTCCGTATTGCCAAAATTATCCTCACTATCTAGGGGGTAAGGAGATTACACTTGAGGAAATAATGGACGTATTAAAGGATAATTGGGCTGTTGGGGCAGTAAAGTTTACTGGTGGTGAGCCGCTTCTTCAAGGAGATAGTGTAATAGAGATAAGCAAAGAGCTTAAAAAGAAGGGATATGGAATAGCAATAGACACTAATGGTACGAGGCCTAATATAGTGGAAGAGCTATGCAAGATAGGCCTTTTAGAAGCAGCTGTCGATCTAAAGGCTCCTAAGAAGAAATATAAAAGCATAACAGGATTAGATGCATATGACGAAGTTATAAAGACCATAAGGATATTTAAGGACTATAATGTAGATTTTGAAGTTCGAACTACAATTGTAGATCCTCTATTAACAATAGAGGATTTAAGGGAAATGGCCTCAGTTTTGAATAAGTTAGGAGTCGAGTTGTGGTATTTTCAAGTATATAGGCCAGTTCCTCATGCGAAGAACCTAGTAAGACCTGATGTAGCTAAACTCAGGAAGTTAGTAGATGAGCTTAAAGAGGAGTATGCCATCAACATAAAAATACGAGTATGAACTGCAGAAAATTATTTAACTATTGCAAGGAGGTCTCCTTGCTTCACCACTTGTCCTTCTTTTACTAAGATGCGCCTTAAGGTACCTGATACAGGACTTCTTATTTCTACTCGAGTCTTCATTGATTCCAAGGTCAATATCACATCACCTTGTTTGATGTGATCACCTATCTTTTTGTCTATAGAGATCACTCTACCTGGTAGTGGAGCACACACTTCATTTTTAGAAGTTCTAACCTTTAATAGAGGAGAACTAATAGGGCTTGCTTTTTCCTTAGCACTATATAGTATCCTTTTTATGCTGTTGATAATAGATTTAGGCTCCTCTACTTCCACCTCGACCTCTAGTATTTCATCATCTATCGTAACTCTGAATTTCTTCTTCGCCAAGTCCTACACCTCAATAGATCGAGACGAGACGCCAGACGCCAATAGCTGATATTATTTATTGACGTAGCGTTCATATAAGGTTGTAGGTGACTATTAGCGCCTTCCCTTCTATAAATGAGGCCAAGGACTGCTAAGAGTGCGACTACTTCCTTATTTATAATATTTGACCTCAAGTAGGCATCACCCCATGCTTTTTGGGTATCCTCGGCTTAAGAGCTCTCTTGGAAAGCAAAAGCTTAAGAGATCTTATGAGAAGGGGGCGTGTTTCATGAGGTTCTATTACTTTATCTACATATCCACGAGAAGCCGCTATGTAAGGGTTGGCAAATTTCTCCCTATATTCCTTTGTAAACTTCTTTATTAGCTCTTCAGGGTTTGGGGCTTCAGCGATCTTACGTTTATATATTATTTCTACCGCGCCTTGAGAACCCATCACAGCGATCTCAGCAGTAGGCCAAGCAAATACTACATCAGCGCCAAGATGTCTACTAGCCATCGCTATATATCCTCCTCCATATGCCTTTCTAACTATTATAGTAAGTAACGGTACTGTAGCTTCGGAGTATGCATAAATGATCTTAGCACCATGCCTTATGATGCCAGCTTGTTCCTGTGCAGTACCAGGTAGGAAACCAGGTACATCAACAAAAGTTATTATAGGTATGTTAAAGGCATCACAGAACCTTATGAAGCGAGCTATTTTGTCAGATGCGTTTATATCTAATGCTCCAGCGAAGACTTTAGGTTGATTTGCGACAATGCCCACAGGAATGCCGTCTAGTCTGCCAAAACCAACAATAGCATTTGGAGCAAAGAATTTATGAGCCTCCAAGAAGCTATCCTTATCTAGGACATGGGTGATTATATCGTACATATCATAGGGAGTTTCTGGATCATCTGGTACTAGATCATCTAATTCATAATCCATTCTATTAGGGTCATCATCAGTTCTAATTATGGGAGGATCCTCCATATTATTTGATGGGAGGTAACTAAGGAGCCTCCGTATTAAATCTAACGCTTCCTCGTCATCTTCAGTAACAAAGTGGGCAACACCACTATGATAAGCGTGAACTTGAGGACCTCCTAGCTCTTCATAGGTCACCTCTTCACCAGTTGCTGCCTTTACAACCTTAGGACCTGTGATGAATATAAAGCTCTTCTTAGTCATGATTATGAAGTCTGAAAGTGCAGGCGAATAGACAGCACCTCCTGCGCACGGCCCCATTATGGCTACTATCTGAGGTATAACGCCAGATGCTAGTACGTTTCGATAGAAAATCTCACCATAACCCTTAAGTGAATCTACGCCTTCCTGAATTCTAGCACCACCTGAATCATTAAGACCTATTACAGGAATTCCTAATTTCAAAGCCATATCTAGTAGTTTAGCGATCTTCATAGCATGCATTTCGCCAACGCTACCGCCCATTACAGTAAAATCTTGTGCATATACCGCTACGGGCCTTCCTTCTATTAGTCCTACACCAGTGACTACACCATCACCCAGGTACTTGCGCTCCTGCATACCAAACCCGCTAGCTCTATGAAGAACGAACTCATCGTATTCTATAAAGGAGTCTGGATCAAGAAGTACTTCAATTCTCTCCCTAGCAGTAAGCTTGCCTTGTTTATGTTGTTTTTCTATACGGTCTAGGCCGCCACCTTTTTTTAACTCTTCTCTAAGCTTACGAAGTTGCTCTAACTTTTCAGAATTCATTAACTCATCACCACTAAATTTCCCTATGCCTCCTCTACCCAGACCTCGAATATCTTCTCCTTAATTTTTACTCTTACCAACTTAGCACCACGCTGAAGCGCATTACGCGCGTTCACTATTATAGCTTTTATCTTATCTATAAGCTCCACTTCCTTTATTATTTCTTTAGACTTGATCTCAGAGCTCCTTGAGTAATTTACTTTAACAATAGCATTGTCAGGAGCTCTAGCTAAAGCGCCCAGACTTAACGGACCTATTTCAGCTATTATTGGTGAATTTGCTGAACTAGGATTAGTTATTACATGTACATTAGGGTTACTGGCTATCATGGAGCCGATTTTGGGATCGACATCAGGAACTCTTGATAGAGGAAGTCTAAGGTTGCCTATAGGGGTCATGGAAATACCATGAGGATCCTTATCTCGAATTACAAATAATTTAGGTAATTTCCCCTTTCCATTAAGTAATAGTTCTGCAGAGATCTCAACCTTCCGTAGGGGGCTAGGTATGCAATGAGATGGTATTCTTCTGGCAGGTAACTCCTCGAGAAGTTCTAAAATACGTTCCTCGTGCAGGTCTATGGTAAAACCAACTTTTATTTGTCTTCTTCCACCTGAATGGGATATACTTTCTGGGAATGAAATATAAGCAACACTAGAGCTTAAGGTTTCAATTCTTATTTTTGAATTCGGTGCTATGGGTATGAGTTGCCATGGCTTCTCCCTCTCATTATTAACCATTACAGAGGCTAGTCCTGTAACGGCCATTAATGCTGGTTTTGAAGAAGTGAATTCTATATAACCGTTTAGTATTTCTATGGCAGGACTATCTTCCCTATTTCCAGCTAAAATATTTGCTGTTGCATAGGATATGGAATCTACTACAACTCTATCATAGTCAAATCTATCTTGAACAAGGAAAGCGTTATGTGCATTAGTAACCTTGAGCATTCCTTGATCACCTTACGACAATTACTATAAGGTGCTTTTGCATCTGTCGTTTTTAAATCTTTAGAACGTAGAGAAAACCTATAAGTAGATCACATAGAGTTCTAGTGATCAGCAAACTAGGTGAAAATGAAAGGATACGTATTATCCTAAAATGACTCTAGAGTACATCGAATTGGATAAGGCTAACTCTTCCTAAGCATATTAATGCACTTTAATATTATGTTACTACCAAGTTATGTTTAAATAGATCGGATAAATTTCTGATGAAGAAAAATTCTCCATGACCTTTCCTGGCAATAGCTTTAGCAAAGCCAGCCCATTTACTTGGCACGCATACTACATGAAGTCTATCAAATAGGGATGCATATTTAAGGGGATTCTCTCCAGCTGTCCATTCACCATCAGTTATTAGAATGCCAATATATTCGCTTAAACCAGATTTCATTAATTCTTTATAAGTAGTGCGGAGCGCCAACGCTATATCCGTATAGCCATAAGCTTTAAGATCAAGTATCTTATCCACTACTATGTTAGGAGGTAGGATTTCATTAAAATGTTTTATGAAATTAACCTTAGTATTAAATGCAGTTATGACTAAAGAGGGGTTTGCTGAAGAATATATAAGCATAGCCGATAGGAGAGCAGCTAAGGCTATTTTAAGGCCGCTCATAGAAGCACTTCGATCAATTATGAGGGCATATGCTTTCATCGCACGTTCTCTTTCGAATACACGAATTACCTCCGAGCTTATCGCACATTGGTCTATGATCGCCTCTATAGTATTATCGAGATCTATGTCATCAGAAGTCCATGAGTAAGGCTGATTGCCTACAATATTGCCCCTCTTTAAACCCCATTGAGACCTCGAAACTATCTTTAGTATTATATTGGTAGCATATTTTCGAGCAAGGTACTTAAAGTCATCCTTTAGGTATGGAAGACATAATGCTAACAGCTCTAGAATATCGAGATTACGTATATGCTTCTTTTTATTTAAAGATTTAAGTAGATCAGCCATTAGGGCAGTATTATTAGAAATTTCTATTGAGACTCTTTTTGGAGCTACTTTAGCTAATCTAATTAGATGTTTTAAGTAATTCTCTTCACGATCTGTATTACCTTCAACTTTAGGGAGAAACATCCTCTTATTATGTTTATTTCCTTGCGCTACGTTTTCTGAACTAAATCTACTAGAAGGGCTTGGAGCATGATTTGATTGTTTTTTATAGTGAGCGTTAACCACATCATGCTTAAAGTTATCAAAGTTCGGTTTTAAATTAAAGAAAAGCTTTTCCAAGTCCTGTTGTTCAGCAATATTGAAGTACCTCCTAAGTAATTTATCTAGAATCTCCTTTATGATATATTCAGGCTCTATATCCGGGTCTGATACCCATACCTTACTTGACATACCGAGTATAGCTGCATAGAGTAAGTCGGAGTAAGATATTTGATAATTGTTGAATTGAGCTAACTTCACAGCAATTAAGACCATGTCTATAGCACCCCTAATAGAAGAACCCATTTTTAATGCAGGATGATGTCTCGTTTCTCTAGCTAAGTCGACAGCTAGCTCTACAAGCCACTTACAATTACAACCAGTCCTTAACCTCACTATCTCTATTTCCTCACTCCTAGACTGATAGGTTAGCTTAAGTCTACAGAAACGATCAAGAAGAGCTCGGCTAAGCCTGTTAGTACCCACATCATCGTAGGGATTCATAGCACAGATTATCCTGAAGCTCGGTTTAGCCCTTACAATACCATATCTAGGTATGACTATTTCACGCTCCTCTGCAGCCCTAATTAAAACATTAGCAACTTCTTCAGGCATACGGTTGAATTCCTCTATATAAAGAAGGCCACCCTCACTCATAGCCTTAGTTAAAGGACCTGGCTCGAAATATTCGGGCTTAAATCCCTCAGAGATAACCTTAGCCGGATTAAATACACCTATTAGCTTCTGAGGAGTTAAATCAGCAGAGCCTTCAATCATGTAGAATGGAATGTTTGATTCTTCAGCAATTATTCTTAAAATTGTAGATTTTGTAGTCCCTGGAGGACCTTCTAAAAGGATATTCTTTCCAGCCGCTAATGTTGCAACAACAGCAATAACTTCTCTCTCCCTTCCTACTATCCTCTTAAGGATCCTCTTGATAAGATGAGGATCATCATAGGGGTTAGCTGAATTATTCATCAAAAGAAGAAATGCTAAAGGGAGTACTAAAAACTTAAGTTATTGTATGGGTATGAAGCGCTTTTTGAAGTCGATATGCTCTCTACTGGCGATATTTTTCACTTGCTATTAACTAATAGTCTTAATAAAAACGAGATCATAAAATCATAAAAAGAAAATCGGTACTTATGTAATACCCATTAGTTTCCTTTCGCGCTCCCAGTCCTTAAGGACATCGCTTATGTAAGTAGCCACTCTGTCAAGGTATTTAACTGGAACCTTTAGGCCCGGTGCTGGCTTTGATTTCAGTTCAACCATATAGTAATCAAAACCTGGCATCTTAACTATAGTGAGTACGTTGTTTATCACTATGTCGCCTTGCTCTGTCTTTATGATATACCTGAAGCGGAACTCTTTTACTTTCTTTCCGGATGGCGTTTCTACTTCTTTCAACTCTCTTATATCCTCTACTCTCTCTAAGTAACCACTCATTAAGTCTTGTAGTCTTGAATATATGTACGAGAAGAATATTGGTGCTTCTCTAAGCGATACGTGTAGATCATAACCATATGTTTTCTCAGTAGTTATCTTTGTTATCTCTTCTTTCCTCTTCTCTCTTACTTCAGGTGCAGCCTTTATCTTCTTTATCATAGATGGTACATACATGTAGGCAGCCTGCATCGCTGGCCTAAATGACGCTATCATTGATGCAATTATGGCTACTACTACCGATATCACGCTCCAATACCACTCTAACTTCTCTTTAATTATTAAGTTCTTTGATGCGGCAACAGCAGAGAGTACTCTGAAAGTCGTTAATCCAGAGATATAACCTATCCCTCCTCCTAGTAGACCATAAATCATTGACTCTGCTAAGAAGAGTAGAGCTATCTGGGCTGGGTTTAGGCCTAAGGCGAATAATAGGTATATCTCCCTCCTTCTCTCGTATATTATGCTATACATAGTGATGGCTACGTTGAATCCAACTATGATTATGGGAACTAGGAAGGCAAGGCTCTTGCTAAAGAGGCTCTCCATTTTTTGTCCAAAGTATATGACTAGGGAACCAGTCTTTGCTATGGCATATGCATAGAAGTCACTACCCTTCCTCTCTATATACGTCTTAGCTAGAGGGACTAAGTCACTTTCACTCTTAGTTAAGACCACGAGACTGTATACGTCGCTAACAACACTTAACTTACTTATTGGATCAGGTACTACGTTAAACTGTAGGAACTTCCAGTTGAGGATTACTATATCGGAGGCATTAGCGGGTACGGGCTTCTCTCCACTAAGAACTAAGGGCTTAAGTGAAGTGCCATCTACATCTTTAAACGAATCCAGTGCGCTCTCAGAGAATGTTCCTATAACCTTTAAGGTTGCCTTTGTTATCCTTGATACTAATCTCGTAGTTACAGTTATGTTTACATAGTCACCTACTTCCACGCCTAAAGCATTAGCGACGGATGAAGGCAATATTATGGCATTCTCCTTGCCTATGTCCTTATAATTCCCCGAAATCAAAATCGAGGATATCTTTGTCAACTGATCTTCTTCGGGAGATAGACCTAGGATTGCATGAACTGTATATCTTCTATCTCCTTTTTCGATAGTAACTAGAACTCCTGCCTTAGCGTGAGTCATAACTCGTGGAATTACTACTTCTACATCAGATCTAGATGTAAGCCATCCGTAATCAGAGTAATAACTTAGTGGCTCCGGAACGCCATTTACTACGTGTCTTATTAGTAAGCATGGTTTTTCATACGATATGGGAACGTGATCCATTTTCATACCGTAGGCCCTTCCAATAGAGGCGAAGACTGTAAATGCCCAAATAAGTGTTGCGATTGAGAATACTGTTATTATAGTCCGGAGCTTTCTAACTCTTGAATATCTCTTAGCTAAGGAGAATGTAATTGAGAGAAGCGCGCCTCTTTCAAGCGTTCCAGGAAGGCTAACTTCTTTAAGTATGCTGGGTAAGACAAAAGTTATTAAAGATGGTATTACGAATGAAGCGCCTATTGAAGCTACAAATATCCTCTTATTTGTGCTCCATAAGAGCGTAGCACCAGGGTATACTACCCAGAAGAGTACGATGAAGAACAGGTATAGTAAGATATATGTTACTACTTTTCTGCCTCTTTGCTCGTGGAAGTAGAATGCTAGGGATAATGCGAAGATTGATAAGAATACTGGCAATATCGTAGCGCCTTCTGTGGCTATTAACTCCATTACACGAAGCCTTTTTGGAAGAGTATCCGTTACATAAACGAAGGCAGTCTCTAACTTATCATATGCTTCATAGGGATCGCCGCCTTCAAGAGTTATAGTCTCAGCGGTGTCAACTAATTTATGCATTGTATTTAGATCTTCTCTTTCTATGCCTAAATAGAAGCCTATACGCTCATACTCGTTTATTGTAGTCTCAGCATCTCTTATCATATTCCTTAACATTATGACTAATTGCTTTAACGACTCCCTAGTTATATCAACGAAGAAGTACTCCCCCTTATTCAGTACTATAGGGCTCTCTCTCGAACCTACTTCGAAATAGAACCAACGTAGTATCTTAGGAACTACTTTTTCATCCAGAACTCTCATAGCGAATTTTAGTATAACAGGTGTCTGTGCTGGAACTAAAGTCTCCATTCTAGAAATAGCAGAAGTAGTGAGGATGTTCGCCTGAACTGCCTTTGCAAACGCTAAGGATATGTCAGCGACATCGCCATATGAGTCCATTACAATAGGGCGCTCTGTTTCAGATCCACCGAATATCCTTTTTATCTTAACGTTACCAACGTTTAACGTCTCAGAAAGGGATTTTCCACTTTTATCTAAGACATAGCTCTTATACGAACCTATCCAATGACCTCCTATGTAAAAGCATCGCCCTCTTATCATTACATGTGCAGCTGGATAGAGCGTTATTTCGACATAGATATAGCTCGCATCACTATATTTAGTAGAGAATTTAACAGGCATATAGTCTAAAACGTAAGTAGTGGTATTATAGTGAACTACGTATATTTGATAGACCTTTGCAGTAGGCAGTACAAGCCTGAACTTGCCCGAACTATCACTTGCAGTATAGTCTGTTATGTTCACACCATCATATGCAAATATTATGCTCCTCGGCAATGGATTACCATTGATGTCCTTTATAATACCCTCAATCACTAATTGCTCTTGTGCTTTAACAGTAGTGGATACCGGTAATAACAGTATCAGGAAGGAACATATGATTAATAGTAATTTTAATCGCATGCAACTTCCCAACTAATTAAAATTATTTTTAAATTATTAATCTTTCGCAAAGTATCCTATTAAAGAATATCATGTAAACATAAATGTAGCAATACACGATCTCATTCTTAAATATATAAAAACTTTAGAAACGCCCAATCGTCTATACTATGTTGTGGGATTGCTTAATAAGTTAGTAAGATACCTTGAGAGTAAATGGGGAAGTGAAATAGAGAAGACCTTGAAGCGTATCAAGAAAGAAGACCCTATTGAACTATTAATAAGGACAGTACTCTCACAGAACACTAGTGATAGAAATGCAGACAAGGCATTTGAGAACCTTAAGAAGTTGATTAAAGGAGACTTTAAAGAATTGCTGAACATAGACCTGAATGCTCTAAAAGAAGCTATAAAACCTGCAGGAATGCAGAATCAGAGAGCGAAGAGGATAGTTGAATTAATCAGAGTGATATACGAAAAATATAGTGGAGATCTAAGTTGGATAAGAAGATTACCGATGAGAGAAGCGAGAAGCGAGTTACTAAAGTTGCCTGGTGTAGGCTATAAAACAGCGGATATAATGTTAGTTTTTTATGGGGAAAAAGATGTGCTACCCATCGATACGCATATAACTAGAATAGCCAATAGAATTGGATACGTCAAAACCAAAAGATACGAAAGAATTAGAAAAAGACTTGAACAGGAGATAGAGCAGGGAAAGAAAGCAAAAGCGCACTTACTACTCATAATGTTTGGTAGGAGGATATGTAAGGCTAAAAGGCCTCTATGTGATAAATGCCCTATTAATAAAGAGTGCCCTTACGCTTTGAAGAGAGTAGGGACTTAACTTTTGATAGGAACCTAGCGGTTTTAACTACATCAGGAGGGATTTCAATTACTTTACCCCTTTCATAGACTAAGTGCTTAACATTAAACTTATTCTCAAAGAACTTATTGACCTCCTCGACCATCATATGCAACTGTACGCAATGTAGTGAGCCATCTACTGTTAGGACTACTATCTCTTCTATAGGAACACGACACAATATCGAAGCTAACTTGAATCCAACCATGTTTACATGCTCGCTTTCTAAGCATACATGAAATGCGGCACGACCTTTACTCCACTCCTCAACTATTTCAGGATGTTCATCCTTTAAGCACGTGCCGAATATAAGTAGCCTCTTGTACTGTCTTATATCTTTGCTACAGACATTCGAATCGATTAGACGTCTATATGCTGACATTTCCTACTCTCCCATAACTGTAACTATTATTGTTCTAGTCCTAGGATATATGTCGGTTTCAACGAACATTATGGATTGCCAGGTTCCTAATGCAAGTTTACCGTCAACTATAGGAATTGTCTTGTCAGGAGGGAGTAATACTGACCTTAGATGGGCGTGTGCATTGGAGGGATGACCATAGTTGCCTCTCTCCGGAACGAGTTTTTCAAGGAGGTTCCTTATATCATCGAGCAAATTAGGTTCATTCTCCGTTAATATCACGATCCCTGTAGCATGCGGTGCAAAAATGTGGGCGATACCGTTCTTTATTTGCGATTTAACAACTACTTTCTGTACAATATCAGTTATATCTATTAGATCTATTGGACCTCTTGTCTTAAATGTAAATGCTTCTGTATAAACTTTCAATTCGTATCAAGCCCCCTACATTTTGGTCTTTATTTAGAGATCAGTAGATCATAAAACAAATGCCCTAACTCAAATATTAATTTTCCTTAAGACTCGGATTTATTACTTACAAGGGAACACTCTCTTATTTTCAGATACCGCCTTCAATACAAGGAACGTCTCGCTTGAGATTATATCCTCAAAAGAGGCTAGATAGTTTATGAGGAAAGAAGTGAGATCACCCCAGCGTTTAGCCCATACTTTGAGGATTATGTCGTATGCACCCGTAATAATATAGGCCTCTTCTACAAAGGGTAGCGAAGGGTTCTTAGCAGCATCAATAAGAACTTTTCTAGCTATCTCCTCTTGATTAGATATTCCAGAAGTAGTCACTCTGCGTCTTACTTTTAGCATAACGAATGCTAAATATTTATAACCCAATTTCTCCGGATTTACTACTGCACGATATCCTTTTATGTAACCACTCCTCTCAAGCTTTAATACGCGCTCTCTTATCGTTGATCTAGGCTTTTTGAGCATTTGAGCTAGCTCCGTTATACTGATTCTCCCCCGCTCTTGCAATATGGTCAAGATCTTCGCATCAAGCTTGTCTATATTATTCAAGGTTAATGACACCTCGAACTATCCAGAATATCGTCTATCTCACCTCTTAGAACGCGTTCCATTTTCTGTGGGAAGTAGAAAGTTACATTCAGTAGTCTATTTAGCTTTTCACAGAGCCATGAGTACGATAGGACTTTAAGTCTTTTGAAGAGAGAGAAACGGGAAACGTATACAAGCTCTCTCCCTTCATGTCCATTTATCATAACGTTATGAGCTCCTAAGAACTTAAGCGCTCCTAAATTCTCTAGTATCTGTGGTTTACATACTCGTGTAAACCAATTATCTACATCACCATATTCATCAAGTACCACATTAGCTACTGTATGATAAGCTACTATAAGCCCTACATCACCCTTTTTGAAAAATGCTTTGCTAAACCCAGGCGTGAACTTATAGTTAGTTAAGGAGTAGCTCTCAGGTATCCTGATATAAAATCCATAAAAATACCAAAGCCATGGACCCTCTTTATGGCATCTCATTGTTTGAAGAATTTTTTGAAAAACAGAATACATTTGAGGGTATTCCTCACGTTTGAATACTAGTTGGAATAATATGAGGCGCTCAGTATCAGGACAACACCAGCACGCACCTAGTGTCTCACCAGTACTCCTAACATAAAAGGATAATGCCGGATGCTTCATCACCTTTACCTCTCTTATATTAATCACCTTGTATTCATACCCTGATTTCTTGGCTCTCTTCTGCATCTCCTTTAGGTATTCATTAACGCTCGTCTTGAGGCTTGGTGGTTTCTTCTTGCTTATCTTTTCCCACTTCACTTCGAGACGCGGATAGACATGATCTAATCTAAAATATGCGAAGTCCTCCCTTTTAGCATCAACACTTAGTTCCCAAGTATCAGGTATTTCAAATTCAAGCATTCGCCATCCGAACTTCTTGAACTTAAAGACATGAATTACTTCGCTCATTCTCCACCCCCTGGCCTGAATGGAACAAATAACTCTTCTCCCTTACGTCTAGCTGGCCGTCTCCTTATTGAGGGTATCTTACGTACTAGGAACTTAACTAGGAAGGTAATGCCTACAGCTGAACCAGCTAAGATTGCTATCAGCAGTATTGTATCACGAAGAGAGAAGGCATACCCACCAAGTGCAAAGAGCACATCTAGCTTTACACTATAAGATGTTAATCCTTTTCCAAGCGTTACGTTCATTATGCTCTTTTTGTTCAAGTAATAGACTTCGATTGTATAATCACCATAAGGTAAGTCAGTGAACTCAGCAATTCCGTTCCTTGTATACATTTCATCCTTAATCCCTGCACTAGAGAGTACTATCACTCTAGCTCCACTTATAGGTTTATCGAAGAAGTTGATAACGCGTACTGTTAGATCATAGACTTCACATGTTAATGTACTTTCATAATCTCCAGAAGGCCCCGTTGGATATGGTATTACGAATTCGCTATGGGCAACTTCGACATTTTTCCATAATACCTTAACCTTATAGTTCCCTGGAGAGAGAAGA
>Ga0180301_10002278_pt1 | contig 15032 bp, 21 predicted proteins | sample GuaBasSediGuay16_FD_121797 | JGI IMG/M metagenome (GOLD analysis project Ga0180301, IMG submission 121797) | Subseafloor sediment microbial communities from Guaymas Basin, Gulf of California, Mexico - Guay16, Core 4569-2, 12-15 cm | ecosystem: Environmental > Aquatic > Marine > Hydrothermal...
GCGTAAAGCAAGTCGCCAGCAACGATAGCAAGCTCAACGCCCCAGAGCTTGTGAACTGTGGGCACCCCACGTCTGAATTCGTCTCTGTCTATTATATCATCATGTATCAACGTAAAGTTGTGGAATATCTCCACAGCTGCCGCACCTGGCAGGGCATTTTCTTCGCCTTCAGCTCCTCCAGCAATTCTCCCAGACAACATTGCTATAGCTGGTCTAAGCCTTTTACCTCCAGCTCGTATAAGGTGCATTGCCGCTTCATAAATTTCTTTTGGTTCGCCGCGTACAAGCTCTTCCATGAACTCATTGACCCGCGAGGAAACATACTTGAGGTACTCCTGCAATTCCATCCTGGTATCCCACCACGTAACTGCTACTCTTACTTTATAATAGTGAGCCCCCTCTGCTTAATCCATTCGTTCAGGGGTCCTGTAACCACTATAGGTACGCGTCTAAGCTCACGGATATTCCGGGCGCCCGTTAGGAGCATCGCATATTTCAGAACCTCTACTAGTTCTCTTAAGTATATGTCAGCCTGAGAGTTCATTAACGCAACAAGGATAGGTCTTGCCATAGACACCAGGTCGGCTCCCAATGCTATAGCGCGAGCTATATCGAGACCTGTCCTAACACCTCCGCCAGCTATTATGCATGCATCAGGTGCACCATTCCTAGCCTCTACTACTGCCGCCGCTGTCGGTATACCCCATTCCCTAAGTTCTCTACCTACGACCTTACCCCTCTTAACACCACGAATAATCTCTATAGCGATCCAGTTAGTTCCACCCGCACCCGCAACATCGAATATCTTCACACCTAATCTCCTCAGTCTAAAAACAACTTCTCTTGAGAGACCACACCCTACCTCCTTAATCATGACTGGGACAGAGATCCTATCCACGATTTCAGCGATACGTTCCTCTACCCCTTTTAGATCTTTGTCTCCATTTACCTGCACCAGCTCCTGAGCCGGATTGAGATGAATTGCCAGAATATCGGCACCTATAGAGTCGACAAGAAATTCTAATTCCTCTACCTTCAAATCCTTGATTTGCGCTGCGCCAATGTTGGCAATTACTGGTACTTCTGGCGCCTTCTTCCGTACAACGGCGTAAGTTTCAATGACAGAAGAACTCCTTTTTAGAAGCATAGCTCGTTGACTTCCTACCCCCACACCTACGCGGAACTTCTGTGCAAGCTCACCTATTTTTTCATTTACGGTCTTAGATTCTGATGTACCGCCTGTCATACCTGAGATTATCAGTGGCATCGAAAGTTTGTATTTTAGGAATTCTATGGACGTGTCAACGTCATCTAGAGATAATTCAGGGAGCGCATTATGTATCAGAATTACATATTCAAGCCAAGTAGTGTGAGGACCCTCAACTCCTCCTTCCAGCGTTAGAAGTAGATGCTCCAATTTTCTGCTCTCTATATCTTCAGGACGTCTTGGTTCTAAGGAAGTATCCGAGTGCATCTTATCCTACCTCCGGTTAACGCCTTGTACACATAGCCCTTTCTGAGCGCGTTAAATATAATGACTTCACCCACACTATCGATGTACTTAACACCGTAACTAAGCTTGCTCATCATACCCCCTGTTACATCGTACCTGACACTTCCTGCAAAACTTGCGCTTCTATTGCTAAACATAGTTAAACTTAACCTGCTAAGGAATCTAGCATCCCTAAACTTCGTCGGGTCTCTGTCGTACACTCCGTCAACTGCTGTTCCAAAAAGCAGTCTATCAGCCTTAAACACAGAAGCTAAAAACCAGGCTATCAGATCTCCCGACAGGATCTTGAATCCTTCATCGGATGCCACAACATCTCCATAAAGTACTGGCACTATATTCCTTTCTAACAATTTACAAATTACGTTAGAATGAGCCTCAACAGAGCCATCACTCCTTAGAAAGAAAAGTGCCCGTGGTGTTACTGAAACAGCAGGAACACCATAGAGATTTAGTATTTCGACTACCGCCCTATTCAACTCATCCATGTAACCAGCTATAGTACAGAAACCTTCCACGTCTATCATGCCTACATTATCTAGGAACGCCTTAGCCACGTAATGTCCAAAGCTTCCGCCTCCATGAACAAGGACTAGCTTCATACCTCTATGTCTATTCAAGGCAGCTCTAATTTCATGCGCTATACGCTCAGCTTCACCTCTTCTGAGCCGGAAAGGTCTATCCTTCTCCGTAAGCACAGCTCCTCCTATTTTGAGAACTTGCAACATGTCTAGTTCCCAACCTTGAGCTTTATGGGATAGAGGTATGCATAATCGTTATCACAAACCCAGCGCCAAGGATATCCCTCTTCGGGTACCTTAATTCCGTAAAGTACGTGAAGAACACCATTCTCTAAACGATAATAGAATTGCACATCATCGACTGCATCCTCTTCAAGATATTGTGCTAGCTCAAGCACCGAATAGCCCAGCAATTTGACTATTAGTGACATGAGGCGAGGAGGTATTTCGCTAACACGTTTTCTCAGCCGAACGATTCGCTTCGGGTTCTCTAGTTCTATACCTACATTGCCCAATACATACACATCCTCTCCGTAGTGGTATACAAGGGACTTGCTCAGCTCTGCAGCATACCTGTATCCTCCCAGCAGATTGGGATTGAGACCTAGAGAGATATCTACTAAGATGCCCGATTGCAGCAAATACTGATGCTCCTCGGCCCCAATATCATTAATTCCACTAAGCATCTTGATAATACTGTTGCTGCACACTACGTACACATAGAGTGCAGGAATGCGTATAGGAGTATCGACAACACACCTTATTGAAAAAGGTATAGATAACCCTAGTAATTCTTCAAGTCTTACAACAAAATTTCTCAGCCATAGAGTAGTTCTCTCTTCTGAAAACTGATCTTCCATCGAACAAATACACTTTTTTCCGCCAGTCGTCGCATTTATTTCCACATTAACCCTCATATTTGCAGAAATGCCCATGAGTACTGGGATATTTACATTATCTATAACAACTCCGAGGATAGGTAGTGCAACGGGATAGCTATAGTGATAAACGCGAACTCCATTAACATTAAACATTATTCATCATTCCTAGAAAAAGAAATTTAACGATTTCGGGTCTATAGTTTCGTTTCAAATTCATCAAATCCCACAGGTAGATCTTCGTCAGGCCCAATCTCTCTTCTTTCACGAAGAACTTGCCTTGCAAGGATCCAGTAGAGAAGCGCAAGTGATCTCCTACCCTTATTGTTGCCCGGAATAACGAGGTCTACACCATTGAGCTTATTGTCCGTGCTGGCGAAAGCAACGATCGGTATTCCCACTTCTAGTGCCTCAGTAAGAGCTTGGTCATCAGTTCTAGGATCTGTTATGATTATGACCTCAGGCTCTGCAAACCACTCAAGTTTAGGATTCGTTAACGTACCCGGAATGAACCTGCCTACAACTGCTCTAGCTTTGACAAACTCTGCAAACCTCTGCACCGGTCTATGACCATATTGGCGAGCTGCTACCGCCAAGATACTTTCAGGTTCGTAACGTGCCAAGAACTTCGCTGCTATTCGGAGTCTTTCATCAGTACGCCTTATATCTATTATGTACAGACCATCTGGCCTTACTTTAAATACAAACTTCTCCATGTACTTTGTACATGTGTGCGTACCTATGTGCACACCTGCAGAGAGATACGCCTCCAGCGGCACTAAGAGCTCAGCACCCTTGGCTTCTTTAGCTGATGGCTGAGTTTGCCCATTTTCAGTCTTTTCAACCTCAGCACTACTCATACTCATGTCACCTAACACCATAATTCATAACTTCGTGAAGTAACTCCACATGCGACAAGAGCATCCGCCTACAACAGTACCTCTTAATTCCAAGATCATCAAGCACCTTCTTGGGGTCTTCACCCTTCTTGACACGTTCTGAAAATTCATTCCATTTGGCCCCTATAGGGTATCCACAAGTGAAGCATCTTACGGGTATGATCATTTTCGTCACCTGTAAGACTTTTGCCTAAACCTTCTAGCGCTATAACGTAACCATTTCTCAGGTTCAGTTTGCCTGGGATCACCCGCCAACATGGTCCTGTCATATTCTTTGTAAAGCGCCTTTATCTCCTCCGAATTAAAGTACGCTACAATACCCCTAGCTATCGCCATCCTAACAGCGTCTGCTTGCGCCATCACTCCTCCTCCTTCAACTCTAATGTCGATGTCTATAGAGTTTCTAAGCTTCTCATTAAGGAGGAGCAGCGGCTCCATCATCTTCATCCGCGCCATTTCTATGGGCCAGATCTCTATAGGAACACCATTTATTCGCACACGCCCTATACCGCTTTTTATTACCGCTCGTGCTATGGCTGTTTTCCTCTTACCACTACTTATCACAATTCTTCTCTGCCCTATTACAGCTGGATAGGCTCCGCGAACACTGACCCGTTGTGTGGGCCGCTCCTTCTCAACACTCATAATCCAACACCCTTCCAGCCCATGGATTTGGCTATCTCGGCAATTGTAACTGTTTCAAGTCTCTTAAGCTTATCCGTGAGTGTATCTTCGATTTTCACGAACTCCTTACCTTTCAGTTCCTCAGGAACTCCTACATACGCTTTCAATCTTCTATACGCTTTAAAGCCACGCCAATTCTCTTTAGGTAACATTCCTTTAACTGCTTTCTTGAATATATGTATAGGGTTCCGAGGCCTTCTGGGAGCGTGTCTATATGGGTTCTTATGTGTCCTGACTTCAAGCCACAGCTTATAGCTCTCTATGACCATCTTCTTGTCTCCGGTAACCACGGCCTTCTCGACATTGACTACATTAACTGTGTAGCCCATGAGCAAGAGCTTTGCTACATATGTTGCAAGTCTTCCCAGTACTGCTCCCTCAGCATCTATGTTGATTACTCTACTCTGAGCCGCTCTCTCTAGAACCTCTTCAAAAGTTAGCACCTCGCTCATATTATCACCCGGACGCCGCTACCTCTTGGATTCTCCCTGATCAGTTCTAGTATGTGCATCACCCTACCACCAGCACTTCTGATCTTCTCAACAGCACTACGCGAGAACCCTATTGCCGCTACGGTCACAGGATGGTCTATAATTCCTGCACCTAAAACCTTTCCTGGCACTACCACGATCTCGTTCTCCTTAGAATATCTATTTATCTTACTTACGTTGACAACAACCCTTCTTCTAGCGGGCCTCTGCAACAGCTCTGCAACGTATCTCCATACAAGCGCTTTATGCTCCCGAGCTACTTTCCTAAGCTTTCTTATTGTTATCCTTAACACATAGTTCGTGGGACCTGTTCGTCTCATAGCGAAGCTCCCTCACGCTTCTCTTTTCCTCCGCTAGTACCTCCCCATTCCATAGCCTGTTTGATAAAGTTGTCCAGCTCACCTATAAGTATGTTTAGAGCTTCTCTAACAATGGTGGAAGCCTTCAACGCCCCTGAAGATTCTACGTGCAATATAAATTCATTATCTTTATACTTTACCTTCAGAGCGCGTTGTTTGCAAGCATTCTCACATTGTCTACATATTATACATTCAGAAGGTTTTTCGACAACAACCTTACCATTATCTATTCTGAGCACCGAGCGTGGACAAACTTTTACACATTCACCACATCCAGTACATCGCTCATCATAAACACTTATATCTGCAACATGTTTCACTACAGATACTGTTGCAGGACTCCACTTCGCATGTTCAAGCCCTCTCCCAAGCCTTGCCCTCATTTCTAGAATAAGCCTCTGGCCCGGTGCAAGTATTACCAAAGGAATGTTCTTGTATACTGGGTATACATCAGGATCTTCAGACTTTATATCGCCGGAGTAGACTACGATGTTCTCCTCATTAGCTGACGCCTCAAGGTACATATGAACAAAACATTCCTTGCACACCTCCGGTGGTGGTCTTTGAGGCTCCTCGCTCTTCTCAGCGTGACCACACCAGGCACAGGTTTCGGGATCCCGATACTTCTTCAGTGCCTTTTCGGAGTACAGAGGTACAAGCCCTAATCTATGAGCTATAACCTCATCGAAGAGCGCCGTGGTATTAGTTATCACCATTACCTCGTCTATGGCCATACACGGAACTTTCGCAAGCGCATAACGCCTAATAACATTTAGCAGTGCTAGAGGGACATTTCTGAAAAGTATTGTTACAGAATTATCTGTGCTTTCTAAGACCCTTACCTCTATGTCTTCCCCCCTAGTACTCAAAGATCTTTACACCCTTCTTCCGCGTCTACCTCCTGGCCTCCTGGTGGTATCATGAGGTATAGGCGTCACATCTTCTATTCTACCAATGATAAACCCTGCTCTCGCTAATGCTCTGATCGCTGCTTGGGCACCAGGACCCGGAGTCTTGGGACCATGACCTCCAGGGGCTCTGACTTTAATGTGCAACGCCGTTATACCTTTCTCCATAGCCTCCTGAGCAACTCTGTAAGCTACCATCATAGCAGCATAGGGGCTTGGCTTCTCCCTATCAGCTCTAACAACCATCCCTCCTGAGCCACGGGCTACGGTCTCGGCACCTGTGAGATCTGTTATGTGAACTATGGTGTTGTTGAACGAAGCATAGATATGAGCGACACCCCACTTGAGCTCACGAGCCGCGAACGCCATAGAAGCTCACCTCACGCTTTCGTACCTTCGGCACTCGCCTTGACAAAAGGCGAGCCTGGATAGAAGTCTACATAGGGTTCTTCCTCACGCGAGACTAAGTATCCAGGAGAGGTGACCCGCCTTCCTTTAATCGCTATGTGTCCATGCACTATGAGCTGCCTAGCCTGATGTATGGTCTTCGCAAGACCCTTACGCCACACTATCGTTTGCAACCTTCTCTCCAGTATCGCCTCGACAGAGAGACTCAGCACATCACTTATGGTGGCGTTCTCTGAGGGAAGTATACCCATCGAGTAGAGCTTCCTGATGAGAGTCCTCTCTTCACGTTCACGGATCTCAGGAGGAAGTGCTAGTAGCGCTCTAGCACGAGCCCTTATTCTTCGAAGCATTGTCTGTACAATCCACAGTTCACGTTTATTACGTAGTCCGTACGTTCCTACAAGCTCCATTTCTTGGATGAGTCTCTCTTTAATCCAAGGATGCCCAGGACTCTCCCACTTTTTACGAGGTTTCTTAGGATCGCCCACGTCATTCTCACCTCCTGCGAGCTACACCAACAGTCGGACCAATACGACCCGTGGTATGCGTTCTCTGACCTCTTACCTTGTATCCCAAGGCGTGTCTTATACCTCTCCAGCTCTTTATCCTCTTTTCTCTTTCGATATCCTGCCTAGCATAGTATATGAGATCAGCGCCTACTAAGTGCATGTCCAGCCCAGTTTCATAATCTTTTCTTCTATTGAACATCCAACTAGGAATCTTGTACTTAGCAGGGTTTTTGATGGCATCTTCAATCTTGGTAACTTCTGCATCTGTTAGAAATCCCAATTTCATCCTAGGGTCTAAACCAAGCATTCTGCATACTGCCACAGCAAAATTATAGCCTACGCCCTTGATCTTGGCAAGTCCCTCTGCTAGCGGAAGGTCTCCGGGTATATCCGTTGCTGCTATCCTGACTATGTGTCTAAATTCGGTTTGTGCTCTGCTCAAAGGTTCTCACCTAGGTTGGCTAGAGCCTAACATCATAGTGAACCCAACCAGCTTAAAAACTTCTATATAGCCTTAGTAATCCTTAGCGTGCTGAGACTTAATTCCGCAATATCTGTTATCGAACATAGGTGGTGCAGATGGCTGAGCAGAGCAGTGCGTGGATACTTTACGCCCTCGGAGCCTTCGTAATGTTCGGCATAACGAATTTCCTCTTAAAGTTTGCTTCGGTAAAAGGTGTTCCATCTGTCGAAGGCACAGTTGTTCTATGGCTCGCCACCGGACTTGTAGGAGCTCTAGCAACACTTACAATGATCATCAAAGGCATGTTCAACCCCTTAATAAATCCGAGAATAGGTAAGATGAACCCTATATACTTCATCGTAACTGTAGTGGCTGGTTTTACATTGGCTCTCGGCATGTATTTCCTGAAGAGCGCTGTTACATATGGAAAAGCTGGGCCTGCCACGGCGATCGCGCTTTCAAACGCGGTCTTGGTAGCGACGCTATCATGGTTACTACTCCGTGAATCGCTTAGTGTCAGTGAGCTTATTGGAATGTCGCTCTACGTTGCAGCGATATTGATATTCGCACTGAAGCCCTTGGGCTAAAAATGTTGCTGCTCAGGAAAACACCTTTCAAACTTTTTAATATTTCAAAATGTTTTCCAAAAATCCTTCCACAACACACAGTTTCTATGTAGTCTCAAAGAACTTCGTTGTGAACAGCGTGGTACTTCAATAATTCTTTATGAAGCATGTCCAACATCTGGAAAATAGCTTAGTAGGTGCCTTTCGTTCCTTCTAACAATCTTTTAAGCACTTCACTGAAAACCCGTAAGGAACTCCAGATATTTTTAGATGTTCATCTGCTCTCTTTCCAAAGTCTCAAGAGTTCATCCTCCACATAGACATCGTTCAGCTTGAACACACTGCCGTCTTTTCTATGCAATCTAACAAGCTCTCCTTCATATCCTCTCACTTCACCGATTACACTAACAGTTGCTCCGTGGCTCGTGAGGAGCTTGATAGCATCCTCGCTCTTGTCGCGTGAAACCGTGGCTATGAGCGTCCCGGAGCTTATTAGTCTAAGTGGGTCTAGCTTCAGAGCGTTACACATAACACGTGTTTCGTATGCTACTGGGATCCTCTCCTCCCACACATCGATAGTTTTCTTAGAAGCATACGCGATCTCTGAAAGCCCTCCAAGGATTCCACCTTCCGTAGGGTCATGCATCGATGTCACCAACCCCTCTTCCGCTAACAATAAGGCCTCCTTCACCACACTCACCATCTTTATGAACTCGCGTCCCTGTCTGATCACCTCAGCAGGAACTCCTCTTCTCAATAACTCTTCCGAAAAGTCCGTGGAGAGTATGGCCGTGCCTTCTACCCCCGCACTCTTTGTCATGATCACCACATCTCCTTCTCGCGCACCCCCAGTCCTAACATACTTGTTCTTCGACACGAGGCCTATTGCAGTCATTGCGATCATAGGCCTGTCAAGCCCCGGGGTGAATTCACTATGTCCACCTACAACCATAGCTCCTACTTCACGGGCAGCTTCCTCGATTTGCTTGGTTATAGAGTCTATGAGTTTCTCATCGGCGTTTTCGGGCAGGTATAGCACCGAAAGTAGCCACCGTGGCCTAGCACCTGTGACAGCTATATCATTACTTGCTATGTGTACGGCTAACCAACCAAGAAGTTCAACAGCACCGGTGATAGGATCCGCGTGCGCGACAAGTACACGATCGTCACCAATATCTATCACTGCAGCATCTTCACCTATTAAGGGGCCCACGATCACCGAAGGATCTCTCCTGCCTACTCTGCTCAGAACGTACTTAGCCAACATCTCTGGTCTTAACTTCCCAACCATATGTGCTACCCTCCGAAAACTAAGGTCTAGAACTAAGATATCTTTGCCTCAGAATAACAATTAGAATTAGTGTAGGTTTGTGTAAAAACATATTACATAAACAAACTGTTGTTAAGTAGTTAGTGGCGCCGGGGGCGGGATTCGAACCCGCGCGGGGGACATCCCCCACCGGCTGTCTTGGGCTTCTCTCCAGGCCGGCCCCTTAGTCCGCTCGGGCACCCCGGCGCAGTGCAGACCTGACCCAAAAAGAAAAGTAGTTTTCAATAAGGTTTAAACGTGTTTTACCTTCTTCTCTTGAGCTCTATCTCTATGTAGACGTTTTCAGGTACTCTGACTCTCATGATCTGCTTCATGACTCTCTCATCGGCTTCTACGTCTATGAGCCTTTTATGTATCCTCATTTCCCATTTATCCCATACTTTAGATCCTTCACCGTGTGTTGGTCTCAATGTGGGGACTACTAACCTTTTGGTAGGTAGCGGTATAGGGCCCCTGACTCTGACTCCAGCTCTTTTAGCTATATCTACGATCTGCGAAACTACGTAGTTAAGGTTGTTAGCGTCCGTGCTCCATAGTCTGATCCTCACTATCGCCGACATACTCCACATCCTCTACTACTAGATTACTGCTGAGCTAATATTGGTAGTTTTGTTTTACGGTTCACTTCCTCCTGATCTCTACTTTAGCAGGCTTCACATCCACTACTATCCCTATGCCTACGGTCTTGCCCATATCTCTCATTGCAAATCTTCCGAGTCTTGGGAACTCGCTATACTTCTCAATAACCATAGGCTTCGTAGGCTTAAACTTTACGATGGCTATGTCTCCGGGCTTCAGGAATGATGGGCTTTTCTCTGCTACCTTGCCAGTACGCGGGTCTAGTTTTGCCTGTATCTCCGTGATTCTGCATGCTATACTAGCTGTATGAGCGTGTATCACCGGCGTGTATCCGGGAGCAATAGCTGATGGATGCCACACTATCATAACTCTTGCAGTGAATTCCTCAGCTACTGTTGGCGGATTATCTAGATGTCCCGCTACGTCGCCCCGTCTGATCTGGTCTCTAGATACACCTCTAACGTTGAACCCTATATTGTCTCCGGGAACAGCCTTTTCTATTCTTGTATGGTGCATCTCTATGCTCCTAACTTCGCCAGCTACACCCGGAGGCATGAAGACCACACTATCGCCTACCTTCAAGACTCCGGACTCTACTCTACCCACAGGTACCGTTCCAACACCCGATATCGAGAACACCTCCGATATTGGTATCCTGAGAGGCTTGTCTATAGGCTTCGGAGGTTCTTTTACGCTGTCCAGAGCTTCTAATAGCGTCCTCGCACAGTTGAATCCGTAGGTCTTCTTGATCTCGGCCATAATCTTCTCATTCCACCAGGGCATGTTGGGGCTGGGCTCAACTAGGTTGTCGCCGGTCCAGCCAGAGACTGGCACTACCCATACATTGTCAAGTTTGTACCCTACGGCCTTCATGAACTTGGATAGTGTTGCTAGTATTTCGCGGAATCTCTTCTCGGAGTAGGGAGGTTCCGTGATGTCCATCTTGGATACAGCAACTATCATCTGGTCTATACCCGTCGTCTTGGCCAGCAGTATATGCTCTCTTGTTTGTCCTTCAGGGCTCATTCCGGCTTCGAACTCGCCTTTCTTCGCTGAGACTACGAGCACCGCTACATCTGCCTGACTAGCACCCGTTATCATGTTCTTAACGAAGTCTCTGTGTCCCGGAGCATCTATAATCGTGTAGTAGTACTTCTTCGTCTCAAACTTTCTGTATGCTAACGAAATCGTTAGCCCTCTCTCCCTCTCCTCCTTAAGCCTGTCAAGTAACCATGCGAACTTTTCGCTCTCCTTTCCTGTCTTAGTTGCGTACTCAAATGCTTCCTTCCAGAGCTTTTCATCCACCGCCTTGAGCTTAAACAGTAGGTGTCCTACCAGCGTGCTCTTACCATGGTCCACGTGGCCTATAATGACCACATTAAGGTGTGGCTTTTCACTCATGACCCTTCACCAGCTCTTCTACGTCGTTTTTGGTAATGTGGGCCTGAACTTATAAGCATTATAGAAAATCTGCATAGAGTGCAGGAAAGGACATTCAAAGAAACAACGTCTTGCTCATCACCTTGAGCTTAAGGCTATACGCTCTATCTCCTCCTTACGCGATATCGCATAGCTCCTAGGCTCATTATTCGCAGCTGCTATGATTTCGTCAGCAAGACATTCTTCAATAGGCTTAATGGATCTGAACGAACAATTATACGCTCCTTCAGTTAAGTGCCTAATCGCCAGGTCAACTCTCCTCATAGGCGATACATCTACTGCTACATGGTACACTATACCTCCGTACATTATGCGCGTTGTCTCTTCTCGAGGAGCTGCGTTCTCGATAGCCCTGACCAGAACCTGCAGAGGGTTCAACCTTGTTCTTAGGTATATGAGCTCAAAGGCATTCTTGACGATATTGTATGCTAAATGCTTTTTCCCAGTATTCTTCGACTTCCTCATTAACCTATTCATTAGACGTTCAACTATTGGAACCTCTGCCTTACCAAAGCGTCTCCGCTCATGCCTTCCTCCGGTATGAGGGAGAAATACTGGCTTAAGGGATATGTACTTCTTCAGACTGGGATCGCGTACTATTACTCCTTTGTAGTTCCACTTACCGAATAGTTTTATCTCATCCAGCGTTACCACACTTTCAAGCCCAGCGATTACAGTGGATTCCACGAGCACTCACCTTATAGGTTTCTGTTTCTTACCTTTGATTAGCTCTATCAACGATACGCCGTTTACCGTTATGACCTTGTAACGCACACCGGGCAGGTCTCCCATGGATCTGCCTCTCGAACCTCCTATACCCACTATGATGACCTCATCATGTTCATCTATATAGTTTAGACCGCCGTCGTAAGGCACGAATGCTGTCACTACCTTACCATTCTTGACTAACTGTACACGGACACACTTTCTAACAGCAGCATTAGGCTGCCTTGCCTCTACACCTACTTTCTCGAGGACTATACCTCTAGCCATCGGTGCTCCTTCCAGCGGATCATACTTCTCTTTTAATCTGAGCATTCTAACTCTGAATTCGCGTTGGCTCCACCTAAACTTGAGCCTCTTCCTTCTAAGCTTCCTCGCGGCATATAGACCATTCGGCGCCTTCTTGCCGGGCATTCTCTACACCTCTTGGGCTAAGTTTACAAAATAACTCTCCCCTTAAAATCTTATACTATGACAACATTGTCTATACCATGATAGCGTTTCAATAATAGTCTTGCCTTGGCTACATTCCTTCCATTCCTTCCTATCGCTAGACCTTTGTCCTTCGGATCGACCGTAACAAACACGGTTTTACGTCCACTAGGTGTAGTTACAAGCCTTACCTTCAGAACGCGTGCCGGCATGAATATATTTTTCACAAAATCTTCAAGAGTGTCTGCCCATTCAACAACCTCGATATTCTTTCCCAGCAATCTACTGAGATGCTTAACGTTAACACCTCTTCTGCCAATAGCTATACCTGCTTCACCTGGCCCTACAACAAATATTATTGTATTTCGTTCATTATCCACTATACAATCCTTGGGTACAGCCCCCGTGAGGTCCTGGAACAACGTCATGTATCTGAGTTCCGATAGTGTAAGTTTCACACTTACATCCTTACTTTCACGTTGCATAATATCACCTCTTCTGACTGTAAGCTAAGAGTGTTTCAAGCGGAACTTGTCCTGGATCTAAGATTCCCATCATAGCTACCGAGAAGGGTTTCCCGCAAGCAACACCTAGCTCTGTATTGGTTCCAGGAAACACTATCACAGGCACCTGAGATAGTTTTGCATAGTATTCCAGGTCTTCTCTGAGTTCACGAGGTAGATTTGATGCCGCTATAACCGCTTTTACCTTACCTAACTTGACCAATTTCAGAGTTCTTCTGCTACCTATAACAACCTTGCCAGTTCTTAAGATAGTCTTTATTACAACGTCAAGTGGTGGAAGACTCATAGCCATTACCCTTAGCTACCCTTCATTATTTCCTACATGCTCAGGTAGTTGTTCAAGCGGATTATAAATTAATCTGACTCTCGCCGTTCCTACGGGTATGTATTTTCCTACTATAACATTTTCTGCAACACCCTTAAGAGGATCGACGTCCCCTCTTACGGCAGCATCCGTCAACTGCTTTATTGTTATTTCAAAGGCTGCTTTTGCAAGAACGCTTTCTTTTTCCCCGCTAACACCATGTCTACCTATCTGCTTTACTGTACCTGTACGTGTCATAATATCCGCCACCAGCATAACGTGTCTTATGTCAACATCGAGACCCTGCTCCTCGAGTACATCCATTATCTCTTCTATGAGTAACGAACGAGCAGCCTCTATGCCTAAGACCTCCTCTGTCTCCTTGATATTGTTGCTCCTTGTTCTACGATAGTCGACGCCGGGTATCTTGAAGACCGCGGCCAAGTTGCTACCGTCACATATTAGAACATATTCGTCACCTCTATGCTGTATGATTACACGCTTAATACCCTTGATACCCTTTATCTTCATTTTTAGTATCCTTTCTCGTAGCTTTTCCAACTTAGCTATATCTAGAGGCTCCTCGAACGTGATTATAATCTTGTTAGGATTCTCAGGACTTACTTCAACTCTAGCCTTCTTACTTCTCAGCTTCTCTAGAGTCTTCTTAACCATCTCAACTGTCACACCTTTATCCTTAAGCATCACCTCATCTAGCTCCACTATTATGGAGTTGCTCAAAAGATCCACATCGATAGCCCTAGCAACATTCTCGATGAGTGTCATTTCTATTCTTCTTGCCACCTCTATGGCTTTTTCACGGGATTTCTTAAACTCGTCAGTTAGATACACAAACATCAGTGGTGTGGAAGGAGTCTTCTTCGCGTCTACAAGTTCGATAAGCCTTGGTAAACCTAGCGTTACGTTAAGCTCTCTAACTCCTGCATAGTGGAATGTTCTTAAGGTCATCTGAGTGCTCGGCTCTCCTATACTCTGAGCGGCCACAGCTCCAACAGCTTCCCCGGGATCGACCTTGTTTTCAAAATATTCTTCTTCAACAAGTTTCAACACTTTCTCTAGCTCTTCTTTCGTGAGCTCGTATTTCGCTACTGTTTCTTTTACCTCCTGCACTAGGCGTGGTGGTAAACTTCCTCCGAGTCTCTCTTCCACAAATTTGGTGATTTCCTCCGACGATAAGAACTTGGGCTCTCCACTCATAACCTCCACCCCACAACTCTTTCAATAGCTCTCTGCACATTCACAGCCTTTCCGTGTGACGATTTCATAGGGTCAACACCGTCCTCACCATAGACGAATTGTACTATCGAACCGTCCGCTGCGCGCACTGTACCATCGTACTCCACGTACAGGTCGAGCAATGCATTTATCAGTCTTCTCTGCATGTAACCGCTCTGCGAAGTTCTGACGGCAGTGTCTACTAGACCCTCACGTCCTCCAGCAGCGTGGAAGAACATTTCCGTAGGTGCTAGCCCCTCTCTGAAGC
>Ga0180301_10002279_pt1 | contig 15030 bp, 17 predicted proteins | sample GuaBasSediGuay16_FD_121797 | JGI IMG/M metagenome (GOLD analysis project Ga0180301, IMG submission 121797) | Subseafloor sediment microbial communities from Guaymas Basin, Gulf of California, Mexico - Guay16, Core 4569-2, 12-15 cm | ecosystem: Environmental > Aquatic > Marine > Hydrothermal...
TATCACCCCTTATTTATCATATATTATATCCTCTAATATGTCAAACTTTAGGTCATCATAAAAAGGGGGTCCATCATATTATGTTCGCCATGGTGAATGAAGAGGTTAGGAGAGTAGGATACAGGGTATAAGGTGACAAGGGTGGTGAATTCTTTTGAGAAAGCCTCAACTTTTTGACCTGGCAAGTACTTGCCAGGTCATGATTCTCTTCTCCTTACTGATGATTCTTAAAGATAGCAGTTTGTGAAGAACGATCACGATATAATATGATTATGAATAATCCAGATGACCGTACAGGAGGTATGTCGCTTGAGAGATCTACCATTTGTTTCGGTAGTGATACCAGCAAGAAACGAAGAAAAGTTCATAGGAAAATGCATCGAGTCCATTCTGAACGGAACGTACCCCAAGGATAAACTGGAGATCCTAGTTGTGGACGGTATGAGCGAGGATAGAACAGAAGAAATAGTTGATAGATACAAGAAAGAATATCCTTCCTTGATAAAGTTTGGAGGAAGCTTACACCACCCTTTCAAGAAACTATATTGTAAAATGTGTCAAAGGATTGATAGGAGGATACGATATTGAGGGAGGAATCGTATTTAATTAGGAGGGACTCGGATTTTGAACATCCTCATATTGAATCATTATGCTAGTACACCAAAACATGGTTCCGCAGAGACCAGGCATTATGAAATTGCAAAGAGACTCGTGAAAAGGGGACATGGGGTTATCATAGCTGTGGGTGATTACTCCCATCTTCTTGGGAAAAAATGGAGCGAGTTGACAGATTCCTTCCGATTTTTAGAGGATGGAATCGAATTTCAAGTTATTAAAACTCGCTTTTACACAGGAAACGGTGTAGATAGATTGCTATCATCCTGTGATTACTATAAAAATGGGAAAACCTCCCTTGTTGTTGACAACGTGGACACCATTGTGGCATCTTCCCCTCACCCTCTTACCTGGCCTTTAGCTCATTACTTAAGTAAGAAGCGTGGTATACCCTTCCTCATAGAGATAAGAGACGTATGGCCAGATGACCTCATTTCAATGGGTGCTTTAAAAAAATCTCATCCGGTCGTTCCATACTTCAGACATCTTTGTAGGAAATACTACCCCAGAAGTGAAGGGATCATATCGCTTGTTCCTGACTTAAACGAGCATTTTAAAAGTCTTAAATTAAAAACTCTCCCAAGGTTCTATGTGATACCGAATGGCATAGACATATCTGTCTTTGAGAATCCAAAAAAATGTCCAGAAGCTGAGATTATTCTTTCGAAGGTGCCTCAGGACACGTTAAAGGTACTTTATACCGGATCACATGGTCCTTCAAACGGACTAATAAACGTTCTCAAACAGCTAGCACATGTGCCCCCAAAACTAAGAAGGAACTTCTCTTTCATATTTGTTGGAAGAGGTCCTGAAAAATCCAAACTGATCTCTTTTGCCGTCGAGGAAAAACTTAGTAACGTCTTTTTTTTCGATCCCATACCAAAGGAATGCATTTATTACCTCATTTCTTGTGCAGATGTTTTGCTCTTCAGTCTCCTACCATTTGAAGGAACCAAATTTCCAGCATATAGCTCTTTCAAACTTATGGATTACATGGCTTCTGGGAAACCGATAATAAGCGTAAACCTTCAAGGGCTGATTCTCAAAGAAACCCAAGGGGCCGTATTTTATGATATATATGATTCAGAAAGCTTTGAAAGTGCTTTGAAACTCTTATTAAATACCGATATGGAAACACTTAAAAAAATGGGGGAGAGAAATAAACGTTACATTCAGAAAAATAGAGATTGGAGTGTTATTGCTGAAAAATTTGAAGAAGTTCTAAAGGAGGTTTCAACGTGAAAATACTGTCACTGGTAGGAGCAAGGCCACAGTTCATAAAAGAAGCTGTTCTTCATGAAGAATTTCATTCAAGAGGTATTCAAGAGATTCTTGTACATTCTGGACAGCATTACGATTTCAACATGTCAGATGTGTTTTTCAAGGTTTTGAAGATAAAAAAACCGGATTATAACCTCAGTGTTGGATCAGGAACGCATGGAAAAATGACGGGAAAAATTATGATCGCTTTTGAAGAGGTTGTACTCAAGGAAAAACCAGATGTCATCATAGTTTATGGTGATACGAACACTACCTTAGCGGGAGCGTTGGTTGGAGCGAAATTGAAAATACCGGTTGCTCACGTTGAGGCAGGCCTTAGGCAAAATCCAAAAGATATGCCTGAAGAGATAAACAGAGTGGTAACAGATCATGTTTCAAAATACTTGTTCTGTCCTTCTCAACTGGCAGTGGAAAATCTTAGGAAAGAAGGCATCGTAAATGGAGTTTACTTCACAGGAGATGTCATGTATGATTTGTATCTGAAGATGGAACCATATTTTGATTATTCTGTCATTGAAGAATTGAAACTTGAGGAGAACAATTATGCAGTTTGCACTATACATAGAGATTTCAATGTAGACAATCCAGAAAATCTCAAGACTATCCTTGAAGAACTTGGAAAAATCTCTGAAGAGTTACCAGTAGTTTTTCCAATTCATCCAAGAACGAGAAATAGAGTGAAAGAATTTGGTTTTGAAGATTTGTTGGATAAAATAATAGTCATAGAACCAGTGGATTACTTGAAAATGATGGGACTTGTGAAAAAATGCAAGCTGGTCATAACAGACAGTGGAGGGCTTCAGAAGGAAGCTTATTTTTCTGGTAAAAGAGCCATCGTTGTTATGCCTGATACAGGATGGAGAGAACTGATTGAAATTGGGTGGAACGTGTTATCTGATCCCGAGGATATCTATGAAAATTTTTTGAAGATGGAGAAAAGAGAAAGCAGAGAGATACCTCCGGACATATATGGAGAAGGAAATGCAAGCACGGTTATAACTGATGTAATGGTATCTTAGACTTGTCGAAATCTTTAACCACACGATTTCTCTGAGTAATAGGAGAATTGATATGTTGAAATTAGAAACATTTAATGCAGGAACATAGGATAAATTTTATGCAGGAGGATATGATCATGAAAATAAACGTTCTAACGCTCAAACTCACGTCATATGGGAAGTCACAAAATATTTAAAGCGTTTGAGACTTAAAGATTTTGAAGGCTCAATAGTTCCAAGCATAGAGAAATTTTTCAGGGGCCTTGGGGAAGATATCCGGTTTTACAAGCGCCTGTTACTATAAAAATTGGTCTGCAAAGGTTTTTTCGAAATATCCCGAAAAAGTTCATTTATAAAAAAACTAGGGGAAAATTCTTGGACAATGATATATATATCGAAGGATCCTCAGTTCAAACTTCATGGAGAAAGACAAGGTTCCAAATGGTGTAGTATACTTCAAGGATTTCCAGGAACCTATTTCAATAACTGTCACAAGATCAGAACCATTTGTTGAAAAGAAAAGGTTAGCACTTGTCACCAATGTGGATTGATGTTGATAAAAAGCGGGATGCTCTTGAGACATCCGTTGAAATACGTATTTGAAGTTCGTCTTCTTTCTCTTTACATTAGAAGGTGATCCCAAAAGTACTGTAGATAAAGTACTATATAGTATAACAGAGTTTGAGAAATCGAAAAAGATTGAATCTATAGTATGATCCACTTTATACTTTTAAATGTTTGAAAAAACAGGTTTTAAATACGATAGCAGGATTATTCTAAAGATTAAGGATAAAAAAATGCGGTATCGTAGAATTTCCGTTAATCCCCATGGATAATACATAAAATGTTGATAGGATAAAAGCTTGGCTTCGGAGAGTTCTAAAGAACGCAAAAGAATATAGGAGGAGAGATCGTTATAAATCTTCACAATGACTTTATATCTTAAGCACTATTCGACCTTTCAGGTGGTGTATGATGAATTCGCAAGAGGCTTATGAAGTTATATCGAGTGTGACCCAAAATATCGGCAAATACTCAAGTAGTTTCACTATATACAATGTGAGCATATGGAACTTATTTCTTCAAAGCTTGTACGATTTCTTAACAGCTGATAGAAAAATGTTTGAAAAAAGAATCTATAATAAAAAGTTCCTAATAGCTATGTTGAAAAACTCCCTTGTAGAAAATGATATTAAAAGTATACTATCTTTTAGCCCTTCCACTAGTAGAAGATATTTCGAAGGGAATATGTTTCACATATTCCTTGACTGGTTATTCCTTAAACTTGATTTTCGAAGAATCCATAATGTGGGGCTGTTTCAAAAATAGTGAGGTGGATATAGAAAATAAAACAAGGGAGATGATATAATCTCCCTCGCTACGAGAAAGTTAAATCCCAAAACAATCATCAAACTAACCTGCTACTTCTACAAAAAAATTCTAGCATATCTTCCCAAACCTTTTACAAAAAGGGGTAGACCTCACACTTTCCCTGATCACCAAATTATCTCTATGCTTCTTATAAAGGAGATGTTTTCTCTCCCCTTCAGAGAAACCATCCAGATCTCCAGAGACTACTTTAAAAATGTGCCTTCCCTCAGAGATTTTCATTACAGGGCAAGAAAGCTAAAACATGTCATACAGATTCTGATAAAGCTCATTCAAGACTATTTTCAAGGTGATTCTGTCCAGACGATCTATGTTGGAATAGGGAAGAGGTACTCATAGGAGATAATAAAGATGTTGAGGGAGTATTTAGAAAGGAAAGGGATAAAGGGAGTGATAAGGGTGAGGAGGAATGGGGTAGGAAGGGAAGATGTGGAGGGAGGAGAATACAAAGAGTGTAATGAGATAGAAGGGTTGTTTGGGAATATGAAGATGAAGCTATCTGGATATGTTGCAGTATACAGAGAAGATATGGCAATGGTGATGGCACTTGTTAAGTTCCTTTTCTGCAACATGTATGTGATATATTTTTGTCTTGTTTTTTCTCACTCTTATCTCATATTTTTGCCACTCTTACCCCGATTTTTGAAACGCTGCCTAGAGGCATTGAAAAGACTTCAAGAATTTGCTAGACTTCCGTTTTTAATAAGACACATCGTTCCACTTGCGTTTGTTTTATTTCTGATTTTTGGATCTTTGTTATCCTTTCTATGGAAACCCTTTATATATTTCTTTGGAAGTGTTCTTGGTTTGTACTTGCTACTTCTGCTGATATCATCTGTTCAAATAGCGTTGAAGGAAAAAAGTGCGATGATTTTCTTCCATTCAATTGTTTCTTTCCTCACTCTATCATGTATCATATAGTATGGGATTGCTGTGGGTGGTGGTGAGATGGATTTTAATGCTAAAACTAGTGCAATTGTGCGTAAAAAGCCACTAGTACTTCACATCACTAATATATATCCTACAGTCTACAAAAAAGGAAATCCAATTATTAAGAAGATAATAGAAACTATTTCTTCAAAGGGAATTTTCGATCAATTAGTAGTAGTACCTGTAAAAACTGTGTATCCTATGAAATTAAAAATTGTAGAAAACATCCAATCGCTGGATATTAGGGAAATTATCATACCAGTATTTGGGATGCCCTATGGCATAATGATATTATCCAGGCTTTTTTTGTCAGCGCGTAAGATACACAGTATTTTATCTAGTCGGAATATCATCACAAAAGTTGCTTTAATACACGCTCACACTTTGCTTTCAGATGGATTCATAGCATATCATTTATGGAAAAAATACAAAATACCTTATATCGTATCCGTACGCTCTACAGATGTAAACGAACAATTGAAATATATTCTCTATGTTCGCCCTATTGCTAAGAAGATCATTGCAGGAGCTAGTAAGGTAATTTGTATAACACCTACCATAAAGCATTCTCTAAAGAAATACCTTAAAATCAATAATTATTCCAGCAAAATTCTAGTAGTGACGACGGGGATCGAAAAAAGCTTTTTCGTTGGCCCTCAAAAAATCAGTGAAGTTAGAGGCAACAGTATAAAAAGGCTAATATTCGTTGGTAATCTTATTAAACTAAAAAATCTTCATAGAGTCATATATGCCATCAAGGAAGTGATAGACAAAGGATTGAATTTAAAATTAACAGTGATAGGTGATGGTCCGGAAAAAGGAAAATTGGAAAGATTAGTAAGTCGTTTAGGATTAGAGAAACATGTTGTGTTTCTCGGATATAAACCGCACTCCGAGGTTATAAATATTATGAAAGAGCATGACATCTTCATACTAGCCAGTATAAAAGAAACATTTGGATTGGTGTATTTGGAAGCTCTCTCTCAGGGATTACCAATCATATATTCATCTGGAACAGGTGTGGACCAGGTTTTTAATCATAAGATTGGAGAACCTTGTATACCAAACGATGTAGACTCCATAGCAAGTGCTATAGAAAGAGTTCTAGAAAATCACGAGTTTTATAAGAAAGAAGTGAAAAAATTCCTAGAATCGGAAGCACAACATTTTATGATAGATCAAGTAGCTGAGGAATATCAATCGATATATAAGGACGTTTTAGAGGTGTGGCAAAGTGATAGACTTCTCAATAATAATAATTACAAGGAATAGAAAGTGGGATCTTGTGAGAGCAATAAAATCGATACTTCGACAATCATATAATGAGAATAATCTGGAGATAATTATTATCGATAACGCCTCAGAAGATGGCACGGTGGAATACGTTAATGAATATCTCCGAGATAATTTCTCGGGAGATTATGTTGTATTACCTCAGAAAGCAAATCTTGGCGTAAGTGGTGGCAGAAATCTGGGAATAAAAGTTGCAAAAGGTCAATACCTTTTCTTCTTGGATGATGATGCATATATCGTGGAGGATGATTTCTTCGAAAGAGCTAGTCATTACTTCAAAGAGAATCCAAAGGTTGGTGCGTTGGCTTGCAATATATACGATAGAAAGTACTTAATTACTCGTAATCCACCGCTTTCTAGGTTGAATGGTCACATATTATCATTAGCTTTTCGAGGGGGAGCTCATTTTATAAGGCGAGAATTGTTTGACAAAGGCCTTAAATATTACCCTCCGGATTTGTTCTTCGGAGCAGAAGAGTTGTATCTTGCCTATCAAATATATGATATGGGTTATCAGATACACTTTGTTCCAGAATTATTCGTGGTCCATGCTCCTAGTAATGTGGCTTTTTTTTCCTCAACGGTACGGTTGTACAGAAATATTATCAACAGATATGTCATCACTCACTTACTTTTTCAAAATCCAAAGTACAGGTATTTATCAACACTCTTATTTCTTGGAAGAATTATTAAAAATTTCGGCATAAAAATTACCTTAGTAAAAGAAGCATTTGCGGAAGCAAATGATCTTCTAAAAAAATGTAAAACATATGAAAAAAAATTGAAAAATGAAACTATAAAATTCCTTATGTCGAAATGGGGTATTAGAGAGGTTTTTTAAGTAGGTAATCATAAAGTGTATTAATAAATAATTCGGAGAAAATATCTTTTTAGATCTCTGTGAGTAAATTAGAAAAACTGCTAATGACTGTAGTAACGATATTTCTAGAAAAATATGAAAATGTTTTAGCTGTTCCTTTTAAAGGCTTAGTGTTAATACTAAAGAGGAGGTTATTAATTTGTGAAAATAGGTATGTTGAAGTTAAATCGTATACCTCTCAGTTTTAGAAATTATGTGAATAATATCACATCAATTTTAACCAAACAAGGTGTAGAATTCGTATTTTTTTCTAAGGAGAGTGATATACCATATGATGTGGATTTGTATTGGGATCCTTTCTCCGGTCCACGATGGTTTTTGAGAAAAGTGAAGAGACCACTGGTTGTCACGATGCTGGGAGATTATCGTTTTGGTACTAGATTGAAGGACGCATATTCAGAGGAAATTAATTACATGAGAAAGATCATAAAGAGATATGTAACTAAATTAAAGCTTAGATTAAAATGGACTATTTTTAGTAAAAAAGTGTCAGCTGTTATCACCGTTTCTAATTATTCTAAAGAAATCCTTGCTAAGCATCTAGGAATAAATAGAAAAAAGATCTATGTCATATATCATGGTATTAATCACCACATATTTAATCCAAATGCCAGAAAAATTGCTGTAAATTTTGATTATTTCCTACATGTATCTCAATATTCCCCAGACATTTATCCCAAAAAAAACATTAAAAGAATCGTACAAGCTTTTATTAAGTTAAAATCTGAAAATCCTATGCACCATTTAAAGCTGATTCTTATAATACCGAATATTCCAAAAAGGATATCCGAAGATCTTCAACAGAATCGTCATGATATAATTATAATCCCTAAAAAAATCCCACACCAAAAACTTGTTGAATTTTATAGAGGGGCCTTAGCCCTGGTATTTCCCTCAATTCATGAATCATTTGGATTTCCTATTTTAGAAGCTATGGCGAGTGGTTGTCCTGTTATAACATCAAATCTTACAGCTTGTCCTGAGATAGCTAACGACTCTGCAATATTAGTTGATCCATATTCAGTGGAGGATATTAAATATGCTATGCTTAAAATCATGATGGATAAGAAATTGCGGGAAGAATTGATAGAACGAGGCCTAAATCGTGCTTCGCAATTTTCTTGGGAAAAAAGTGCTTTTCATCATTTACAATTGTTTAAACATGTAGTTATTTACAGAGGGGGCTGTCTTTCATGAAATATAACATTGTTTTAATAATAACAGATTGTCTTCGTTATGACTATTTCATAAAATTCATGAATATAAAAAAATATGCTATGAAGATTCTTCATAAGGTATACTCACCTGCTCCAAACACCTTCTTTGCTATTCCTTCAATTATGACAGGAACTCTTCCATTTCAGATCATCAAAGATGCAAAGATCAATAAAAGTATATATACGTATATTCCTTTGTTAGCAAGAGTTTTTGAATATGAAACAATTTACATAACTACTAATATTGTCACATCAAGATATTTCGGCTATTACACACCATCAAGCTTATATATGGACTTTCTCGATATAAACAAGGTCAAAATCTGGAATAGAATAATGACTTCCAAGCCTTCGTCAAAAGGAAAACTTTCGGTAATCAAAAGCAGAATTCACAATATCCTACGAAATTATCCATATGTTTATAGATTGATACTAAAAACATTCTTGCTTTTAAGAAAACAGCAATTAAAAATGGATATAAATGTGAATTATGATTTTAAAACAAGAATAACAGATGTTATAAATTATTTAGCTCAGTTACAACTAAACAGAATGAAAAGTTACTTTACTTTCATACATCTTATGGATACTCACGCCCCTTATGGTGCTCCATCACTTTCAAAAAAAGTTCTAAAAACGGGGTTAAAAGTACACCAGAAGCTTTACTACCACCCCCTATTGCTGAGACACAAAGAGATAGAAATTTTAAAGGAGCTCTATATGAGTGAAGTGGAATTCTTGGATAAACACCTTGATACATTATTAGATCTTATTTTCAGAAAAATGGGATATGACAACACTTTAGTAATAATGATCTCAGATCATGGAGAAGCATTTGGGGAAAAAGGTATTTTCACACATCCGGGTCATGCGCTTATAGAAGAATTACTGCATATCCCTGCAAGTCTTTATGGTGATGCGACGAATTCGATCGTTATGGATGAAAATGCTCTGTATTCAAGCATACAATTCCACGAAGTGATTACTAAAGTATTCGCTGGGTATGAACAAATCGTTATCAATCCTTTAAAAGAGGTAATATCTATAGGGTATAAGCGTTTATCAGATGAATATAAAATATCTGGCTATGCAAAAATTAGCAATCATGGCATAATCTCATGGGATCTTGAAAAAGAACAAAGTAATAAATCTCATAGTGAGTTGATGGAGAAGCTGAAAAAACTTAGACGTGAGTATCTTCGAGGCAAGCTCAAAAACGAGGTTTACGGTATAAGATTAGTAAAATAACTCGTGTGGTTTATAAACATGAAAATTCAGAGAAGTAGTGAAAGGAGGTGACACCTTGTCAAAACAGGTATCCATTCCTGATGATCTTTATGAAAAAATCAAATCCAAACTGGATGAGTATGGGTTCAAAACGGTGGATGAATATGTCGAATTCGTCTTGAGAAATCTTCTTGAAGAAGGAGAAGAGGAAAAACCTGTTTTCAGCGAGGAAGAGGAGGAGATGATAAAGAAGAGATTGAGAGATCTTGGATATCTCGACTGAAAAATGGGAGGTATCCAACATGCCAAAGTCGAAGCACATATACTGGCACGAGGGGAGAGTCACTAAAGAAGATAGAGAAAAACTTCTCAAACAGAAAGGTGTTGTTGTTTGGCTTACAGGGCTTCCCGCTTCTGGAAAATCCACCATAGCCAGAGAGCTCGAGTGGAGACTCTACAACATGGGGAAACTTGCGTATGTACTTGATGGTGACAATATACGCCACGGTTTAAACAGCGATCTTGGTTTTTCACCAGAAGATAGGAAAGAAAATATAAGAAGAATTGGTGAAGTCGCAAAGCTTTTCGCAGACGCTGGGATAATAACCATAACATCCTTCATATCACCCTACAGAGAAGACAGGGAAAGAGCAAGGAGACTTCTAAAAGAAGGGGAGTTCATAGAGGTATATTTGAAATGTCCATTGGAAGTTCTCATGGAAAGAGATCCAAAGGGGCTTTACAAAAAAGCTTTAGCTGGGGAAATAAAAGAGTTCACGGGGATAAGCGCACCATATGAAGAACCCTTGAATCCAGAGATAGTTTTGGAAACGGATAAAGAAACGGTGGAAGAGTCAACCGAGAAGATAATATCCTATCTCAAAGAGCATGGGATAGTCTGATGAAAAAGATAATCGTTCTTTCGATCAGTGCGTTTTTTCTTGTCCTTCCTATCATCTTCAATCCACCCTCTGGGCTCTCACCAGAGGGTTTTAAAACTGTTTGTATATTCTTTACTTGCGCTTTATGGTGGATTACGAACGTTGTTCCTTTGATGATAACAAGTGTCTTCGCTATGGCCATGCTTTCGATCTACAAAGTTTCTTCACCGTCAGAAATATTTTCAAAATTTGGAAGCAGTGCGATATTCTTTGTCCTTGGATCCTTAATACTGGCATCTGCCTTCATGAGGTCGGGTCTGAGTACAAGATTTGCCCTGAAAATGTTGGAAAAACTTGGAAAGAGTGCAGTAGGTCTTGTCATGGGGGTTTACTTCATATCATCCATTCTTTCCATCTTCATATCATCCCATGCTGTTGCAGCACTTATGTTTCCTATCGTTATGGAGATGACATTTCTACTCAACGACGAGAGGATGTCTAAAACACTTTTTCTTTCCATGATATGGGGAGCTGTGCTTTCAAGTTCTCTAACCTTCCTTGGAGGAGCCAGAGCAGTTCTTGCTGTTGAATTGATGAGAGAGGCAACGGGAAAATATCTTAGTTTTCTCGAGTGGGTTGAAAGAGCTTTCCCGGTGGTTGTAACTGAACTGGTACTAGGGGCATTGATCCTTTGGTATATATCATCAAAGATAAATGTCCCAATAGATGCTGTTAGAAGAGATGTAAAAGAAAAGTTGAGTAATATGGGGAAAGTGACATCCAGGGAGAAACTGGTTTCGCTTGTATTTGCCCTGGCAGTTATCGGATGGATGATCTTTGGGAAATCTTTTGGGCTTGCAAGTGTTTCTCTCATCGTCGTCTTGTTTTTGTTCCTTTTAAATCTTGTGAGATGGCAAGAGGTTGAAGAGGATGTCAACTGGGGAATAATCTTGATGTATGGAGGAGCTATTGCTCTTGGAAGAGTCATGAACGAAACAGGAGTTTCTAACTGGATAATTGGTTTTTTTGAAAAGTTCATTAAGAGTCCCGGTATGTTTTTAGTGTTTCTTGTGATCATCGTTGTGATCTTAACAGAATTCATGAGTAACTCGGCAGTCGTTGCTTTCATTCTTCCTATGGCTCTCTCTGCCCAGGCCAAATATGGAATTCCCGCTGAAGTTATAACCCTTTCTGTGACGATTCCATCAGGTCTTGCCCTCATGATGCCTATGAGCACTCCTGCTGTCGCTATGGCCATATCATCCGGTAAGATAGATGTGAAGGATACTGTTAAATATGGATGGATCTTAAGTATTTTTGGGGCTTTCTTAACGATTCTAATGGCAAAATACGTTTGGCGGTGAGAGAATGGAGCTTGTGGTACCAATCAATTTGAGGAAGGATAGAAAAGTAAAGAGAAAAATTCAGAAACTCAAGGATCCTGTTGGTCTTGTGATAATCGATCCGAAGATTATAGAACTTGTGGCTCAAGTAACTGTGGAGAAAGGATGGATCGGTTTTGGAACGACAGAAAAGATATTCCAGGTACTTTTGGAAGAATACAGGAAAATGGCGGAAAGCTGGGAAAAATTCATGGAGGGTATCATGGAGGTCAAAATAGTCGAGGGAAATTTCAGAAAGGAGATCGAAAAAGTATATGAAGAATTAAAGCCTGATAGGATATATTTTGTAAAATCTGGAGGGTTCAACCCTTATTGGACTGTTGTGAAACCAATATACGAGCAGATGAGAAAAAATTATCCTATAGAAATCCTGTGAAGGAGGGGTGAAAGTGATAGAACCACATGGTGGGAGGCTTATAAACAGAATTCCTGAAGGTGAGGAGAGGAATGAATGGATAAAAAGAGCAGAAGAATTGAAAAAAGTGACTCTCTCTGATTATGACCTCTCAGAGCTTGAAAACATTGCAACGGGGTTGTACAGTCCACTTGAGGGTTTCATGACAAAAGAAGATTACACGTCCGTTCTGGATGATATGAGACTCTCAAACGGTCTTGTATGGTCCATCCCTATTGTTCTTTCTGTGAGTAAAGATACTGCAGATGAACTTAAAATCGGTGAATGGGTTGGATTGTATGGACCGGATGGAAAACTCTATGGTGTGATGCAGGTTGAGGATATATTCGAAAGAAGAAAAGAAGAAGAAGCCAAAAAGGTGTATAGAACAACAGATGAAGCTCATCCTGGTGTGAAACTTCTATATGAAATGGGAGATATCGCGATGGGTGGGAAGATATGGCTTCTGAATAGGGTGAAATATGAGGCTTTTGAAAAGTATAGATTCGAACCAGCCCAGACAAGAAAAATGTTCGAAGAGAAAGGTTGGAAAACTGTCGTTGCTTTCCAGACAAGGAATCCCCTTCATAGAGCTCATGAATACCTTCAGAAGGTAGCGCTCGAGATGGTGGATGGGCTGTTCCTGAATCCTTTGGTTGGAAAAACCAAGAAGGGAGACGTTCCAGCAGATGTGAGAATGAGAACGTACGAGGTACTTATAGAGAACTATTATCCAAAGAACAGAGTGATCATAGGGATCTATCCTGTCAACATGAGGTATGCTGGCCCAAGAGAAGCGGTATTTCATGCTATAACAAGGAAAAATTTTGGGTGCACTCATTTCATAGTTGGAAGGGATCATGCAGGTGTTGGAAATTACTATGGTACATACGATGCTCAAAAGATCTTTGACGAATTCGATAAAGATGAAATAGGAATAGAGATATTAAAATTTGAAAATGCTTTTTACTGTGCAAAATGTGGAGGTATGGCGACGAGCAAAACATGTCCTCATGGAGAAGAAGATCATATATATCTCAGTGGAACAAAGGTCAGACAGATGTTGAGAGAAGGTAAAATGCCACCAAAAGAATTCATGAGACCCGAAGTTGCGAGGATTTTGATGGAGTATTATCAGGGTGAGGGGAATAGGGTAAAGGGGGTAGAGTGAAAAACGAAAGCTGAGAAAAAGAGAAAACTGATAAAAGGCAGGGGATCACTAATCGACTTCCGAGATCTAAAATTATGGAAAATAGGAATAAGCTTGGTTGAGGATATTTACAGGATAACAAGAAATTTCCCTGATTTTGAAAAATATGGTTTAGGATCTCAAATGCAAAGATCTGCTATCTCAGTTGTCTCAAACATAGCCGAAGGAAATGGAAGAGGAAGTTCAAAAGAATATCTGAAATTTTTATATATTTCAAGAGGATCATTAATGGAATTGTTAGCACAGGTGGAAATTTCCAGAAGATTGAACTATCTGAGCGAGCAGGATTATGTGGATATAAATCACAAAATCTCGAGCATTAACAAAATGCTCAATAAACTCATAGGGATCATAAAAAAGAAGAATAGAGAATAGACCCTGTACCCTAACCCCTACACCCGAATAAAGGAGGTTCCAAAATGAGAAGGAGAATGGCTATTATTGGCCTTGACTGTGCAGATCCCAAATTAGTTTTTGAGGAATTTTGGAATGATCTCCCAAATATAAGGAAGATAGCAGAGAGTGGAAGTTACGGTTCTCTTGAGTCCACTATTCCTCCGATAACGGTTCCTGCTTGGATGTGTATGGTAACAGGAAAGGATCCTGGAGAACTCGGAATATATGGTTTCAGAAACAGGAAGGATTTTTCGTATGATTCCCTGTTTTTTGCAAATTCGAGATTGATAAAGTATGAGACGGTTTGGGAAACTCTTGGAAAGCATGGATATAAATCTATAATACTTGGTGTTCCTTTGACGTATCCTCCAAAACCTTTGAAAGGATACCTGGTGTCGGGATTTCTGGCACCAAGTACTGAATCTGAGTACACTTATCCTAAAGAGCTAAAAAAAGAAATCGAAAAATGGGTTGGAAACTACATGCTAGATGTTGAAAATTTTAGAACGAATGATAAAGAACGTCTTTTGAGGGATATATACAGAATGACGGAGCAGAGATTTGAAGTTGCAAAACACCTTGTGACCGAGAAAGAGTGGGATTTCTTCATGATGGTCGAGATGGGACCAGACAGAATCCACCATGGATTCTGGGCTTACCATGATCCAGAACATTTCAAACACGATCCAAATAGTCCATACAGGAATGCCATAAAAGACTACTACAAATTCTTGGATAAAAAAGTTGGAGAACTCATAGAGGTACTGCCAAAGGATACTTTGATAATGATAGTTTCGGATCATGGGATCCAGAGAATGGACGGTGGAATAGCGGTGAATGACTGGCTTATAGAAAAAGGGTACTTAACTTTGAAAGAAAAGCCAGAAAAACCAACAAGAATATCTGATCTCATAAA
>Ga0180301_10002281_pt1 | contig 15029 bp, 29 predicted proteins | sample GuaBasSediGuay16_FD_121797 | JGI IMG/M metagenome (GOLD analysis project Ga0180301, IMG submission 121797) | Subseafloor sediment microbial communities from Guaymas Basin, Gulf of California, Mexico - Guay16, Core 4569-2, 12-15 cm | ecosystem: Environmental > Aquatic > Marine > Hydrothermal...
AAACTTTTCGGGTATCTATGTTGTTACTTTTCCGTTATTACCAATCCACGCAAATAGCTTTAGTATCTCCATCGAGGAACGCTTCTATTCCCTGGTCCTGATAGTATTTTAAGAGCTCGTTTAATTCCCTTACTGTTACTTCGTCCCAGTTTAAAGGTTGGAGGATTTTACGCATTACTCCCACCCTATAGCCATCTTTGTTTTAAAGCATAGCCATCGTTAAATAAAGCGTTGCTTATGCGGTAAACCAACAAAAAGCCCATGTCCGTGCCTACACCTCTCATTATATAACCTTCCTTCAATGGGTCGTATTCGACGAGATTTTTTACTTTTTCGTATTGCTCGTCGGTTAAAACTGCTAATAACTTAACAGGTTTGTTGTTTCTGATGACGTAAGCATCTATAACTCTGGTCATCCCTGACCTGCTGACATGTCTTAAGATTGTATAAACGGTTTCTCCTTTTTGTAAGGGTTTAAGCTTCATTTCCCATCACCAATTTTTTTATGTCATTCCTCCTTTATAAATCTTTCGGTTAATGGTGAGTATTGGATTAACAGTTTAGCCCAGAATTGCTTTTTATGGCGATTTTTCCACTCGTAAATTTAGGGGTTTACAACGTTGTAAACTACTCGAGATAACCCAAATTTTAGCCAAATAATATAGGTTATTTCGTTGACATTCTCTAAAAGTCAAAATTAAGGCGTAGAATTGCGTTCTATGGGGATTTCACAGCAACTTTTGTTTTAACTTCAATCGGAAGGACCTTTATTTCGACTGGAAAATAGCGAATACCTATTCATAACCTTTATTTCGAGTGGAGAGTTAAGCGAGTTTTCGGGTTTGAAATTGCGTTTTAGCCCATATTTTCACTATGGAAAATAATAGGAGTTTACAACGTTGTAAACGATTAAAAGTTTTAATCAATGATTAAAAGTTTTGATTATTAATTAAAAGTTTTAATCGCCTTTTTTTGGGCTAAATATCATTCCCAACCGAAAAAACACTAAAAAAAGAAAAGTTTAACTCATAGTTTTACATATAACTCTGTGGCTACCCATTCCAAGCCAAGCGTAGCGAACAGCCATTCAATAGCTTCCTGTTCTGTATTGAATTCACTACTTTTCGTTTTGGTTTTATCTAAACAATCAAATATATTGCCTTCCCATAGTTTAGCAATCCATTTAGTCCCATCAAAGCCCCATAGACCTGATAAGCCTACTGAAGAGTAAAGGTTATCTACTTCTATGTAATGCCCGAATTCCACACCATAATTATCTGTGTCTGATGGTTCTAATGCCCAAACCTGAACTTTGAAACCAATCAATTTTTTCATTCCCATCACCTTGTTAAATAATTGTCAAACTTATTTATAAATTTTTCGGTTCTTCCTCCATGACTGTTAATTCATACCCTTCTTTAAGTCGCTCGTCGATGAATTGTTTAAGGTTCTCTTTACTCTTCTGAAGTTCGTCCAAGTTATATTTGTATATCAGATAAACGCTTCCCCATCGCTCTATTTCAATTACATGCTTTCCTTTTGTTAAAAACGCTTTCTCGAATGTCATTTTTGTCCCTCTTCTAACTTAACTTGAACATCAAGCGCATAGTAAGTATATCCTACTTCATCTTGAAAAGTCGGTATCAATTTAATCAATCCTGTGTCTATTAGTATTTCCCAGACTTCCGCTTTAAGCTCATCAATTAAGCCTTCATAGTCATAGTCCTCTAAATGTCCAACTGGGAACTTGATAGTAATTTTAATCCACTTACCTTTATTTCTCACGCTTACGTTTTCCCAGCCGAATTCGTCTGCTAGTGCTTGTTTAATCATCCAGTTTCTTTCTCGCATGTTCCCATCACCACTTAAACTTACGCTTTGCCCATTTATAAAGTTTTCGGTATTTCTTTCTTAACCAAATTTTAGCATCCGTTTCTCCATGAAAGAAATAAACTTTAAGCCCGTATCCGCACGCTATAAGACTTAAAGGCAAACTTCTTAAAGGGACAGAAACAAAAGCCAAAAGCAAAGAAAAAAGTAAATAAACGGTCCTCTCGTATCTCCATTTAAGCGTTTGGTTCATTTTTTCTTTAAAGCTTCATCGCAATCGCAATTTGTTATCTTAATCCATGTGTCTGTGTAGTTGTCCCACTCCGCTAGGTAAACTTTCCCGCATGTTGGACATGTCAGCTCCTCTACAAGCGTCAATATTGCCACCCCCTAGTAGTCTACTTGAATTAAAACTACACACTTTGGTTCTTCGTTTTCTGTTTTTGCTGGTTTTAAATACATGCGTCTAACAAAAACTTCGCCTCCGCTTTCCCTTTCTATCACAGCAATTGCTCCGATTAAACTCGTTAAAGGTGCGTCCGCATCAAATACCAATCTTCCTGTGTCCATCATGCTTTATTCACCTTTTGGTTATTTATAAGGTTTTCGGTCAATCGTTTAAAGTCCTCTTTGAAGAAAGACCAATAATCGCCAACAGGTTTAATGTTTCCGTCATCATCAATTTCGACTAAAAAGTCGTCTGGTCGCCATTCATGTGTTTCAAAATCACAGTCATAATGATGAACAACAGCACATTCGCTACTAATCACTTCGTCAAGCTCCCATACTGTTTCTCCAAAACCATCAATACCAACTTTGTATTCGTTAGTTTCGTCAGCCACTACTGATAACCTATCCACCAACTTACCGCACTTTGGACACAAAAACTTAAACGCCATGACCCATCACCAATCTTTTACGCTCAATTTGGATTTATAAACATTTCGGTATTTAAGTATACGAAAAGTTTATAAATCAAAAAGATAGAAAAACTATCATGAGCGATAAGCTAATTTCTCGTTTAAAGCGTCATCTTAAGAAACTCAATCCAGATATTGACTTTTCCACTCTCGATTTAAAGAGCCTAGTAGATAAAACTCTAACCTTTGAAGAAAACCTCCAAATTTTAAAGGAGAATTATCCTCATCTGTTCCCTGAAGAGCCAAAAGTAGTTAACATTCACGCTCAAGCGGAAGAGGATTTGTTGAACAATTTAAACGGCGAACCGAAGCTCGACTTTAAAGAAATTCACAGATACCTTTTAGATTACAACATTCACGCCGAACATTATACATACAGCTCTCTTTTCGCTTTAATGAGCGATGTTGTTGTAATTAATTATGGAGGTCCAGGGACGGGTAAAACCAGAGCGACTAAAGAACTCTTTGAGAGGCTTCAAGTTCCTAGAGTAATCGTTTTGTCTGGCTACTTCACATTCAGGGGATTTATCCAAACTCTTAAGAAGTATAATGGTTTCTGTATTGTTTTCGACGATGCGGACATAGTCCTTCAAAATAAAGACATATCTAATGCTCTTAAATCTCTCCTCACCAATCGAAAAATTTACTATGTAACTTCAAAGGGAGTGGAAGAATTCGACTTTTCTGGGAGCATTATCCTAAATGTGAATGAGTATAAGTTCGGTAAGTTCATAGAAGATAAGGTTTTTTTGAATGAACTTACTCTCACAACAGAGCAAATTAAAGACAAAATTAGAGCGAAGAAATTTAGGGAAGTTCGGGAAATTTGGGAAATGATTAGAGATAGGATAGTTTACGCCCGTCACTATCCAGAAGTATTAACAGAAGAGGAAAAAGCTTTAGCCGACAATTACATTTTATCCCTTCCCTATCTTTTTTCGGTCCGAACGCATGACCGATTTTACCAAATTCTACTCGGTCTAAAAAACTTATATGGATGTATAAATAGAGAGATTTTTGAATTTGCCAAAAACTTGCTCTCTAAATATCTCAGATTTGATGAGATTACAGCATTTTTGTGCGAGAGGGAAGAAATCAACAGAAAAGAACTCGCTGAAAGGATAGCCCAAGCCAAAAGCATAAGCATACGCCAAGCGAGGAATATAATAAAGAAGATGATAGATGATGGTCTCCTCTATCCTGTAAATCGCAGGATTTTGAGGAGGTGTGATGTATGAAGTTTGAAATCAATTCAAAAGAAGAGTGGCAGGAGTTCATTGAACTACTTGAATTTACAAGCAAATACATCAATGACTTAACAATTAAAGCGGGCGAAAATCTCAGCGTAAAGCAAATGGACGAACCACAAGTCTGTTATATTGAGTGGACCTTCACGCCAACACACATAGAAGCAAATGATGAAACTTTCACAGTAAACCTACCGATGTTCATTAAGTTCGTGAGGCACTTGAGTTATCCGTTAGAGGTAGTATTGGGAGAGGGAAAATTAATTCTCAGAAACCCAAATACAGAAGCCACATTATCTTTAGTAGATAGCAATTATTACCACAAGGACACTCCAGAGACAAAAATAACAGCAACAGTTCGCATACCATCAAAACTATTCATCAGCACGCTCAGGTTTTGCGAGGAGATTAATGATGAAGTAAGACTAGTAGCAAAGCAAGGGGAATTCAGCATTAAAGCCGTAAGTGGTGACCTTACCAAAACATATAAAGAACACTTTGTTTGCGACATGGAAGGCGAAGCACAAGCGATATACAGTTTGGACTATTTGACCAAGTTAAAACTGAAAGGAATGCTAACTCTCAAGTTCGCCACAGACAATCCATTGCGTATAGAGAGCAACAACATCAAAATGATAGTAGCACCACGCATTTACAACGAAGGCGATGTAAAGGAAACCTATGGAGATTAACCTTTTTTTCTTTTTTTTATTCTCCAAATTTTTATAAACAACTAACTCTTTTTCGTTAGCGGTGGAGGGGACTGTGAGCTCCGTGTCCATTCCCCACTTCCTCCACCGAAAATTATTTAAATGTCAATTTGCTGATTTAAAGGGGAGAGCAGGTATAAGTTCCCATCACCAACGACATCCTACCTACTTCTTCTCCCTGCTCTCCCTCCTTTCCTTCCCCCCTAACCGAAAACTATTTAAAGAACATTCATACCTTTAAATTATGAAGTGGGTGCTTGGAATAGATGACGCTAATCGTTCTGAAATCATAGGTTCTCAATGGCTGGCTGGAGTTTTAATGCCGAAAGACAAGTTAAATGAATTACCTAAGTTAAAGGGACTGAATGATTCAAAGTTAATGACGAGGAAAAAAAGATTTGAAATCTATGACTGGATTAAGGCAAACGCCAGATTTTATACGGTTCCAATAACTCCCGAACGCATAAGTCTTGGACTCAATTTAAATTTGCTTGAAGCCGATGCCGTTTCTGAAATAGTTAAATGGGCAACTTATACTGCGAATTTAAGCGAAATTTACATAGACAACTGGGAAAGAAACGAGGTAAACTTCTGGAAGCGTATGGCTCATTTGGGTTTCTGTCTCAATCCATTTGATTTTAAGTGGATAATTGAACACGATGCGGACAAAAAGTATCCGATTGTTATGCTGGCAAGTGTCGTGGCTAAGTGCGAGTCAGATTTAGAAAAAGATAGGATGAAAAATAAATATGGAGATTTTGGAAGTGGAAACGTAACAGACCCGAAAACTAAAGAATTCATTCTAAACAATCCACACGCTCCAATTATCAAAAGGTCATATAAAACTTATCAAAGGTGGCTAAAGGAGGCAAAAAAATGAAAACTGTTTTAGTCTTGGTTTGTTTAACAGCATTCATCCTTAGTCTCTTTGCTTATTATCAAACAATTAAATGTCAACAAAAATTTCCTGTTTCAGTTCCGTGTAATTACAGTAAATTTAATCACCCTGTTATTCTCGTTTACTCTGATAATTGTACTGAGGAACAAATTATACATTTTGTCCGAGAAAAGTGGTGCTTCTACAACGACTATTCAGGCTGTATCATAAAACTTGTTGAAGGAGGCACAGGAAATGGAGGAAGACATAATTAAAAACCTGTCGCTTGAAGAAATAAAGGAGCTCGAGAAACGGCTCAAAGAGAGAAAACAAAAATTGTTAGAGGAAGCGAAGAGAGAAAAAAGGGCTGAAGAACTTACTAAAGCATTCAGCAAATTTATGGGTAAATACTGGGACGATGAGATTGAATGGGATTACATAGAAGAACACTTGGAAGAATTTGACAGAGATATCCGCCATGTATTCGAACAAGACCATTGGGACGATGACGATTTAAAAGACAGTATACAAGACACAATAAATCATATACAAGCAGAAATCCAGACCTTAACAAAATTTATGAAAACTCTACAAGCTACTGTGGAGCATGTCGATGAATTCTACCAAACAATGAAAGAGTTTGATGTAGAAGATGAAAACCTATAGAGTTATTGTCTTAATAGATGGGAAAAAGGAAAAATACATCGTTCCCGCAGAATCGCTTAGCCGAGCAAAGGAGATTATGTCTTATAGAGGAAAGGTTCTATCAGTTGAGTTGTGTCAAAAAAACACATAACGAAAGATTTATAAAGTATCCGAAAGATAGATAAAAATAGGGGGAGGTGGGCTGGGAGAATTCTCCCTATACCCACCTTACACGCTCACATGGATGTCCCATCTGTCTCCAAAGAACTTAATTTTTGCTACTCCTTTTTTACCGATTTGGTAGCCTTTCCTTTCCGCATAAGTCCCTTTATAGTTTAGGAAATGCCCTGTAAGGACAAAGTAAGACTTTTTGTATGTAAGTTTATTGTGCCTGTTGTCTATCATTAACTTTGCTCTGGGAATGCTGAACAATTCGTGGACATGACCCATTAAGTAGACGTCTGCTTGTGCTATGTTTCCCAGTCTCAGAAGGGCGTTGAGTTTTCCTCCTGGAGTTGTAGCCCTGCTCTCTCCGTGAGTAGCATATATATTATAGACATGCTTCCTGACTTTGAACTTAAAGAACTGAGAGTAATCACAATAAGGGACGCCCAAGTTCTTTGCTATTATCTCTGCTGGGTCAAAGGAAGTCTGTCGGAATACTCTTCTTTCGTGGTTTCCTGTTAAAATTCCCAAAATTTTCTCCTTGTCTGCTAAAGGTTGAAATAAGTCGGTTATTGCGTCTACTTGCTCTCTGGGATTAAACATCGCTTCATACGGCTCTCCAAGTGTGTTTAAGAGGGCACAGTCGCAGTAGTCTCCCATGCCTATCATGTAGGTGTCTTCCCTTTTTAGAATGTACTCTAATGTCCCCTTGAGAATTCTGAGGTCCAAGTGCTGTGGCGGCACTCCAAAGTGTATGTCTCCTACTGGAACTAATCTGATTTCGTCGGTCTTGAATGTATAAGACAGGACATCCTTTGCACGCTTCCTTTTTAGCATAGCCTCCAAGCTCACCCTAACCACCTAAGTGTTGGAAGACCCAACCTCTTCAACTTCTTGTTCAATATGTGCTGTTCAAGTCTTTTGTGTGCTCTCCCTGTTCTGAGGCTCTGTTCACAGTACTTACACAAGTAGATAGACTTTCCGTTTACTGTAATCTTTTTTAAAGCCGCAAAAAGCCCACACCACCTACAATTGCCCAATCTATATTTCTGTCCGAGAAGTTCCCAGCGCCTCATTTAATCGAATTTATTCTTCCTCATTTAAATAATTTTCCTAAACCGAAAGGTTTATAAAGGGTAAAAGTTATGATTTAACCGATGATAGGAAAGGTTAAGAAAATCAACATTAAAGACGCCGACTTCGCTACAATCTGCATTCTACAAAAAGACGACAAAGGAAACGAAGTTGAATGGTGGTACTTTGTCAAACCTTCGGACCACGACAACTTCTTCAAGTTAAAACCGGGAGACAAAATAGATTTTTCCTTCGAAAAAAAGAACAACAAAAGTTGGATTAAGAAATTTGAGATTGTGGAAGAAAAACTCCAATATGTTCCAGCGAACGAGATAATAGAAGAGAAGGTAGAACCAGACCAGCAAAAGGCTATAAACAAGGCTGTGGCGTTGAAGTGTGCCATCGAGTATCTTAAACTTTGGGATTTAAAAGACCTAACCGAACTTAAAGTTAGGAAGTTAGTAATCGATGTGGCGAAAGGATTTGAAAAGTATTTGAACGGTGAGTAAATGAAGAAAATTTGTAAGAATTGTAAGTACTGGATAAGCGGAGACGAGCTTGGTTGGACAGGTAACTGGAAAAAGTTTGGTAAGTGTGCTTGTAAAAAGTTTCAATACTTGGGTCTTGATGAAGGTAATGTAGACAGTATAATAGATAGTGTAATAAAAGCAGCAAAAAGCGATGAACTTTTATTCATTGATTTTGAATACTACAATGCAGACTTTTATACAGGCGAAAACTTCGGTTGTATTCATTTCAAACCAAAAGAAAAATGACAGCCTATAGCAAAGGAGCACACTTCGAGAGAAGGGTAAAGAAATATTTAGAAGAAAAAGGCAAATGCGTCATTCGACAGGCGAAGAGTGCTTTTCCAGACTTGTGGATTGTCAGTCCGAAAGAAGCAATCCCAATAGAGTGTAAGGTAAACGGATATCTAAGCAAAGAAGACAGGAAAAAAGCAAGAGAACTTTTCTTTAAGCACGGTTTCAGGTATCTTTATGTCTTTTACCGAGAAAAGAGAAAGATTAAATCAAAAGTGTGGGACGCTCACAGAGGATGTTTTGTATGAGGTGATGCAAATGACATCAAATAGCGAAAAAAAAGTTAAGAAAATTATTCAAAATTTGGAAAAGGAACTCAAAAAATGGGAATTGGAAGAAGAAAAGTGGTGGGAGATATTAACAGGAGCAATGTCTATTAGAGACAGTGATGAAGCATTACACGCTACAATTGAAATAATTGAAGCACAAGCACATCAACAGTGTCTTAAAGAAACAATATTTATGATTTGCAATACACGGGGAGAAAAATGATGTCAGAAAAAGAAATACTTAATGTGTGGAAAACTTCAAGGGACATGTATAGTTTAGCTAAAGCATTAAGAACCTTTATTCAAAAACACGAACTTGTTCAAAAACACGAAATTAAAGTCAGGGTTTATTATTGTCACAGACGCTATGAGTATTTTGCTATTATATTGCGGAAACGTTCCTGCAGCAAAACAATATGTTGGAGCTTAGAAGCATTAATGCATGAAATCAAAGACATGGGCCTAAAGGACGCTTTTGACTTTATCACAAGAAACGCTGTATGCCACTTAATGGAGTTATTCAAGGAGGAAACGTTATGAAAATATATGAACTTAAGGGAAACCAAGTCCTGCTTAAAGCATATGACAAGAAAAGGAGAGTTGGGTATATTAAAGGCATAGTTTTTGTCGCACCCAGAAGAAAGTCAAAGCACTTTTTCAGAAAATATAATGGCTGGGCTTTGAGTAGAGAACTGATAGATTTCCTTTGGGATTTGGGAATAACAGATATTTTAATTGATAGTTATGAAGAAGATTGTTATTATGCTGCTAGTATTATGAGGTTTAAAGAGTTGGGCATTCCGTATAAAGCAGATAAGGTTTTTGACGCAGAAAACAAGAAAATCCGCTCATTTGAGGAGCAATTAGTTTTACCTATTCAATACTTCACGAAGATACCGAAAGTTTTATAAAAAGAGTATGGTTATTGCAAGTGGGTGGTTGTTATGGCACACAAAAAGGTTAAGCAAATGATTAGGCAATACGACGGCTATAAAATAACTCTGTTGGCAAGAGAAAGTCCAACGACTTTGTCAAAGTATCCTATTGTGTTGTATTTAACCAGCGACTTCCCCGATTGCGACGCTGAAGAGATATTCACTACATTGATACGAGCGTTTATGTTTGAGTTGGAAGAGGCAAAGTTGGAAAAAATGCGGTTCAAAATAAAAGAGATGAAAAATGGTCCGAGTAAGGAGAAACAATAAAGTCATTCGCATTAAGAAAGGTCCAGAGTATTGGAAATTACGCCTCACTCCAGCAATGGAAAGAGGTATTGTGCCTAAAAAAGCTCAGGAGGTGGTAAAATGAGCGATTGGTGGCTTATGTGTGAAACATGCAAGATGCGTTTCTTAATTAATTTGTATGACCTTGATTCTATGGACGAGGACTACATTGAATACTTAAGAGATGTTATAAAAGAGCATGCTAATCACCAAGTTCGCATAGGGCAAGACAATCCTGCTTTCCACTGGCAAAAGTCTTTTACTCCTCGAAATTACTGGAAGTATTGGCAGGAAAAAGCTATAGAAAAGGAAAAACAGTTGAAGCGTATAAAACAAAAACAAATAGCTATACTTGACAAACTTATGGACACATTCAAGCGAAAACGCAAGAAATGAACAAAAAAGACCTAATGATTAAGCGAAACAAGACAGCCAGATTAGTTAAGTATAGAGACAGAATTCTCAGGAACACAATCAGGGTCAATCCTTCTAATTCTTTTGTTCATGAATTGGCAAAGTTCTTAATCTGCTGGGATTTAAGTTCGAGAGGAAAGCACTACATTACAGAAGCAAATTTCGAAACTGGAGGAAGGGCTGACATTTTAGTTTTAGACGAAGGAGAGGCGATAGAGATAATGCATTCGGAAACAGAGGAAAAACTCAAGCAAAAATCTTATCCCGTTCCAGTGTATCCTGTAAGGTCGTGGGAAGTTATTCAACATTATCTTCCTCTGATTGAGTTATTTTATAAGTCGCAAATCCAACGGTCTTATTCAAACCTTTCAAAGCCCGACAGTAAGCGGAAGCAAGGCGAGGGTCAGTAGTTACCTTGAAAACCTTTATTTTTTCATCTAACTTCGAATACTTCTTGCACCTAAAGCATCTGAATACTTTCCTTGCATAAGTTACTTGGATGTGTCCGCACTTAGGACACATCACTACCTTGTAAATCATTTAGTTCTTTCCGCTTTAAAATTTTAATTATCCCTTTCTTCTCAAGATAATGCAGGACCTTAACTAACTTGGTGCTTAGTTCGATGTAACTGACGCTGGACTGCGTAGCCACTGCAAGGTTATTTTTTATCTTAATAGCCGTGTCAATCTGCTTGAGGATTTTATCTAAAATGTAAACGGCTTCCACCGCTGCTTTCGGGCTTTTATCTACTTGGTTTTTAAGAGCGTTATACATCTCCCACGCTTCTTTATTTACCTTAACAAGTTGTTTAACAATTTCTTCCAATCTGCCAGTCACTAACTTTAATTGGTCTGGGGGAATATGTTTTGGGTCAATAAGGGGATTATTGTCTAAGATGTATTTCACCGCTTGGTGGCTGACTGTAATTCCGTTTTCTTCTTTCAGTTTTTCCGCTATTTGCCTCAAAGAATATCCTTGAGCCTTTAGCAGAAAAATCTTCTGTATAATACTTTTATCCTTTATTTTATACGCATCTGGCATGTTTAAAACCTTCTTTTGAGATACTTCCAGAGCCTTTGGGCATTCCTCCATATTGCCTTTGCTGCAGCATCAACGAACAAAGATATTGAACCATACACCCCTACCATCGTTAAAAAGTTCTCTGCGGCTTCGAAGCTAACTCCCTGTGCTCCTGCTACTGCTCCAACGACACCGCCGAGTAAAGTTGTTTTAAGGAACTTCTCTGGGTCGAATTCCTCGAGTTTTTTGTACCTTCCTGATTCGGTTTTTAAGTAACCAACTGTGGCTGCAGCCATGCCTCCTAAGGCTCCCAAAACTGCATTTCCAATGATGTCTATCATAATCTATACTGTGGATTTTGCTTTTATAAAATTATCGCAAGAAACCCATCGATGGTAGTTCACAAAGTTTGTGAAATTTGAAAAAATAGTATATATGCTCGGCGTTTAAGGCAAAAATAAAGGGTGTTTAATTGTCCTGCGACATATAGGGTACGCTTGCTTAACGCCTTTAGCAAGCGCACTTATTGCTCCTCACTCCTTATTTATAAAGTTTCTCCTTCTCCAAAATAGCAAAAACTACTACAAACTGAAGGGGCAGGTACTACTTGAGTTCTACTCTAAACAGTTTGATGAGCCCTGATTTAATATTTTTCTGTCTTTTCTTTCTTCTTTTCCTATAACAATACCAATTTTTCAAATTTCGGAACAGTTTAATTACTGCCAATCTTACAGTCCTAAAGACCAAATCCGCTTTTTTTACGAAGTACTTGTAAACCCTGCCTAAAACTCCCTCTTTAACAAGTTGCTGAAGTTGATAGTAGACGCTGTTTACTCTTGCCCCTATTTTTCTGGCTAAGTAAGTTGCTCTAAATAGTCCGTACTCATTTTTTAGGGCTTCTTCTACTTTTTTTCTTAGTTTTGTTTTATACCTGCCCCTACGTGTATATCTTTTTCGCATTTTTGTTCCTCCTCTTCAACTCTTCAAGTTTGTCTTTTTTTATCATAAAAGGCAAATCGCCTTCTACAAAAAATAACTCATACTTGTCTTTATGCAACATGTAACTCAGCATCATGTCTAAGTTGCCTAAATAAACCTTGCTGGCTTTGTGAATGTAAGAAAGTTTTCCCAAGTAAACCTTGTACATTCCTGTGCTGACTAACTTGTTTAAAAGGTCTTGTAAGTTCAGTGCTTGGACGTCCAAATGTACCAATAATAATGTTTCTGTTAAGAAGGTGTCTCTGTTCCTGTTCAGAAGTTGATACATCTTTTTTTCCCACTTGGAGGCAGGCACTTTCACAGCCTTTTTTAAGAGGTTTTCTAACGACATAGCACCACCTCAATATATTTGTCAATCCAATCCTTTATAAGAATTGCCATTGCTCTCAGATTTTTGTCTATGAAGGGATATCTTTCCAAAAATCTCCTCATAAATTGTCTGGTCATCAAAAGAAAAGCAGTTTGGTTGATTTCAACATCTTTTCCCGGCACGCTTAAAGGGTTTATGTCATGAAATAAGACTTCCATCATCTAGCCTCCGTAAAGCCTTTTATGAATATGTCCGCTTTGATGCGTCTGTTTCCGTTTGGATTTATTTCAACCGTGTGCCAAGCCCCAGCAATTGGTTCTTGTAAGTAGTCTTTGATATCTAAACTAGTTTGGTCAGACATGTCATACGTGCCTATGGTTTGTCCATCCACTTTTATAGTTATATTTGTGCCAGTAGCGGTTTTTTCTACTATTGAATATGTGCTGCTGTGGGTGTGTCTGGTATCAACTGTATGCCGATGTTTACCTCGTGCTTTTACATACCATAACATAGTACATTGCTGATTCGCTTCGTAACCAGAGATTTGAATACCAATCTTTTTATTATACCAATCACCCGGCAAATAAATCATACGTGAACCTGTTGTTCCTTTCACACTACTTCCAACTTTGCCACTAGCAGTAATACATCGAACTCCTCCGTCACTAGGATAGTAATTTGATGTACCTACTTCATGAACACGAATATACCACATACGAGTGTCAGCATATACTTCACTGGAATTTGTATAAACTGTGGCATCGATTGAACCTTGATAAACAAAGTCAGCATTAGCAGCTGGTCCGTAGATAGATACTAAATTAGTTTGTCCATCTCCAGTAGCATTCACGCTGAGTGAATGATTATGTGTTAAGCTGGATGCAGTTTCATCTTCTATAGCTACCCAAACAAATATACCATCTGTATGATAATTGACTGGTCCAATCTGAACAACTTCAACCCATGTAGGTATTTGTGGTGCAGTAAAAGAGCCACTTGACCCAATGGAGTCATAACTCGGGTCTTCTGCTGTGTTGCTATAAGATGTGATTTCACTACCACCACTAGGGTTAATAGTGTTGAATACACGTGGAGGATATACTTTATAATTAAGTAAAACTTTATTGATTGCCACAGCATCTTCGGGAATGTAAAAGTCAATTGTTAATCCATGATTTGCATCACAGTTGTCAGTTTCTCCAGTCATATACATAAACGTCGAACCCTGCATGAAAGTTCCAGTCTCTTTAGTAGTTTGAACCGTTTTTTGCACTTCGGATACGTATCTGCTTTTAACGTTTCCAAGTTCAAAAGTCACATCTTCTGCTCCTTCATCATAAGTATAAGTTATCCTTACAAGCCTATAGTCTCCAGAAGTCCCAGCGTCGGGGTCTGATATTGTCACAACATCTCCAAGTTTTACGAGATTAAGGACTTGAATGGTCTCATATGGCTTCACAACTACCTTTTCAACTGGAGTCATGTGGTCTTCCAAATACTTAGAAGCAACTAACTCAGCGTAAGACTTGTCTATTATATCTGGCTTGTAAAGGGTGTGAGACATCAAGCCGTAAGTATCTATGCTTGAACCTGCTTCTGGACTGGTTTTAGACGCATATTTAAAGACCAAGACATCTTTGTAATGGGCTATGGCTGTCGTTCCATTTGCCCCTCTCGTGCAGCCTGTTAGAGAGTTTCCCGACTTGCCTGTGTAAGTTATCCTTTCCTCTCCGATGATTACTTCTCCAGAATCTGGAAAGTCTGAAGCGTCAACGAGAGTTATAGTTGTGTCTGTAGCCGAAATATTTGCAGCCAACTTTGAGTAAATTGAACTTCCAGCGTAGATGTTCGCTTTAATCTGATTTATTCCGTCTCCCCTACCCAAAACTGTTACATCGTTCACTAAAGAAGTTATGTCTCTCTCTCTGCTCGTAACTGTAGCATTTGCGTTGTCTCCAGATGTAGTTAATGTATAAACACTTGTTGTGCTTCCCCTGTGAGAAACACATCTTAAGTAATCTTTGTCAAAAGGATAGGCTGGCGTATCCACATACCAGTCAAATTTAATCGCATCGCAAGTTTTAGCAATAGCAGAAAGCCTGTCTAAATTTTCAAATCTAACAGTTAAAGAGCCGTATTCTTCTATGTAAGAATCGCCCGTTTCAATTATCCAGGGAGCAGTCCCATCTCCATTCTCACTGCACAGTTCTTTAATAATGGTTCGGAAACTAACTCCTTCATATAGTTGCCTTTTAGGCACACCAGAAGCAGAGGCTAAAGTCTCCACCTCGTAATCTTTTAGTTTTGTTTCGATTCCAGCGATTGCAAGACCAGTTACTCCATCACTCGCATACTCCGCTTTTTGAATTCTACCTTTAAAAAAGAGTTTATTCAATCCGATGAAGAACATAACCTCTGCTTTTTCTTTAACTATGTCTCTGTCTGTCGCATCTATATCAATTAACTCAATTCTGGCTTCGGTTATAGCGTTAATCGTCTTAACT
>Ga0180301_10002282_pt1 | contig 15028 bp, 15 predicted proteins | sample GuaBasSediGuay16_FD_121797 | JGI IMG/M metagenome (GOLD analysis project Ga0180301, IMG submission 121797) | Subseafloor sediment microbial communities from Guaymas Basin, Gulf of California, Mexico - Guay16, Core 4569-2, 12-15 cm | ecosystem: Environmental > Aquatic > Marine > Hydrothermal...
AAAGTTTAAAGTGAAGGGAAAGAAAAGAGATGAGTGAAGATTTTAAAGCAAAAGAAATACAGTTAGTGGTTTTTAAGATTGGTAAAGAAGATTTTGGTGTTCCTATCACGTCAGTTTAGAATTTGCGAGTAAATCTTGAGAGTTCTAATTAAAAAATACTTGACAAGCTTACTAAAAAACGATTTAATAAATATTGTGAGTAATATTTTGAAGGGAAGAGGAGGAAAGATATTGGGTTTTGTATTTGGAGGATGCATTCTGATAGGAGGGTGTGCGCCAAAGGTGGCTTACATTCCTTTTAAAAAAGAGCCTGAAGTTGTTTCACCCAAAGAAATAAAAATTCTAACCCAGAAACCCAGAGAACCTTATAAGGTATTAGGGGTATTGGAAGTTCAAGCAAACGGATGGACATCGAAAGAAGGAATCTTGAGAATATTGAAGAGAAAAGCTTGGGTTATAGACGCAGATGCTCTTATGGATTTGGAGTATGAAAATGCAACTGACAACACCGAGCAAGCTGCTCAAGGTGCGTATGCCTCAGGAGCACTTATGTGGAGTTTGCCAAAGAGGAAAATTAATAATCTTTTTGCCTCTGCTTCCTACGTAGTAAGAGCAAAAGCTATTAAGTATTTAAATAAACCTAATCAGACCAAGAAAGGAGGTGATGGAGGTTAGTTAAAAGTGGGGAGGTATGCTTATTTTATAAAAAAACCATTTGTAAAATTATATAGAGAGAAAGGAGGGAGGAAATGAGGAAAACCATTTTTTTTATCGTGGGAGCGCTATTTCTTGTAAGCGCTTCTTTCGGGAGTTTTGCCGCTGAAGAGAAGGCGAAGGGAAGAGATATACTGTTTGCTCAAAAGGGCCTTCCCTATGGATTCGAATCAGCTTTACCTGAAATTCATGGATTTTTGAGTACTCAGTTTTGGTCAGCAGATACTTATATTCAGGGAGACTATGCTGACAAAAAAGGAAGCGGTTCTTATGCTCCTGGAGAGAGCACATTCTTGCCTCATAGTTTTTACGTTGATATTATTGCGGAGATTACTCCTACTTTCTTTGTAGAAGGTGAATTTGAAATGTATAAAGGGGAGAAAGGCCAATTTAAGGTGGGAGCCAACCGTGCAGTGTGGCATCCTTCCAGTAGGTTTGTTCTTTCCATAGGAAGACAGTTTGTACTTCTGGGTTCTCAGGAGTTAGTTTATTATCCTACATCTAAATATCGTTTGTTTACTTGGCAGCCATTCCTATATGAAAGATTCTTAAGGTTCACAGGTTGGTGGGATACAGGGATTGCTGCTACCGGAAGAATACCTTTTGGCGACGGGCCTGCTTTTTGGGAATATGGAATAATGGTAAGCAACGGGCCAGGAGATTATAGAACTAGCGATTCGCGTCCTACCATGCGTTCTACGGGGTATGTATATGAGGCGTTTAATTCTCACAACAGACAATCATACGATAATAACGACAGCAAACCTGTTACTTTAAGGTTAGGCTTCTCTCCCATAGAAGGATTATTGGCTAGGGTGGAATGGATGAAAGGAAAATACGACACCAATGATGATTATGATTTTGATTATATTACTTCAGAGATTTTTTACTCCAAGGATAGATTGGATAGTGTGTTTGGCTTTCTGTATCTAAAACATGAAGCTCCTGCAGATACCGCGGCTAACGGAGGTATTTGGCCGGGAGGAAATGTAAAACAGATGACATGGTACCTTGCATTAGGATATAAAATAATTAATAAAGAATATGGGTGGAATTTCATTAAGCCTGTATTCAGAATAGAATACGCTAATCCTAACATGGATGCTCCTAGTAGCGTAGCACAGTATGAGGATTATGGTGAGCGTTATGGTTACACTATCGGTTTGAATCTTTCTCCTTGGGAGCATTTTATAGTCCGTTTGGGCTATAAATGGGTAGATGAAGAGACAGGGCCCAATATTGATAATGATGGATTTACTTTGGAGGCGGTAGTAGATTTTTAAGGAAGGAGGGATGATTATGAAGATTAAACTTATTTTAATCTTCAGCACAGGTGCGCTTCTCCTTAATCCCTCCTATTTTACTGGATGGGCCCAAAGTTATAGAGAATCAGCCCCTATTTCTCCGGTGTATGTTTATAAACAGATGCTTCTTTATGCTGAACAGGGGGAGAGCGGCAAAATTTCAAAACTCCTTAGCTCTGTTGAGGAGATATTAGATGCTTTAAGCTCCAATTTTCAGCAGGATTTAAGGAACAAAATCACAGAGGCTATTAACTCAGGCAGCAGAAGAGAAATTCTTAACAGCATCTATACTCTTATTTTCTATGACATGAAAGATGTTTTTCGAGCAACAGTTGAAGGGTTACGTGAAGGTCTCTCTCTGGCAGCGTTGAAGGAGAGGCTTAAATTTGCTTACCTTGATTATCTTTTAGTTTCTCCTACCGCACGTAAAAAAGAGTTTAATTTAGATAGAAATATAAGAAAGTTATTCACCGGCCTGCTCACTGCTGAATTAGCAAAAGCGGTAGACGAAGGAGAAGCCTCTTCTATTGAGAGTAAGTTTGATGCCATATTGAATGATTATAGGAGTATCTTTGGGTTATAGTGAGGGAGGAAGTTGTAAAAAAGTAATCTGCACCTCTTGAGAGGGTTATCCTGTCTTGAGAGGTGCAGATATTTATCTGGCAGAAAGGAGAGGAGCTGTGCATAGTATTCGGGCAAAGTTAAGTGCGTTAGTTATCTTAATTGCTGTTATCCCCATTCTAATAATCTATTTCGTTCTTTCCCGACAGGTTAAAACTACTCTTATTAATCAAAGAGATAGAGAAATTAAGAAAGTAGTTGAATATGTAGAGGCTACTTTCAAAGATTTTGAGGATAAAGCAATGGTTTATGTTCAGCTTCTTAGCGGTATTTTAGAGATACAGGATGCTATAAGTTTTGCCCTTAATACTCATGACCAGAAGGGGCTTGAAGGGATAATCGATGCTTATTATAGGGAGATAGGCTTGGATATTTTGGAGGTAGTGGATAAAAAGGGTAGAGTGTTAGTTAAGGCAAAAAAAGCAGGAGCTTACGGAGAAGATATTAGTTCGCAGAAAATTATAAAGTCAGCTCTAAATGGCAGGGTTGCGCTCGGCTTAGAGAAAGACAAAGAGGGGTATAGTATTAAGGCAGTTTCTCCGATAAATACTGCCGAAGGTCTTATAGGGGTAATTGTTGTAGGTGAGCTGCTTGATGATGAGTTTGCTGAGAGAATTGCTAAGAGTACAAAAACAGAGATATTTTTCTTCTACAAAGAAGAAAAGATTGCTTCTAGTTTTTCAGGGAGTAGTAGAGAGGAAGATGAAGCAGTGGCTTCTAAGGTTCAAGAAATCATCAGTTCAAATAAAACTACCACTATACTTTTAGGTAATGAACCATTTTTCTTTTCTTCGTTTTCTTATTCTCTGGGAGGTGCAGATACGCCTATTGAAATCGTTATAGGAATAAGTGCTAAGCCTATTATCCAAGCCGAAGAGAAGATGCGATTTGTTTTAAGTCTTACTCTCGCTATAGGAGGTATAATAGCGATTATCTTTGGATTCTTATTTTCTAGAAGTCTTACCCAACCTTTGATTGATTTAGGAAATTTTGCTCAGTCTCTTGCTTCACGTGGCGATTTAACACAAAAGATAGAGTTAAAAAGCCAGGATGAGTTGGGGAGGCTAGCAGATTCTTTTAATGAAATGGTAAACAGTCTTCACGATATAGTTTTGGAGGTAAGGAGTACTTCCGATAAAGTTAATTCGTTAGCTCAAGGCCTATCCACTTCTGCAGAGGAAATGAATGCTTCAACTCAAGAGGTATCAAGTACTATTCAGCAAATAACCCAGGGCATAACTACACAAGCCAAACGAAGTGAAGAAACTACTCAAATTATGGAAAAAATGGCTACCTCAGTTAAACAGGTTGCTGCTAATGCTAATGAGGGGGCAAAACTTTCCCGCAATACTGCCCAGCTTGCTGAAGGCGGTAAAGAGGCATCAAAAGAAGCAGTAGAAAGTACATTGAAAATAACAGAGGTTGCTAATGAGATTGCCAGAATTGTGGGTCAGCTTGGTGAGCGTTCTCAGGAGATTGGAAGAATTGTAGAAGTTATTACCAGTATCGCTGACCAGACAAACCTCTTAGCTTTAAACGCAGCAATTGAGGCAGCTCGTGCAGGCGAAGCAGGAAGAGGTTTTGCTGTGGTTGCTGAAGAGGTAAGAAAGCTGGCAGAAAACTCTGCCCAGGCAGCAGAGCAAATCGGGTCTTTAATCCGTACAATCCAGCAGGAGACTTCTAAGGCAGTAAATTCAGTAAGTGCAGCTTCTAAGGAAGTAGAAGGAGGAAAAGTAAGTATTGGTAAGGTTCAGAACTCTTTAGATAGAATTCTGGACGCAGCAGAACGGGCAGTTGCTCAGGTAGAGCAGATTGCTGCTGCAAGTGAAGTCCAGCTAATCAATACTCAGGAGGTAAGTAAGGCAATTTCAGAAGTTGCTTCTATTGCTGAGGAGTCAGCTTCTTCTACAGAGGAGGCTTCCAGTTCTGTAGAAGAAATGACATCTTCTATGGAAGAAATGGCGGCAAGTGCTCAAGAACTTGCCAGGATGGCTTCTGACTTGCAGAAATTAGTAGGAAAGTTTAAAGTGAAGGGAAAGAAAAGAGATGAGTGAAGATTTTAAAGCAAAAGAAATACAGTTAGTGGTTTTTAAGATTGGTAAAGAAGATTTTGGTGTTCCTATAAACCAGGTAAGGGAAATCGTACGGCTTGTTCCTATCACGCCAGTTCCCCGGGCCCCTCAGTTTATTGAAGGGGTGGTAAACTTAAGAGGCCAGATTTTAGCAGTAATAGATTTGGCTAAGAGGCTTAACCTTACACCTGCTCCTCGTTCTGATAAGACGCGGATTATTGTTGTGGAAGTAGAGGATAATACCGTGGGTATGATTGTTGATGAAGTTACAGAGGTCTTGCGTTTATCTACGGAGAGTATAGATTCTACACCTGAGCTTATAACTACCGAAGTCCATCAGAAATATTTAAAGGGAGTGGGCAAATTGGGGGAAAGACTGCTCATTCTTATAGAACTGGCAGAGGTCCTTTCTCATGAAGAAGTAGAAGAGGTAAGAAAGACAAAGGGCGAGGAACAGAAAGAAGGGCATAAAAAGGAGGAATAATGGAGGATAAGAGACGTTTTAACCGTTGGGGGTTAGAAGAAAAAGCTGTGATTGATTTAGAGGGCGCAAAAGAAGAGGTGAAAGTGCTGGATGTAAGTATTGGTGGGATGCGTATAGTTACTAATACCCCTTTAGATAAAGAGAAAATCGTTACCGGTGAATTTAAAATTTTGCCCAATGTAGGTCCATTCTTTGTAAAGGGAAAAGTTATATGGAGTAATCCCAGAGGGGATACTTTTGAATCAGGGATTGTTTTTGATAAAGTAAGTACAATTCCTCTAAGCTAAAAATAAGACCTCAATTATACTCTTATTAGAAACCCCATCGCCCTTTTAACTGCTAATTTATAAAAGATAGAGAAGATATTGAAAGGCAAGACTATATCTTTTTATAGTCCTTTCTGCGGTCCATAATGTAAATGCTTTTAGGGAAAGTTTTGCAGTAGTTTTTTAACTCAGTGGCAATCTCGATAATCTGTCCAGCATGGGTAATCTTTTTTTCCTTAGTGCTTACTATTCCTATAGAGATGGTAATGAAAGGAATCTCGGCTAGTATTCCTTTTCTGTCTTTAATGACGATATATCCACGTTCTTTATCTTCTTCCTTATAGAAAGAGGGTATACTCATGTCAAAATCATATACAATCTTTTTGCATATATTTTCCACAGATTCAGGAAGGGTAATAAAAAGAAAATCATCGCCTCCAACGTGTCCTATAAAGTCGTTTTCGCTTCCCAGTTCCCTAATAGCATTGTAGATTACAGAGGCGGTGTGCTGAATAAGTCTGTCTCCCCACCCAAATCCATAGTAGTCATTGTATTCTTTGAACTTATCTAAATCGGCATAAGCGGCACAAAAGATCTCTTTATTGCTTATTTTTTTCTCCAGCTCTTTTAGAATAGAGGCGTTTCCCGGAAGTTTTGTTAAAGGGTTAGCGTCTAAATCTCTTTTTGCCCTCCATAGACTTGCTTTTACCCTTGTTAGGAGTTCAGGGGCATGAGGAGGCTTTTCTATATAATCATCAGCGCCAGCGTATATCCCTTTTATCTTCTCAATAGTATGAGCTTTTTCTACAAGAAGGATAATAGGAATATGTCTTAACATAAAGTTGCTGCGGATTGCTTTGCAAAGCTCAATACCGTTTATTTCTTTCCCTTTTAGTTCCATTATTATAAGGTCAAAGTTTTTCTCTTCAAGGGCAATAAGAAACGAGTTGGTATCGGTGTAAGTATTTACTACATACCCTTCACCTTCTAATAGGCTTTTAACATATTGAAGTATTTCGCTGTCGTCACTTAGTAACAGAATATTTGCTTCAATCATGCTCAACTGTTATGTATGGATTCTAATATTTTCTTGCAAACTCTTTTGATTTCCTCTGCTGCCTCAGGAGTAAGCACAAGCCAGAAATTACCTTTTATGCTTGCCTTTTCTTCTTCAAAAAGCGCTTCCACTATAAGGACATACCTTTCTTTTTCATACCCTACAGTAAGCATATTCATCACTTCAGCAAAAGGAGCATTTATAAGAATAGGGAAGGATGGAATAATGAGCTTCTTGATAAAAAAGCTAAGTGAACTTATATAGCTTGAGATGATGATATTTCCTACCTCTTTTATTACAGACAATCCCATCTCTGTAAATAGCCCTACTTTCTTTCCCTCATCTTTAGGCTTATAGCACATATCTACTAACTTGAATGCGCTTTTTTCTTCCAGGAGAAAGATAATTTTTCCTTCTATGCTACTAAGTATTTGTGCTTGCATGGTTAACACCATACCTTCAACATGAATAGTTTTTGACAGCTGTTCACTTGGAAGCATATCCACTGAAGGCAAGCGTAACATTATCTTTCTTCCTAATATTTCTGATAGGGCTATGCTTCCATGAGCAGCAGCAGTAGTCCCCACCTCTTTTAGGATATCCATCTCGTCTTTCATTCTTTCCTCCTTAAGGTTATATAAAATAATATCATTTAATCACACTGTGTGCAAGAGCTTTTTATGGTCTCTTTTAAGTAAATTATTTTTATAATATAGAGATAGCTTGACAAATACCCGATTATAGGATAAATTTTTGGCATGGGTAATCTTTATCTTGTAGGGTTTATGGGCACAGGTAAAACCACGGTAGGTGAGATTTTATCTAGACGGTTAAGAAGGGAATTTGTAGAGACTGACAGGCTTATTGAGGAGAAAGAGGGTTTAGATATTCCTGCTATCTTCTCTATTAAAGGAGAGGCGTATTTTCGTAAGGTAGAGAGGGAAGTCTTAAGAGAGGTGGCCTCTAGAGATAATCTTGTAGTAAGCTGTGGGGGGGGGATAGTAATAAATAAAGAGAATGTAATACTTCTAAAGAAAACAGGAGTTATGGTTTGTCTTAAGGCATCGCCTTCAGTAATTTATGAGCGGACAAAATCTTATAAACACCGCCCCCTTCTTAATGTAGAGGACCCTTTAAAGAGGATAAGAGAGCTTTTAAAAGAAAGAGAGCGTTTTTATAGAGAGGCTCATCTTTTTGTTGATACCTCAGGAATCTCTCCTCAGGAGGTTGCAGAAGAGATAATGCGCAAGTTAAGAAATGCATAGGAAATCGTTAGTCCTTTTAAATAAAATTAAATTCATTACCCATAAAGAGTTGCTTTCTATATTCAATTATTTTCCCCGCTCTGAGTATATATTTAAGGCAACAAGAAATGATTTGTTAGCAGCAGGGTTAAAGGAAAGGACAGCCGATTATATTATATCTTTGCGGAGAACCTTAGATGTTGATAAAGAAATTGAGCTTATAGAAAAAAAGAATATATTTATTATTGACTGGTTTAGCCCAGAATATCCACCTCTGTTGAAAGAGATAGCTGACCCTCCTTTTTTATTGTATGTGAAGGGGAAGAAAGAGGCTCTGAGCAAAATGTGCTTTGCTATTGTAGGCTCGCGACTGGCAAGTGTGTATGGAATGCAGATGGCAGAGAGATTTGCTTATGGTTTAGCCAATTTGGGAATTGTTATAGTTTCTGGTCTGGCTAGAGGCATTGATACCTCTGCTCACCGAGCGGCTTTAAAAAGAGGCTTAACAGTTGCTGTGCTGGGAAGCGGTTTTCTTAATGTTTATCCGTGCCAGAACAGAAAGCTTTTAGAGGAAATATGTGAAAGCGGTGCAGCAGTGTCAGAGTTTCCTCTTGATGAGCCTTCTTTAAAAGAGAATTTTCCCCGTAGAAATAGGATAATAAGTGGATTATCAAAAGGAGTTTTAGTAGTAGAAGCATCTTATAGAAGCGGTGCTTTGATAACGGCACGTTTTGCTTTGGAGCAAAATAGGGAGGTTTTTGCTATACCTGGTAAAGCAGATTCTCCGTTAAGTAAAGGGCCCCATGTTTTGATTAAAGATGGGGCAAAACTGGTGGATTCTTTAGGGGATATACTTGAAGAGCTGAATATAAAATGGGAAGAGAAAGAAAGCTTTGTAAAACTAAGTTCTGAGGAAAAGTGTATTTTTGATATAATTGGTAGAGAAGGAATGTTTTTAGAGGAAATTATCGTAAGGAGCAGATTGGATTATAAAAATGCACATAATACTATTCTTGAGTTGCAGCTTAAGGGGCTAATCGAAGAGAAGAAACCTCTCTATTTTGTGAGGAAGGTATATGGCTAAATATTTAGTGGTGGTGGAGTCACCTACGAAAGCAAAGACAATTTCTGGATTCTTGGGGAAGGTATATGAAGTAGTGTCTTCTATGGGGCACGTTGTAGATTTGCCCTCCCGATCACTGGGGGTAAAGATAAAGGATGATTTTGAGCCAACTTATCATATTATTCCTGGGAAAGAGAAGATTGTGAAACAGATAAAAAAGAAGGCAAAAAATAAAAATGTTATCTATTTAGCCACTGACCCTGATAGAGAAGGGGAAGCAATAGGATGGCATATAAAGAATCTTCTTTCTTCAGATAAAAAGGAATTTTTACGCGTTGTGTTTCATGAGATAACTGAGTCAGCCATTAAAGAAGCTTTTGACAAAGCAGGAGATTTAGATATTAATAAGGTCAATGCCCAAAAGGTACGTCGCATTCTCGATAGAATTGTAGGATATTATCTGTCTCCTCTTTTGTGGAAGAAAGTTCTTCGGGGGCTTTCTGCAGGGAGAGTCCAGTCGATAGCACTTAAATTTATCGTAGAGAGAGAAAAAGAAATAGAAAAGTTTATTCCCACAACTACTTATGAGATAGAGGGTATTTTTAGAAAAGACAAATCTTTATTCAAAGGAAGATTAAAAAAGATTAAGGGAGAGAAAGCGGTTTTTCACTTAAAAGATAAGGCAAAAGATTTTATTAATGAGATAAAAGATAATAGATTTTTTGTTAAGGAGGTTGTTAAAAAAGAGATTAGACGTAAACCACCTGCTCCTTTCATTACATCTTTACTTCAACAGGAAGCTTTCAATAAACTAAATTTCTCCTCTAAGAAGACGATGCTGGTTGCTCAGCATCTATATGAGGGTGTTGATGTAGGGGGGAAAATGAAAGGGTTGATAACTTATATGAGGACTGATTCTTTTCATATTGCAGAGAAGGCCAGGAAAGAAGGGAAATCTTTTGTGAGAGAAAGATGGGGCAAAGATTACGTGTGCACGAAGGATTATAGGTACAAAGAGAAGAAAACATCACAACTTGCTCATGAGGCAATAAGACCCACTGATATTACTCTTACTCCCCATGATGTTGAAGAATACCTAAAGCCAGATGAGCTTAAACTTTACAGGCTTATATGGGAAAGGACAGTTGCTCTGTTTATGAAGGAGGCAGTCATTGAAAGCACCAGGGTTTTAATTAGTGATGGAAGAAACAGATTAGAGTTTGTGAGTGATGGTAAAAGAATTGTATTTGACGGCTTTCTTAAAATAGGCAAGAGAGAAGAGGAGAAAGTTCTGCCTTCTTTAAGTAAAAATGATACAGTAGTTTTGGAGGAACTAGAGGTATTGGAAAAAACCACTCGTCCACCTGCCCGCTTTAATGATGCCTCTTTGGTAAAGATAATGGAAGAAAAGGGGATCGGACGTCCCTCCACATATGCCCCCACTATATCCACTTTGATTGCGAGGAATTATGTTAGAAGAGAAAAGGGATGTTTTATTCCTACTGATTTGGGAGTTAGAGTGTGTGAGCTTCTGGTGAAGTATTTTGGTGATATTATGAATGAAAATTTTACTGCTAAGATAGAAAGTAAGCTTGATGAGGTGGAAGAAGGTAATATAGATGGTAGAGATGTTTTAAACGAGTTTTATCCCCCTTTTAAGGAGAAGGTCGACTCTGCAGGCAAGCTTATAAAAAAACATATAGAGCTTGTGGACAAGAAGTGTCCTAAATGTGGAAGGCAGCTTATGATTAAGTGGTCTCGTAGAGGCAGGTTTTTAAGTTGCTCAGGATTTCCTGACTGTCGGTATGCCGAGAGTATTACTACAGGTATAAAGTGTCCTCAGTGTAGTGAGGGTGAGCTTATAGAGAGAAGAAACAAGAGGGGACAGCTTTTTTACGGCTGTAGCAAGTTTCCTAACTGCCGTTATACCACAAGGACACTTCCTGAATCATCATCAGAAGGAGAAAATTAAGCGGATAGCGTATAGCGATTAGAAGATAGTCACATGCTCACTATGCTCGCGTCATACGATAGTCATAAGTTCCGCCTGACGTCACAACGTCATACAGTTGTAAGAAAGAGGAAATTTGCTAATGGTAAAAGATTTTGATGAGTTAGATGTATATAAGTTGTTGTTAGGATTATCCGAATGGATATACGATATAACAAGTGAATTTCCTAAGGAAGAGAAATACAATATTATTTCTCAATTAAGGAGAGCAGTCACATCCATAGGAGCTAATTTAGCAGAAGGCTATGGTCGTTTTCATTATAAAGAGAACGTTCAATTTTGTCGTAACGCGAGAGGTTCTTTATCAGAAACAAAGCACTTTATGATTTTCAGTAAAAACCGAGGGTATATTACACAAGACATATTGAATGAATTTCTTAAGAGATACAGGGAGTTACAAGTAAAAATTAACAACTATATCAAATCCATTGGTAAACATAGCGTATGACCAACGCATGACTACTGTATGACTACTGTATGACTATTGTATGACTATTGTATGACTATTGTATGACAATGTATGACGCGAGGCGAAGCCGAGCATATGACCATGTATGACGTGGAGCGAAGCGACACATATGACAATCGTAAGGCCATACGTCCCACGTCCCAGTGGGCGCAGCGAAGTCTTGAGTTCGTCGAAGGGCGAGCGGATGTCCTTACGTGTGACGTGGTGACCTGGTGACCTTTATGTTAGGGTGTAGGGTGTAGTGAATATCGAATATCTAGAATCTAACATCTAGTATCTTGTATCTAGCATTTAGCTTTCATTGACTATAAACTATTAACTGATATAACCAATGATACCTTTTAATTATTATATTGATAAATATCTTGACTATTTAAGGCTGGAAAAGAATTATTCTCCACACACTATTACTAATTACGCTGTTGACCTTAGAGATTTTTATGACTACCTCGTTGAGGATAATAAGAAGGGGATTGATATAAACAATATTGACTACTTCATCTTAAGAAAATTCTTAAGTTTGCTTGTAGCCAAAAGCCTTAACAAACGTAGTATTTCCAGAAAGATTTCTACCCTTAAGAGCTTTTTTAAGTTTCTCCTGCGGGAAGGGAATATAAAAAGTAATCCCGCAGCTTCTCTTATTTACCCCAAAATAGATAAAAAGCTGCCTGCTTTCTTAACAGAAGAGCAGGTGGTTAAGATTCTGGATGCTGTAGATAAGAGAGATTTGTACTCCTTAAGAGATAAGGCTATCTTGGAGTTTCTGTATTCTACGGGAGCAAGGGTATCAGAAGTTACAAGCTTAAAGATAGACGATATCGATTTTATCGGAGGGGTTGCCAAGGTAAAAGGGAAAGGCAGAAAAGAGAGGCTTCTTCCTTTGGGTGAGCCTGCTTTGCGTGCGTTAAAGGGGTATCTTGATAAAAGGAATGATATTTGCCCATATCTTTTTATTAATAGAAGAAGAACACGCCTGAGCGAGCGGGGACTAAGAAATATTATCAATAAATACATAACCAAAGTCTCTATAAAGTTTAATGTTTCTCCTCATACTTTCAGGCATTCATTTGCTACACATCTTCTTAATAGGGGGGCAGATTTAAGAAGCGTACAAGAACTTTTGGGTCATACTAGTATTTCAACTACACAGGTATATACGCATCTTACCATTGACTCTTTAAAAAAGATTTATAATAAAGCCCATCCGCGCGCATGAAATCATTGTTTTTTGTAATTTATGATATTATCTGGTTATTTCTTATTGGGTTTTCTGTGCCTTTTTATGTCTTTAAGAAGAAGTTCAAGCTTAGCGTCTTTCTTGGTAGATTGTCCTTAGCAGTTTCTTTGAGGGGTAATAGGGAAGGAGCTATATGGATTCAAGCAGTAAGTGTAGGAGAAGTTTTGGCTGTAAGGTCTTTAGTTGAAGAGCTTAAGAAAAAATTTCCCTATCGGGTAGTGGTTTCTACAACTACTGTTACAGGAAAAGAGGTAGCTGATAGAGTGTATAGAGGTAAAGCATATGTTATATCGTTTCCTTTTGACATAACGCTATCTGTTAGGCGCACCATAGATATAATAAGACCTAAAATATTTATTGCTGTAGAAACAGAATTCTGGCCCAATCTTTTTTACCACTTATACAAAAAGAGAATTCCCATAGTTGTATTAAATGGGAGAATTTCTGATAAAGCTTATAGCAGGTACAGAAAAGTTAAATTCATTACAAAGAGAATGCTTTCCCTATGTTCATATATAGGAGTGCAAAATGATTTGTATCTTAAGCGTTTTATAATGCTGGGGGCTAATTCAGATACGATTACTATAAGCGGTAATATAAAGTTTGCTAATCTCTCTGTGGATAAGATACGTATTAAAGAATTTCAAAGGAAGTACGCTCATCTTTTAAGGCCTAAAGACAAATTTCTTTTTATCGCTGCATCTACCCATAGTAAAGAGGAGAAGATTATACTGGATGTTTATGAATCGTTGAGAAGTAAGATTCCTCTTAATCTTTTACTTGCCCCGCGTCATCCTGAAAGAGTAGAGGAAGTAGAGAGAGAGGTTAGGCGGAAGGGGATTGTTCCGGTAAGGATAAGTGCTGTAGCAGAGGATAGAAACATTATTGATACATCTGTTTTTATTCTGGATACGGTGGGAGAATTATTCTATTTTTATCATATAGCAGATATCTGTTTTGTGGGAGGAAGTCTATTCAATTACGGCGGTCATAATATTTTAGAACCCCTTTATTTTTCAAAGCCTACGCTTTTTGGTCCTCATATGAGTAATTTCAAGGAGATAGAAGAGGTTGTTCTTAAAAACAAAGCAGCATTAAAAGTGTACAACCAAAGGGAATTAGAGTGTTATGTAGAAAGAATAATTTTTGATGATAACCTGAGAAATGAATTGGTCAAAAATGCCATGAGTATCTTTAAGAAGCAGGGGGAGTTGATGAAGAGAAATATAGAGATAATAAGCCGTTATCTGTCGTAGAGATGGATACCAACTATACATATAAGAATTGGTTTAGGGGCGTAAAGATAAGATATATTACTTTTTTAGATTATGACAGGAAGACTTTATTGTCTAAGATGATATATTTCTTTCTTGTTCTTTTATCTTACATATACGGCATAATAGTATTTCTAAGGAATAAAGGGTATGACTATGGTATTTTTCCCATTTATTCTTCCTCTAGAACAATAATAAGTATTGGCAATATCTCCTGGGGTGGCAGTGGTAAGACGAGTCTTGTCAGCTATCTTCATAAGAATTTGTCTTCTTGCTTACGCGTAGCCACTATTACAAAAGGATATGCTAAAGATGAGTTCCTTTTACTTAAAGAGAGACTGACAGATGTATTTGATGCAAAAAAAAGATTGCCACTTATTAAAAGTTTAGAGAGTAAGTTTGATTTGTTCATTCTCGATGATGGTTTTCAATATAGGAGGTTAAAGAGAGATTTAGATATTGTTGTTATGGGGCCTAAAGAATGCAGCAAGAATCACCATCTTTTACCTGCATATATATTACGTGAGCCTCTTTGTAGTATAAAGAGAGCGCAAATTGCAGTTATAAATTACAGCCATTTGATAGATGATTTAGACCTTTTTAAAAAGAAATTGCTTTATATAAATCCTCGTCTTAGAATATACACTTCTCGATATGTATATAGAAGGTTTCTTGACAGGAATAAAAAAGAAGTGGGAGAGGATTATTTTAGAGATAAACGCATTGCAGTATTAACGGCAGTTGGTTACCCCCAAGGATTTATCGATATATTAAGTAGGCTGCCTCTTAATGTAACGGAGAAATTGATATATCCCGACCATTATGAGTTTGAGAAGGAAGAATTAATGATTGTGGAAGATAGATTAAGAGCCAGTAATATCAAGGATATAATTATAACTTATAAGGATTTTTATCATCTGGATTTAAGCAATGCCTGCCTTAACTATTTTATCTTGGATGTTGATTTAAAGATAGATAACGAAGAAGATTTTTTAAGCGAGGTGAAGAAGAATATTGGGGTACCAGATATTAGTTTATAGGTATGTATTTTGTTATTAGGCTGTTCCACAAAGTATTAAACGTTTTGCCATTAAACTGGGTTTTTGTCTTAGGCAAGATAGTAGGAGCAGGGTTTTACTATTTTAGTAAGAGTAAAAGAAGAGTAGGGTTCATAAATCTTAAGTTGGTTTTCCCCTATAAAAGCAATAGAGA
>Ga0180301_10002283_pt1 | contig 15026 bp, 9 predicted proteins | sample GuaBasSediGuay16_FD_121797 | JGI IMG/M metagenome (GOLD analysis project Ga0180301, IMG submission 121797) | Subseafloor sediment microbial communities from Guaymas Basin, Gulf of California, Mexico - Guay16, Core 4569-2, 12-15 cm | ecosystem: Environmental > Aquatic > Marine > Hydrothermal...
AAATTTGCCCTTTTGACGAATGACAAACGGCCATTCGACCCAGACCCTGGCATCTGTCCAGTAGCCGATATTCTGCTTGCCGTTTTTATCTTCAAGTCTGGTATGAGTGCCAAGACGATTATGAATGTAAGCCAACCCCGCCCCAAGCTCAACTGTCCCTTTGGCATTCTGCGTCGGAAGGTTTTTTTCGATGTCCAACGTCCCCAACACCTTCAAAACAATAACCGTATCAATTTCGTCCGGCGGTTTTGCAGGCAGATGCACTATTACACCATTTTTATCCGTGCCGGTTTTGAGTTTTTCCAAGTTGGCCATCAGATAGGCCTGCTTCACTTCGTTTTTTAAACCGGGCACGAGCAATTTGCCGTCAGCCGGCCAGTCGAAAACATGCAGATACAGCGTAGCGCCGTTAATAAAGGATTTCTTCGTACAGCGCCCCCAGGTCAGCCGCGCAAAGGGACTGGCGGTGGTTTCATAGATGGACGCACTGTTGACCGCCATCCATTTACCGATTCCCTTAAGGCGTTCAATAGAGGGTTGAGGAATCTCGCCTTCGGCGGTAGGGCCGACATTGAGCAGATAATTGCCGCCTTTGCTGGCGATATCCACGAGGTTGCGAATCAGCGTCTTGGTTGATTTCCAGTTGTCATCATAACTCTTGAAGCCCCACGTGCCATTCATCGTCATGCAAGTTTCCCAGTCGTAATCGAGCCCTGTTGCGGGAATGTGCTGTTCAGGCGTACTGAAGTCCCCGGGATAGCTGCCGCCAAGCCGATTATTTGTCAGAATCCCTGGCGACAGATTGATTAGCGGTTGCAGCATATCGGCGCGTTCGACCGTCATATCTCTGGGGGTGTCCCACCACAACACGGCCAGGTCACCATAGTTAGTCAGAATCTCTTTAACCTGCGGGACGGCGATGTTTTGAATATATTCATCCATGTCGCCGTTCTGGGCCGGGTCCCAGTGGCCCCCGGCAGCCGCTCCGCCCGGATGGCACCAATCCTGTGCCTGTGAATAGTAAAAGCCTAATTTGATACCGTGTCTCTGACAGGCCTCGGCCAGCGGTTTAAGGAGGTCCTTACCATAAGGCGTTGCATCGACGATGTCCCAATCGGTCACCCTGGAATCAAAAAGAGCAAAGCCGTCGTGGTGTTTGGAGGTAATGACGATATACTTCATGCCGGCCTCTTTTGCCAGACGCACCCAGCTGTCCGGATCGTATTTTACAGGATTGAACTGTTTGGCATATTCCTTGTACTCAGACACGGGTATCTTGCCTCGGTTCATGATCCATTCGCCAATCCCATCTATCCGTTTTTCATTGTAGGTCCCCGCCGGAACGGCATAAACGCCCCAATGGATGAACATCCCGAAACGCGCCTGCCGCCACCAGGCCATGCGCCTGTTGCGCTGCGCGGGTGTTTCATCCTGATATGGCCAGGAGGACGCCTTGTATAGCTGCTCCGGCGCCTGTGTTTCCGTCGTAATCTTAACAACCTCTTTAGGCGTAGCGTCAGTGGCTTGACAGCCGGCAAAAAATATTGACACCAAAAGACAAAATATCACAACAAAATACTTACCCATCTTGACACTCCTGTAAAAAAGGGTTAATAAAAACATTCTTCCATTTAATAAATTTGCAGTTACTTTTTTGTGAACTGCATATTATACCCCGGCAAAGATAACGCCGCAATACCGACTCCAAGATTTATTAACGTCCCAAAGTTTGCCGAAAGTGCTATCGGGTAAAAAGCGTTTATCGCCTCAGGGCTGACAGGAGGTAAGAAAACGGCTCCGAGAGCCTCCCGTCGGGCAAAAGCAACAGTAATACCAATTAGAATTAACCCGGATATTTCACCACAGAGCATGCTGAGGACGCGGAGTTGGTTTATATTAAAGAAGTTACGGCCCAAACCGGAAAATGCCAACTACAACATTCTGTTACTTGCGATAAGCGCTGTATTTTACATAAGTCATTTTAAGCCACAAATCTCTGCGGTCTCTGCGACCTCGGCGGTGAGAAATGCAGATTAAATCCAAATGGTATAAGTTCTTGTCATATGGGAAATCCGGGTTTTACGTAATGCATTACGACGAATTACTTTCCAACATGATGACCTGGCTTTGCATAGTTTCCGGCTTTAGCTGGCCGGTCTTAACCGGGAGCCAAAGTGACAGTTTGGGCAGATACGTTATTGCCATCAGCGCTATAATCATCGCAAGGAAAAACGGCAGCATAGTCTTTGTGACTTTGGCTATGGTCGTTTTGCCTACACCGCATCCTATGAAGAGGCACGTTCCTACCGGAGGCGTGCAAAGCCCTATGCAAAGGTTGGCTATCATCATGATGCCGAAATGTACCTCGTGCATACCTAACGACTTAACCACAGGCAGAAATATCGGCGTAAAGATAAGGACCGCCGGCGTCATATCCATAAAGGTTCCTACAAAAAGCAGCAGCATGTTGATAGTTAGCATAATTATGATAGGATTGTCCGAGAGATTCAATAAAGCAATGCTTACAGATTGAGGGATATTAGCCACTGTCATGATCCAACTCATTCCGGAACTGGCACCTATAAGCAGCATCACCACGGCTGTTGTTATGCCGGTCTGTTTGAGTATTTCCGGAAGTTGGTATAATTTGATCTGCCGGTAAACTATCGCAGAAAGGATGAATGAATACAGTACGGCTATCGCGGCCGCTTCGGTAGGTGTGAAGATACCCTTTAGGATTCCACCTATGACGATGATTATCAGCATGAGGCTTAGAACAGCTCGCTTGAATGAAACCAGCGCCACAAAGAATGGGACCCTTTGCTCCGAACCGTATTTATTGTAAAAAGCGAAGCATCCACAAACGACCATGATGCACAAACCCATCAGGATGCCCGGTAGTACTCCAGCCATGAACATTGCGGCAATTGAAACGCTTCCTGCGGCGACAGAGTAAACTATCATAATATTGCTTGGTGGAATAAGCAGTCCCGTTGTCGCTGCGGTAGTCGTAACAGCTACGTTGAACTCACGGTTGTAGCCCTTGCGATTCATCTCCGGGATCATGAATCCGCCTACAGACGAAACCGCCGCCGCCGCGGACCCGGAAATAGACCCGAACAACATGCAGGTCAGCGTATTAACATACGCAAGCCCGCCGGGGAACATACCAACAAGCGAGCCGGCAAAATCGATAAGCCGCCTGGCCATACCTCCGCGCCCCATAAGGTGTCCCGAAAGTATAAAGAACGGTATCGCAAGCAAAGCAAAACTGTTTACGCCGTTGGCCATTTTCGTCGCCAGCATGACCGAAGGGTCTATGCCCTCGGCAAATATCGCAACCAATGCCGCCATTGCGATAGAAACAGCGATAGGTACATTCATTACAAGCAACAACACAAAGACAAGCACTAATATAATAGTCGTCGTACCCATCAATCCGGTTCTCCCTGCTCCTTTGAAAGCACAAGTTCCAATATCCGCTCGACAGTAAATATTATCATGAATGCTCCTGCTATAGGCAGAGCAAGATAGACATGGCCCATTTGCAAACCGAACTGCGGCCCAAGTGCCGGAGCGAGCTGCTGCATATTGTTAATGACGATATTGCTGCCGCCAATAATGAATATCAACACGGCAAATATCAATATGATTACCTGACCGATAATAGCAATGAGTTTTTGGGCTGCCAGGTCGAACTTACCGACGAAATAATCAACTCCCAAATGAGCCTTTTCTCCAAATGCGACCGCACCGCCTAAAAGGGATATCCAAATCAATAAAAAGCGTGCAATTTCTTCGCTTAATTTATTCTGGCCCCGCGGCAGGAAATTCCATGCTTCTACCCCCCGTTCCGACAACCATACCACGAAAGTTCCGCTCCACCGTGTCAACACCCCCCACAGTACATCAAGAACCAGTACCAGTACGGCCAGGATAAGGACCGCCTCCAGTAGCCGGCAGAGCGTGACACGACTTTTTCTTAGCATATCAACTATCATGGTTTGACCTTTCGTATTCTGGCTACAAGGTCCTTGATTTTCTCATTCTCGATAGCGTCGTACATCGGTTTTACCTTTTCGGCGAAGAGACTCTTGTCAACTTCATGGATAGTTACCCCGGCCGCTTTAGCCTCTTCGAGGGATTGTATCGTTTTTTCCTTCCAGAGCTTACGCTGAAAAACAGAGGATTCATCGGCTGCCTGCTGGACCCATTTTTGTACTTGTGGATCAAGCTTCTGCCATGTTTTCGTGCTAATCATAAGCACATCGGGAATCATTGTATGGGCGTCCTTTGAAAAATGTTTGCATATCTCATAGTGCTTGTTCGTGGTAAAACTCGGCGGATTGTTTTCGGCGCCGTCAACCGCCCCCTGAGCCAGGGCTGTATAAAGTTCGCCCCATGCTATCGGTGTTGGTGCAGCACCGAGAGTGCTTACCATGTCCATAGCAGTGCGGCTGTTCATCACACGAATCTTAAGACCTTTGAGGTCGTCAGGTGTACGTATTGGGTGGTCTTTGGTATAGAAGTTTCGGCTGCCGGAATCATAATAGCAAAGACCTCTAAGGCCTTTGGCCTGCATTGCCTCGAGCAGTTCTTTACCGATCTCGCCGGACAGGACATTCCAGTAATGCACCTCGTCGCGAAAAAGATACGGCAAACCGAAAACCGCCATCTCCGGCAAAAAGTTTTCGACCGAAGCTGCCGAAGTCTTTGTCATATCCAGTGAGCCGTTTTGCAACTGTTCTATGCACTGTACCTCCGAGCCTAAAACGCTGCTTGGGTAGATGTCTATCTCAACCGTCCCGCCGGATAGTTCCACCAAACGCTCGTTCATAAATTCCATAGCTTTGTGAACCGGGTGAGATACATCCAGGCTATGTCCGAGTTTGAGTACGACCTGTGCGTTGCCACCGACAGAAACATCTTTTGGCCTGCGAAGGAACAACGCGAACCCGCAGGTTGCGACCAAGGCCCCGATAAGTATTCCGCTTATCAGAAACGAAACTTCTTTTTTCATGCTAACTCCTTACCTGCAGTTTTATATTTCTTTGATCTTGATGTTCCTGAATGAAACCGTATTGCCGTGATCCTGAAGAAGAATATGCCCTTTTTTCCATTCCCCAAAGCCGGGCCATCTTTTATACTTGCTTTCCTGGACGAGCTTACGGAACTCGGGTGTCTTGCGTTCATACTCAAGTACCTTGCGGCCATTGAGCCAATGCTCGACATGGTTGCCCTTCGAAATAACAGCAGCGTGGTTCCATTGTCCGACCGGATTGGGGTGCTTGCTGTAATTATCCGCTTCGATCAAGTCATAAAGACATGCTAAAGCCCGGCTGCCTTCGTGATTGCCTTTCCTTGCGTCGGGATGGCGCTGGTCGTCAAGAAGCTGGTATTCCAAACCAATAGAAGAGCCTTTGCCCTTGTTCAGTTCCGGGTCAACGAAATACTTAATACCGCTGTTGGCGCCGGGTGTTAGTTTGAAATCGAGATGGAGTTCGAAATCGCTGTACTTATCGACCGTTACGATATCGCCGCCGCCCTCAGACTCTCTGCCGCCGGATTCGAGCACCGTCAGCACGCCGTCTTTTACAACCCATCCGTATTTTGGAAAGCCGTCAAGTTTTGTGCCGCGCCAGCCTTTGGTGGTTTTTCCATCAAAGAGGAACTTGTATCCCTTTTCGCCATTGCCAAGTTTGTTATCCATGCTTTGAAGCGGAAGCGGAGTGGGTCTTGAATAGCTGGCTGGACTTTCAGTGATTATACGAATGTTTTTCCAGCTAACCTGTATGCCTTCTTTTTCCTTCTTATTGCCAATACCGTGAACCTGAAGCGCAATAAAGCCTGAGCGCGTCATTGTGTCGTAAAGATGAGCGGCGGGCACGTCGTTGAGCCACGTTTTGAACGTATCACCAATAGCTTCTATCCGGAAAGTATTCCACTGGCCCTGCTTGAAAGCTTTTTGAGCGGGAGGATTGTTTTCAAGTGTGTTCAGCCAGCCTCGGCGGCCCTCGTCGTAAATACCGCCTGACCATGCTCGCTCGCTCGGGTCGATCTCGACCTGATACCCGTGAACACGACCATTCCTGTATTCCGGAAAACTGTTGGAACGTATCTGAACACCGGAGTTAAGCTTTGGAGCCACCTTAAACTCAAGCTCAAGTATAAAGTCAGAATAGTGTTGTTTAGTGCAAAGAAAGCTGTTGGGTGTATTAAGGACCGTTTTTCCAACGATATGACCGTCCTTAACTGAATAGTTCGCCTTGCCGCCCAGTTGATGCCAACCGTCGAGCGTTTTTCCGTCAAACAACTCAACCCAGGGTTCTTCGGAAATCTGAGCCTGTGAGCTATCGACTCGTTGTTGTTCTGAACAGCCGCCTGCGATCAGCAGCGACATGGCTGTAACACAACAAATCCATTTCATGGTCATCTTCATTATAGTATCCCTTCAGTCTTGGAACACAAACTTCTATTTATTAACCGCCAACGCGTCTAAGTTGGGACCGGCACCGATAGCGACAACTTTTATAAAGTTTCCGCCTTTTTTAAGTTCGACTTTCATATCGACTGTCTTCCACCTGGTCAATTTTCTGGTACTGCTGAAAGCGACATCTCCGGCCTTTTCGCCGTTGACGAACAGTTCACAGTGGCACTCCCCCTTTGCGGCGTAGCGGAATGTCAGGCGGTACTTTGCATTGTTGTCAGCCAGCACATTGTCCCATTCTACACTACCATTGTTACCAAGGTCGGCATACCCGGTTCCCTGATAACCTTTATGCTTTGTTGCCTTCTTGCAGCCAACCAGCTTGGCATCTTCGGCTTCGTAGATATCGCCTTTCATTTTGGAAGCGACAGCACCTGCCGGGGCCTTTTCGCGGTGCGGATAAAAGATGTCGCCGCCGGCGCCGAGAGCCTTGATTCGCAGATTGCGGAACTGGTAGGTTAAACCTTTTTCGCCGTGATGCTGGATGCCGATGTGTCCCTTTAAGTCCATCTCATCGTGGATATCAGTTGTCAGCACATCGTTAACAAATATCTGGATATGCGAACCGACACAGACGATGCGGTACTTGTTCCACTGGCCCTGCTTAAAGCATTCACCGGCGCGTTTGCGGAATTCGGCAATTGATTTTTGCTTTTCTTCTTCGCTGTCGGCTTTATCACGATTCGGCGAAATAAACCATTTTCGGCGACCTTCATCATACAATCCGCCGGACCACTTCCGTGGTTGGGTATCGACTTCGGCCTGGTAACCCCACACCTTATTCTTTTTTTTCTGGCAGCGGAACATGAAGCCGGAGTTGCCTTTCTCTACCGGCATCTTGATCTCGCTTTCAAAAACAAAATTGGCGTATTCCTTTTTGGTCACCAGGAACCACTTGCCTTTTTTGGAAGTCAGGCTCACGACACCATTGTCGTATCGGGCTTTACCAAAATCGTAGGGATTTTCCCACTTGCTTAAACTGCTGTCCAACAGCTCTTCCCATTTGACCTGCTCAGGCTTTTTGATAAGGGAAACTTTGGATTTAGCCGGTTTTTTCTCGTCGTAAGCATCCCAGTTATCACGGACCTTCGGACCTCTGAGCATCGCATCGGCTTGGGGGTGATTCGTAATCTTCATCGCCTTGGCATCATACTTGAGGGTCCCGCCAAATCGCTGACCGATGCAGCCGAGACACAGCATTTCAGAAAGCGGTGCTCCTACTTCAAACGGCGAATTGGATGGCTCAAGGCCCTGACAGGCGTTGAGGAAATTCTCATAGTGGTTGGGCAAACGGCCTTTGGGGCCGGGAAGTTTGCCGGCTTTTTCCAGTCGTTCCAGTTTTTCATTCAGTGCAAAGTGGTAACGTGCCCCGTGACTGGTGCCGCTGACCACCGCATCATCCATATAAAGCAGGGAACCAACGGCTTTCATTTCACCTTTGTATCCTGCAGGTCGTTCCGGCAGGTTGCCTTGACCGTCATACCAGTTCAATTCCAACGGCGGCATATCTCCGCGCCCATTAAACTTGAATGTTATCACAGAACCTTGCGGGTAATACAGTTCGCTTGGCCCCATGACCCTGGTGGTGATTTCATAAGGCCGTCCGAGCTTGAGATATCTATGGAAGGCATCGAGGACGTGAGCACCCCAGTCGCCCATACACCCACAGCCAAACTCATACCAGCAGCGCCAGTTTCCGTTGGTCATTTGAGGGCTGTGTGGACGGAACTGCCGGCGCCCGAGCCATTGATCCCAGTCGTAGCCGGGCTGCGGGATCGTTTCCGGATAATCCGTATAGGTCCACCCATGCCAACGGCGACTCTTGGTCATCCATGCATCGATTCGTTTGACGTTCCTGATCAGGCCTTCATCGACCCACTGGCCAAACTGAATCGTCCCTGCACCGGAATGGCCCTGGTTACCCAACTGGGTGACGACGCCACAGGATTTAGCAATTTTTTCAATCATTCGGCACTCATAGACATTCTGAGCCAGGGGTTTTTCGACATAAACGTGCTTGCCGAGCAGCATCGCGTGCACAATCATTGGGAAATGCGAGTGGTCCGGCGTGGCAATAATAACCGCGTCGATCTCATCGGCCATTTCTTCGAGCATCTGACGATAATCACGATAGCACGGAACAGACGGGAAGTCAGCCATTTGATAATCATGAGTGGTAAACAGAACATCTGCAAACGCCTTGTATTCGAGCTGCTTGTCGGAATACTTACTGAATGCCTTTAAGAGCTGGCCGCCTCGGTTAAAGACGCCGATTTGGGCTGTCCGAATTTTCTGTCCCTTTGGTATAATCCTGGGTTTGCATAAGGGTTTAATGTCTCCTTTGGCAAGCATGCCGCATTCGCCAAACATCACTATCGGCGGGGTCCAAAGGATAGCCTTTAACATAGTTCGGCGTGAAACTTCGTTTGACTTCAGGTTTAGGTCTTCATTTTTGCCCATCATACGTCCGTCTCCATAACCAAAAATCCATTCTGGTCTATTTACACTAACCCTAATCGGTCAACCTAAAAACATTAAACTTCAAGCTGTCAAAAAGGCAGAATCTGCTTTTTTGCTAAAACGTAATAATTGACGTTTTTTTTCATAATTTCTCCAACCACTTAATATACAATAGGTCACATTGTATTCAAGCTTAAAGCCAAGTCAACCCCAAAAAACGACTTAAATATCATCTGTTTTTGTTTGAATTCTCGAAAAAACCGCCTCGGAAAAGGAAACCCTTAACAGTTCAAGGTGACTTTGATTAAGATTATTGGCATCGAAAGGACTGAATAACGTTTTGTAAATGTGTAGTAATGATAACTGATAAAAGGATGGGGATGGTTTTCACAAGAGCCTATGTGTCAAGCTCGGTTTTCAGCCCGAGCAGGTACTCGATGTTGACAGGACGTTATGCGGGCAGGTGCCGGGGACCTCGTTTTATGCGGCTGCATCCTAAAGGCACAATGGGGCCTCTGAGGCCGTATTTCTCATTTTACCCTTGCAATCCCCCCCAATTAGGATAAAATCCCGGTTTTTCAATACCGGATTTGCAATTGGCAATTGGGACAGTTACCCGTTTTTATTTGTTCTTCGCCCAAAAACAAGGATAAATAGGTAACTGTCCCAAAAGGTAATCGGTTGATTTTTGATGTTTGAAGCGCTAACTGAAAAATTTAATGCGGTTTTCAAATCGCTCTCGGGTCGAGGCCGGATAACCGAGGCCAATATCTCCGATGCGATGCGAGACGTCCGCAAGGCACTGCTCGCTGCTGACGTTAACTACAATGTGGTTAAGCAGTTCTGTAAAGATGTTACTGCCGCCGCACTCGGGGCCGAGGTCATAAAAAGCCTCCATCCCGGCCAGGTGATGGTAAAAATTGTCAACGATGAGCTAACCAGGCTGATGGGCCCGGTGGACTCAAAGATTTACTTCGTTTCGCCCGGGCCGACTGTAATAATGTTGGCAGGCCTGCAGGGTGGGGGAAAGACGACCACCGCGGCAAAATTGGCCAAATACCTTGTTTCAAAGGGCAAAAAGCCCCTCATGGTGGCCGATGACCTGCAAAGACCCGCCGCTATCGAACAACTGATTACCCTCGGCGAGCAACTTCAAATCCCCGTCTATAGCGAGCATATCAAAGATGCCGTAAAGGTCGCAAGAAACAGCGTCAAATACGCAAAGCAAAACGGTTACGATGTTGTTGTACTCGATACAGCGGGCCGGCTGCACATAGACGAAGAAATGATGAACGAGATTGCTAATGTCGCAAAAGCTGTCTCGCCCCATCAGATTTACCTTATCTGCGACGCTATGACCGGTCAGGACGCCGTGAACTCGGCTAAAGAGTTCAACGAACGGCTCGAACTCGACGGAGTAATCCTGACCAAACTCGACGGCGATGCCCGCGGAGGGGCGGCCCTGAGCGTAAAGGCCGTTACCGGAAAGCCCATCAAGTTTATCGGTGTCGGCGAAAAACTCGACACGCTTGAAGAATTTCACCCCGACCGGATGGCCGGCAGAATCCTCGGTATGGGCGACGTCGTTACATTAGTCGAGAAGGCCCAGGAGCAGTTCGACGAAGAAGAAGCCCTGAAAATGCAAAAGAAGATGGCCAAGGGCAGCTTCGGCTTCGACGACTTCCTCAAGCAAATGCAGGCCGTCAAGAAGATGGGCGGCATGGGCGATATGCTCAAACTAATGCCCGGCATCGGCAAACAAATAGGCGACCTGGACGTTGACGACAGCGAAATCAACAAGATGGAGGGTATCGTCCATTCTATGACACTTCAAGAAAGGCGCCAGCCTGATATAATAGACGCCTCTCGCAGGAGGCGAATCGCAAGGGGTTGTGGCAGGGACCTGCAGGACGTTGCCGGCCTTATAAAGACGTTTAAGCGTAGCCGGGACATGATGAAAAGCCTCAGTGCCGGCGGAATGGGCGGCTTAAAGGGCCTTTTCAGTGGAAAAACCGACATGTTCGGCGCCATGGCCGGCGGCGGCAGAAAGATAAAACAACGCTCGAAGCGAAAAAGAGTAATCAGAAGGAAAGGAAAGATAAGACGGCGGTAAACGGCATAAAATCTATTGATGCGTATCTTGAAAAGTTGGCTGCTTTCGCAGATAACGATTACGGAAAGCGGATTCGCCGCCAGTTCGCCGACATTCGCGGCTCAAGTGAGCTTGCAATGCTCCAGTCGCCGACCGGCGCCGAATTAGAGCAGTTAAGAAAAGCCGTTGCCATCATGACACCCGGTGAAAAGTCCGCTGCCGGCGACTTGACCGACAAACAAATCCAAAAAATCGCAGCCGACGCCGAAATCGATGCCGCACTATTTGCGATTTTCATCAACGGCTACGCCCTGAATTGCAGACAATCTCAGTGATGTGGTATAAGTAACATGCTGAAGACATATATGAACGAAATATTCAAGGTTGCCCGAAGAGGCGATGCCAGAGAAGAAAGCTATTATAAAACTCTGTCAACGCTAATGGGCGGCTTTGCGCAATCTATAAACAGGGCAAAAACAGAGGTGACTATCCAGCCGAAAAAAACGGAGGCGGGAAATCCCGACTTTCGAATCTGGGACGGCAGACAACATATAGTCGGATACATTGAGGCAAAATCCCCTGACGAGGAAAATCTCGACAGTGTCGAAGGGACTGAACAACTAAAGCGATATCTTAAGGCCTTTGCTAATGTGATTTTAACCAATTTCTTCGAATTCAGGCTCTACCGCGACGGCAAACTGGTTGAAAAAGTTCAAATAGGCCGGCCTTTTATTGTAAAACAACTTAAAACCGCCCCTCCTGTGGAAAACGAAGATAAGTTTTTTGATTTATTAGATAAGTTTTTCTCTTTCTCCCTTCCCCGAACATACACACCAAAAACACTCGCCCAGGCACTTGCCTGCAGGACGCACTACTTGCGAGAACAGGTGCTCCTTGCACTTGGTGGCAGCAATGGCAACCTGACGGGATTTTATGAGGCGTTTCAGCAACATCTGATTGCCGGGCTTATGAAAGAAGATTTTGCCGACATGTATGCACAGACCATCACCTACGGTCTTTTTGCTGCAAGCACGAGATGCAAAGAGGAATTTAACAGGAGACTTGCCTTTGACAATATCCCGCGAACCATAGGTATTCTGCGAGACATATTCCGATTCGTTTCATTGGAAGAACCGGGAGATGGGCTTGTATGGATAATTGACGATATTGCAAACATGCTCGCAGTGGCGGATGTAAGACGCATTTTGCACCAGTACTTCATTGAGGGTAAAGGCAAGGACCCTGTTGTGCATTTCTATGAAACTTTTCTTGCTCAATACGACCCGAAAGAAAGAGAGCAACGGGGTGTTTATTACACGCCGCAAGAGGTCGTTTCTTATATCGTTAATTCTTTGAACATCATTTTGAAAGAACATTTCGATAAAGCGGATGGTCTTGCGACAGGCTCGATAACTGTACTTGATCCTGGCGCCGGGACCCTGACATTCTTAGCTGAGGCCGCCAAAGTCGCTGTTCAGGAATTTGTTGATAAATACGGCCAAGGCGGCAAGAGCGAGCTGATAAAGAATCATATCCTGAAAAACTATTATGCCTTTGAATTGATGATGGCACCATACGCAATAGGGCATCTCAAGATGGGATTTCTGCTTGAGGAGTTTGGATATTCCCTGGCCCGAGACGACCGGTTTAAGCTATATTTGACAAACACACTTGATATGAGGGAGCTTGCAGAGAGTAACCTGCCGGGCATGAGTTCCTTATCCAGAGAGTCTCATGCCGCAGGCTTAGTGAAGAAAGAAAAGCCGATTCTCGTTATCTTAGGCAATCCACCTTATTCAGGACATTCAGCCAACACGGGTCCGTGGATAAGCAAAGAAATCAAAGAATACTACAAGGTAAACGGGAAGGACCTCGGTGAGAAGAATCCCAAGTGGTTGCAGGATGACTATGTAAAGTTTATTCGCTTCGCACAGTGGAAGATAGACCAAGCCGGCGAAGGTGTTCTTGGATTTATCACCAATCACAGCTACTTGGACAATCCGACCTTCAGGGGTATGCGGTGGTCCTTAATGAACAGCTTCAATCATATTTATGTGTTAGACCTGCACGGCAACAGCAAGAAAAGAGAAATATGCCCCGACGGCTCGAAGGATGAGAACGTATTTGACATCCAGCAGGGTGTGGCGATTATCTTAGCTGTAAAGAAAGAAGGGCTGGGAAGGAAAGTTTCACACAGCGATTTATGGGGCCTGCGACAACGAAAATATGACTGGCTTACGTCTCATAACGTCAAAAACACCAGGTGGAAGAAACTGACACCGAAAAAAGAATTTTATTTTTTCGTGCCCAGAGACGGAAAGTTATTGGTCGGTTATGAGAAGCATCCAAAAATCACAGAGATATTTGGAACTAATAGCGTGGGAATCGTAACAAGCCGGGACAGGTTTGTCATCGCTTGCGAGAAAGCGGACTTGAAGAAACGCATAAGAATGTTCCGCGACGAAAGCATTCCTGACAACATGATTAAAAAGGCCTTTGACTTAAAGGAAGGCTCGAGGTGGAAACTGAAAGACGCACGCAAAAAGGTGCGACAGGAAGACAAGTGGGAGCGGGAAATAATTGATATCCTTTATAGACCTTTTGATAGCCGATGGATTTTTTACGACGATGCGGTTATAGAAAGAACGCGAAAAGATGTCATGCGGCATATAATGCAGGAAAATCTGGCGATGATTACCTCTCGTATTGTCAAAGGAGAAGCTTTCCGACATTGCTGGGTTAGTCAAACAATTTCTTCCGGAGCGCTCCTTGCGCCTAATACCGCCTCAAGCTCGTATGTTTTCCCGCTTTATATATACCCGGACGTGGATCTGTTTAACGGGGGCGAGCGTTACAAGCGCGTAGCCAACATAAATCCCGTGGTTTATTCGGCCCTGGAAAAGACTTACGGGAAAAAAGTCAAAGCAGAGGCACTGTTTTATTATATATATGCAGTTCTATATTCAAATGTTTATCGGCAGAGATATGGGCAGTTCTTAAAGAGTGATTTTCCCCGCATTCCATTCTGCGGCGATTACGACGTGTTTTGCGCAATGGCCAGAGAAGGCAGGAAATTAGTCGAGCTGCATTTGATGACTTCCAAAAAATTAGACAAACCTGTTGCAAAATTCGAGGGAAAGGGCAATAATCTTGTCGAAAAGGTAGTGTACGACGGCGCTAAGGGCCTGGTACACATAAACTCAAAACAGTACTTTAGGCGTATAGCTCCCCAGATATGGCAGTATCAGATTGGCGGCTACCAGATTATGGACAGGTACCTCAAGTACAGAAAAGGCAGGAGGCTTTTGCTCAATCATATTAAACACTACTGTAGGATCGCAACTGTTGTTAAAGAGACTTGCGATATTCAGAAGAAACTTGACATGATCTATCCGAACGTTGAAAAGAAGTTCATTAGCATTGAGACATCCTTGTAAACGAGTTTCGTGATTTGCACAGGGCAAATCGCGGGAATTAATCATAGAAAAACTGAAAGGAAGATGTAATGGCAGTAAAAATCAGAATGATGAGGATCGGTCGTCGGCACCGCCCCTTTTTCAGGATCAACGCCATCGAAAGCCGCAATCAGCAAAAAGGCAGAATCCTCGAAAAACTGGGCCACTACGACCCCATTGAAAAGGACAAAGACAAACAGGTCGTACTCAACCTTGAGCGGGTAAAGCACTGGCTCGACGTAGGAGCCGTGCCCACCGACGCAGTTTCCCAGCTCCTGCTCAGATGCGGCGTAAAGACCAAACACGCAGAAGAAAAAGCAAAACGCAGAGAAAGGGCCAAGGCGCGCGCCCGCGCGACGGGCAAACTCTTCACCAAGGCAGATCGCGCCGCTGCCGCTAAGCCTGCCGAAAGCACTGTGCCTACTGAGACGACTGCTCCCGTCGAGCCTGAAGAAGCCAAAGCCGAAACGCCCGAGACCACTGAAAGTGTCAAGGTCGAGGAGGTGAGCGAGGTGACCAAAGCAGATGAAGC
>Ga0180301_10002284_pt1 | contig 15026 bp, 10 predicted proteins | sample GuaBasSediGuay16_FD_121797 | JGI IMG/M metagenome (GOLD analysis project Ga0180301, IMG submission 121797) | Subseafloor sediment microbial communities from Guaymas Basin, Gulf of California, Mexico - Guay16, Core 4569-2, 12-15 cm | ecosystem: Environmental > Aquatic > Marine > Hydrothermal...
AATATTACTACAAAGACCAGCATCAGGGTGGTTACAGGAACTCGCCACCTTTTTAAACTGTGAGCTCTACGGAGTGTCCCCTTACCTTCAAGTGTTACGAAACGCTTTCGTGTTCCTATGAGAGACTGGTTTGTCCATACCATAAGAACCGTAACGATGATTAGCATGAGGGAGAGCACATACCCCTCACCGAATAACTGATTGTGTAGAGCCGAGTACACTCTGGTGGAGAGCGTGTAGTAGCGAATAGGAAGACCTAAAAAGGCCTGGGTTGCAAATTCACCCAGGCCTTTGCTGAATGTGAGAATAAAGGCCGAACCTAAAGCAGGGAGAGCCAGAGGTAAGGTCACTTTTCTAAGGACTTCCAACCGGCCGGCACCAAGTATCTCCGCACTCTCTTCCAGCCTGGAGTCGATGTTGGCCAGTACTCCGCGCATAAGAATAAAAGTGTAGGGAATATAGTGGATTCCAAGGGTAATCACTATGGGTAAATACCCGTATGCTACCCATTCGGGTATATCTATCCCAAAGAAATAGTTCAGCAGTCCAGGAGCTCCTCCAAAGCGTTTGCTCTTAAAGACCATAAGCCAGGCCAGGGCGATCGTCCAGGAAGGGGAGATATAGGGAATTATAAGAACGATCGAGAAGAAGCGTTTTAGCGGAATATCTGTACGTACCACTATATAGGCCAGCAGTGATCCTAGGATTAGCGATATTGCCGTCATTCCAAAGGCGATTGAAAGGCTGTGCACGCCGGGTTTCAGGAAAATCGATTGAGAGAGTCTGCCGAACAGTACTCTAAACCAGTAGAACAGGGTAAACTGGCCCTCTCTGGCGCCGTGTACCATACGTGGTGCGGACGCATCGAAGAGGAACGAGTTTACTATGATGAATAACAGTGGAACGATCACCAGTCCTATCAAAAGGAGGAGAAAGATGATTCCCCATATCTTCTCTGGCTGCCTTCCGAGTTGTTTGATCCTATAAGTTAAAACTCCACTCTGCATCAATTCCATCATCAATCCCGGTGAGTATTATGATAGATTCAGCTTTCTGTTTATTAAAGACCCAACCAAAAATCGCGTACAGATAAACCATATTTATACACGTATTCATAGTCGATGAACCAGGTGTACCTGCGCAGGTCATCTAAACTGATATCAGCCATCGGTTCGACATCTCTGCGGCTTGCAAAGCCACCGGGAACATTAAATGGTTCCATACCAGCCTCGCCTTCCGAATCACCGAGGAGCCACCGGATGAGTAATTTTGCGGCATTGGGGTGGGGGGCATTGGCGGCTATTACAAGGTGGTTGTTCTTGGTGATGCCGACCTTCGGCTCCATTTCCCAGGCGATGCCAAGTTTAGTGCCTTTGGTATCGTTGTACCGCAGCTTCGAAGAGGCCACACTCAAGGTGAGAGGGGGGTCGTCCTGGTCAGGAGCTCCTACCGCCTTAGCAGCATCCCCATCGGAAGAGGTCAGGACTATATCGTTTTCAACAAGACGTTTAATGAACTCAAACCCTGCGTTCTCTACACCCGGACTCAGTTTGATGGGTTCACCGAACTCTTTCTCGTACGCCACAGCCATCTCGTCGGAGTGCTGTACAATTGTCTGCAACATATTGAGGTTCTCTTCGGTTAGCATAGGGTCTTTCATCTGTACCTTTCCGCGCCACCTCTCGCGAGTCAAATCCCACAGATTATCTACCGGTGGTTTGGGATAGGTCTGGGTATTGTAGAAGACCACTTTGGATTCCATCGAGTGGACGAGAAGGGGTTGTCGAAAATCATCGGCAATAACATCTTTAGTATACACTCCATCTTCGAGGCTACTGGGCACATAGTTCTTTACATAGCCTTTTGGTAAAAGTTCGTTTAACAAGGTGGTTCCATTGGCAAGAAAGAGAACGTCGGCATTGTAAATACCGGCATCCTGTTCGCGGGTGATTTTATCGATCTGTTCGACATCGGGCATATCGATAGCTTCTACCTCGATGCCCGGGTACTTTACCTTGAAGCCCTCGACCGCATCGAAAATCCGTGAAGAGAGCGAGTAGATAACAACTTTACCCTCTTCTTTTGCCGCAGCGTAGATTTCATTCCAGTTTTCCTCCTCCGGAGCAATTTGCGAACTCCCTGCCGTGGTGACCTGTTCCTGCTTCCCGCCGGCCCAAATTAATCCGGCAGCAAGGAGAAAAACTGTTGTAAGTAAAATCGTTTTCTTCATTTAAATCACCTCCTGATATTTTTTATTATTATATGTTCAGTTTGTTACATTTGTCAAGACTAATGTAACATAATTTACATTACAGACCAGGAGGTGATTTATCTTCAATTCAGGCTGTCCCGCAACATTCGAGAATTGACAGAGCACGCAAGATATTTGGGTTATTTAATACGAAACACACAATATACTGAATAGTAAGAGCCGAATTCGAGGTTGCAAGACAGCCCAAATTACCGGGAAATGGAAAACCCATTTTCAGCTTTTACTATTATCTGCGGTAGATTTTGGTACAATAAATTTCTCATCCCTTTACAGAGCCAGCCATGAGACCCCTGATAAAGAATCTGCCCAGGAGTATGTACACCAGAAGTGTGGGCATTGCCGCCAGGAGTGCTCCTGCCATCTGGACGTTCCACTCCACTATCTGGCTTCCCGCAAGATTTTGTAAGGCCACTGTAATGGGCTGAATGGACGGCTTCTGCGTGATAATTACTGCAAAGAGAAACTCATTCCAGATATTTGTAAATTGCCAGATAATCGCCACCACAAAGGCAGGTGCAGAAATCTGTGCAACAATTTTAAAATAGATATTAAACATTCCCAACCCATCGATCTGTGCAGATTCCAGCAGTTCATCGGGTACTTCCATGTAGTAATTCCTGAAAATCAGTGTGGTGATGGGAAGACCGTACACAATATGTGTAACGATCAATCCGGACAAACTACCGTAAAGTCCGATTCTGTTGAGAAACTGCACAAGGGGGATGAGAATACTCTGATAGGGAATAAACATACCGAACAGGATAAAAACAAAGATTATGTCCGCACCCTTGAATCGCCACTTCGAAAATATATACCCGTTGAGGGAGCCGGCAATGCATGAAGCAACGGTGGCCGGAATGGTAAGGATGATGCTGTTTATGAAGTTAGGTGAGAGTTTAGAGAAGGCCTTACCGAACGCAGCCATGGTTATCTCATCGGGTAATACCCACATTCTCTCTATATTTACATCCTTGAAACTCTTGAGACCTGTGGCCAGCAATACATAAACTGGTACAAGAAAACATACTGCAAACAGAAAAAGAAGGCTGTAAACAGTTATTCTTCCCACAACATATCGAAAACAGTATTTACTTTGGCCAGTTCTCATCTTTTTATTTCCTTCCTGAAGGTGGAATACAGGTAAGGAACTATCACCACGGCAACCAGCAGAAGCATTACAATGGAGATTACCGCTCCTTCGGCATAATGATTGCCTCTGAAAGTTGTTTCAAACATAAAAATTGCAGGAACATCCGTTGCAAAGGCAGGTCCCTTTCCCGTCATCGTATAAATCAGGTCAAATATCTTAAGAGAGAAATGGCCGAGAACTATCATCGCAGAGAGGGTTATGGGTTTAAGTAAGGGAAGAATAATTCTTCTGAATATGTAAAGCTCCGAGGCTCCGTCTATCCTGGCATGATCTATCAGATCCTCCGGAATACCCCGCAATCCTGCCAGGAACATGGCCATTGTATACCCTGTAAGCTGCCAGGAAGCGGCAAGTATAACAGGAATCAGTGCCAGGTGGAACTTGAGCACGCTCGTCGGATCTGTATACCATCCCCAGTTAGCCCCTGAGAAACCCAGAAGCTTAAGAAGTGCATTTACACCTACCGTTGGATTGAATATCCATCTCCATACCACGCCTGTAACCACAAATGAAATGGACATTGGAAAGAGAAAAATATTCCTTAACAGGGCTTCTCCCTTAACCTTCCTGTCCAGCAGCCATGCAAGCAGAAGCCCCCAGCAGATACTTAGAAGAAGAAAAAAGAAAGTAAAATAAAGGGTATTCCACAGATCCTTTTGAAAGCGTACATTTGAAAATACTTCCAGGTAGTTTTTAAATCCTACAAAGGTAAAATCCGGTATTATCCCATCCCATGCAGAGAAGGACGCTCTCAGCGACCATCCGATAAATCCGTATATAAAGATACCAACCGCTGCTATCGAGGGGAGAACTACGAAGAAAGCCCTTAAAAGATCACCTCTCGATTTAATCATCTCCTATACCTCGGTGTGGCACAGCCGCAAGCTATGAAAAATTTTGTTAAAATAACAACACATGGTGGCATCATACCATATATCACTGATTCATCTTTTAAAACAGGCAGCCTGAGCAAAACATACAGGCTGCCTGCTGTCTTTCTTCTACTTTCCGAGGCTTTCCCTCGCCGCTTTGCTAAACTGCTCAACGGCCTTGTCTATGTTCCTTTCAGAGACAAAAACCGTCATTATGTCGTTTATTTTGGTCAGCCATCCTTCGGATGCAGCAGCGCCGTGAGCAACACTGGGTACAATCGCATTTTTACTGAAATCTTTCATTGCTGATTGAAGATACTCGTCGTAGAGGCTCTTATCCCCATCGATTCTGCTGGGAATGGAGCCCTTTATCGGGTTAAAGGCATCCTGTCCTTCCCGGGAACCACACACCGTGAGCCACCTGATCGCATTCTCCCTGTGAGGTGCTCCCTTTGGCAATCCGAATGAGTCGGAAAGCATCATAAAGCTTCCCTGAGTACCAGGCGAAGGCAGCCACCCGAACTCCTTCCCCGGAGTAAGACCCTTTGCTTTGAAGTATCCCTCCGCCCAATCTCCCATTATATTCATGGCACTCTTTCCGTCAATTACATATTGGGTTGCAGCATCCCAGGTAAGAGCAGCGTGATCGGTATTTACATATTTTAACATACGTACAAAATTATCCAGGGCTTTTCTCACAGCAGAGCCATCCCATGGTGTGCTTCCATCCCACAACCCCTTATATCCTTCGGGCCCCAGGGTTGCAAGCAGGACACTCTCTAAGAGATGGGTGGAGGTCCAGGTGTTTTTATCACCTAGAGCCAGTGGAGTAATTCCCATGTTGGCGAGTTTTTCTGCAACTTGAAAAAACTCATCCAGAGTTTTCGGAGGAGTCAATCCACTTTCCTGGAATATCCTCTTGTTATACCAGAGCACATTCGATCTGTGGATGTTTACAGGAACACTGTAGATCTCTCCTTTGTAGGAGATAATGTCGATTACTCCTTTGGGATAAACATCCATCCATCCATTATCTTTGAAGATAAATGTAATCGGTTCCATCTTTCCTGCAACAACCCACGTATCGATAAGCTCGTGTCCAGCATGAACCTGAAAGGAATCCGGAGGGTTGCCTCCCTGCATTCTGGTAGCAAGCACCGCCTTGGCATTGGCTCCTGCGCCGCCTGCTACTGTGGCATTGATAATCTCTACATCGGGATACTTGCTTTTGTAAATATCGAACATGGCCTCAAGGCCCTCCGCTTCACCTCCCGCGGTCCACCAGCTAAAGATCTCGAGCTTGTTTTCCACTTTCTTCTCCTTTGCGCCCTCCGAGAAAAGGAACGAAGGAGAGAAGAACAGGAGAAGAACAACGGCAATAATAGTTATTTTTTTCATAATCCATCCTCCTTTAAGATATGGTATTCTGTTTTAGTAATAAGCAGAAATCGTGCCAATTTAGCTGTCATAGCAGTTTATAAATAATTTTATTCAATTATTTATATTATAAGGAAATAGGCCCATGTTATCCCGACCAAAGATTTAAGTGGCTACAGGCTGGCTCAAGAAGAAACAATTTCTGTTTACACAATGTAACAGAACTGTTACCTGAAGGTAACAATCGAGGGCCTCCTCGAAGAGAACAGTCTCTCCTACAGACTGTACTCCCGTATCTTCTTATACAGTGTTTTCCTGGAGATACCCAATTCGGAGGCGGTCCTGGAAACATTTCCCTGCTGTTTTTCTAAAGTTTTTTTAATCAAAGAAATCTCTGCTCTCTTTGCATATTCCTGTACGGTGTTCTTCAGGTTTCCATTCAAAGTAACCAATTCAGGATAATCCCGGGAATTCTGTCTGTCAGACCCGTTGATATTCAAACTCCTGATTTCCTCCCCCTCGCTTAATAGAACGGCATTGTAAATTACATTTTTAAGCTCTCTTATGTTACCCGGCCAGTGATAATCAATAATCCATCTCATCAACTCCGGATTGATTCGTTTAATTCTACGGTTATATAGCCTGTTTGCTTCTTCTATAAACAGCTTGCAGAATTGTGGAATATCGTCCCTTCTCTCTCGCAGGGGAGGCAGCTCTATAGTTACTACATTCAGCCTGTAATACAATTCCTCCCTGAATTCAGTTCTGCGAATCAATTCTTTAAGATCTTTGTTGGTTGCTGCCATAATCCGGCAGTTAACCCGAAGAGGCTTTATCCCCCCCACCCTCTCAAAATTTCTCTCCTCCAGTACTCTCAATAATTTTGACTGCATGGCCAGGCTCATATCGCCTATCTCATCCAGAAAAAGAGTCCCCTTCCCTGCAAGTTCGAATCTGCCGAGCTTTCTCTCTATCGCCCCTGTAAACGCTCCCCTCTCATGTCCGAAAAGCTCGCTCTCCAGGAGATTGTCGTTTATGGAAGCGCAATTTATTCCCAGAAAGGGTCTATCCCTGTATATGCTTGAGTAGTGAATCCTTCGGGCTATTATCTCTTTCCCCGTTCCGGTCTCACCAAATAGTAGTACGGTGGCTGGAGAATCCTTAACCTTTTCTATTATTTCTTTGATCTTTCTCATCCCTGGATGGGAGCTCTCTAGAACAATCTTTCTTGATATCTCCTCAAAACCCTTTCTGAATCCCGCATTGTCCACTCTCATCTGTATGGTTTCCCTCTCTTTCTCTAGAAGCTGGAGGAGAAGATTAGTATCGATCGGTTTTGTGAAATAATTCGTCGCTCCGGCCTTCATGCACTCCACGGCACTTTCGATATTTCCGTAACCGGTTATTATTACCACCGACAGGAAAGGTTCTTCCTCCCTTAACTCTTTTAACAGGGAATACCCGTTCTCCTTTCCCATCTTTAAATCCAGTAATACTATATGGATTTCCTGAGTCTTTATAATCTCCCTGGCACGAATGCAGCTTGAAGCTTCAAAGATTTCAAACCCATGGAGTCTTAAAATCTTGCCCAGTCCTTTACGCAAACCCGTCTCATCATCGACTATCAAAATATTCATTTTACAGGCTCTCCTCAGAGATAGGTAGAGTTACGGTTACCCTCGTACTTTCTCCCTGTGTGCTTTCAACCTGAATATCTCCCCCTGCCCTCTTTATTATAACATAGGAGATATATAAACCCAGACCCATACCGAATCCGGATACCCTGGTGGTATAAAAGGGGTCAAAGATGTTGTTGATCTCTTCCGGAGGTATTCCCATTCCAGTATCAACCACAGAAACGATTATATCCTTCTCTCTTTGCATGGTGATAATTTTGATACTGCCCTTGTGGTCAATCGCCTGCAGAGCGTTAATAATAAGATTGAGTATTACCTGTTTAAGCTCCTCAGGATGTATCTTTACAGGCGACAGATCTCTATCCGGTAAGTAATCAACTGTGATAGTTTTCTTCTCAAGTTCATATCTTGCAAGCTGTAATACATCGGATATTACCTGGTTTAAATCGGAACCCAGCACATGGTTTGTACTGCATCTGGAAAAAGAGAGTATGCGTTTAATGATAGTCTCGATTCTTCGTATCTCCTTCTCTATCCACTGCAGGGAATCTATCTTCTCTTCATCCTGCTCACAGGCTGCAAGAAAGTTTACATGTGAAAGTATCGATCCCAGGGGGTTGTTGATTTCATGGGCCATTCCTGCTGCGAGAAATCCAAGTGAAGAGATTTTCTCTGCGACCAGCAGTCTTTGCCATAACCTCTCTGTCCTGGTTATATCTTCAAGCATTACAAGATACTTTCTCTCCTCACTATCTTCTCCCAGTGAAATAACCTTAACTACAAAACGCATCTCCCCCTTACCCTTTACTTTCAAGATGGTATTATCGGCTTCATCCAATTCTGGATGAAAAATATCGGGAAAATTGGAAGAGTTCCCCTGACCGATAAAACATTCGTTTAACACCTCATCTATTTTACGATTCTTAATACTTTCCATATCTGTACAGAGAATATCCTGTGCGTACTGGTTACAAAACTCTATCCGGCTATCCTCCCTGACCACAAACACTCCGGCTTGAAGGTTTGATACAATCGTTTCTGTGTAATGATGGAGAAATGATATCTCTGTGAGTTGTTTCCTGATAACATTTTCTTCTTCGATAAGTTTACCCACCATCCTGTGAAAGGTCTTTGCAAGAAATCCCACCTCATCGCCGGTATGTATATCAAGTGCATTTGCCTCTCCGGTTTGTAAGTATCCTTCCAACCATCTGTAGAGCCTGGAAAAGGGAGAGATGAAATAGGTTGTCATCACTGCTGCTATCATTACTGAAAATATAAAGGTAATAATAAAAGCAATGGCAAAAGAGGTAATTAGTTGCCGCAAATAAATCTTCTGGTTAAGCAGTGATTTAAGCACTACAAGCGATAATTCTCTGACATCGGTTGAAATTATTCGACTAAAGAGTATATGAGGCACATCGGAAATTTTGGTTTGCTCTGTTACCGTCTCCGCCTGCTTACGAAAGGCAAACTCCGGTAAATCGGAACATATAAACTCACCTTCTGCAAAAAAGGCAATGTTTATTCCCACCTCTTCCTTTAAAGCAATGGCAAAGTTTTTATCTATCTTTTTTATAAGACAAACAATATATCGTTCTCCTCCAGCCTCAAAAGTAACCCCGGTTACCAGGAAGAGCATTCTTCCCCCCCTTGCTGTCTTTATAGAGTAGAAAGCATTGCGGGGAAAGCGGAAATCATCGAAATCAATAATCTCGATGGGCAGAAGCAGTTCACCGGGGATGCCTCTTTGGATATCCACCAGTTTATTTCTCTTCTTATCCATTATCAGCAAACTGTCTGCTTCACTGTTGCCTATAAAGTTTCCGGCTACTATCTCCAGTGAATCTGGTGAAACTGAAGGTGAAAAATCGAGCTGGGTGAAAAGGGGAAAGGTTATTATCTCTCTGTACAGGCGGTGCTTGAGTCGTTCCAGTGCATACCTGGCCCGCTTCCATCCGGAAATCAACTCCTCTTCCGACAGCATTCTGGTCTGGTTAATGAATGTAAAGATAGTAAACCCGCCGCTTAAGCCTATCTGAAGAAGAAGAGTAAACAGTATCCCCACAAGCAATTTATTCTTTAATCGCATGGATCACTTTTATGCCCTCGAGGCTGTAGACAATTTACTACAAATTCAGGCTGTCCCGCAACCTCGATTTTTGCTATTACTAGTCAGTATCTTGTGTGTTTCGTATTAAATAACCACAATATCTTGTATGCTCCGCCAATTTTCGGCAGTTGCTGGACAGCCTGAATTATAACCACCACCTTTGCAGGTAGTCTTTTTCTAAAATATTAGATTATAACAAAGAAAGAGACAAGCTTGTTATTTGACAACATTCTGTTTATGGGCATATAATTTTTTAAAGGAAACAATTTTATGCGCGTAACCGTTATAGTAATAGATAGTTTTGGTATTGGTGCCCTGCCCGACGCGGAGAAGTTCGGGGACGAGGGAGCAAATACCGCCCTGCATATATGCGAGCAGATCCCGGGGCCGAAATGGCCTGCCCTTAGAAAGATGGGTCTTGGTAACTGTGCAAAATTGCTGGGTTTTAATCTTTCGGGGTGCGAGGCAGTGGAAAACCCTTCTGCCGATTATGGGGTGATGGCGGAACGTTCTCCCGGAAAGGATACCACTACCGGACATTGGGAAATTGCAGGAATAGTACTCGATAAACCTTTCCGCATCTTTCCTCAGGATTATCCCTCCTTTCCGGAAGAACTGGTTATCGCCTTCGAGCAGAAAACCGGCTGCAAAATGCTTGGGAACAAGGCCGCATCGGGAACCGTCATTATCGAAGAACTTGGTAATGAGCATATAGAAACCGGTTACCCTATCTGCTATACCTCGGCGGATTCCGTGTTTCAGATAGCAGCTCATGAAGGGGTAATACCTGTTGATGAGCTTTACAGAATATGTGAGGCTGCCCGTAAATTATGCGATCGGTACAATGTAGCCAGAGTTATAGCAAGACCTTTCGTGGGTAAACCGGGTGGCTTCAAACGTACAGGTGCTCGCAAGGATTTCAGCATCGCCCTGCCGGAGAAATGTCTTATGGATCACCTTTCTGCAAGTGGGATTAAGACAATCGGTGTTGGTAAAATAGGCAGCCTTTTTAACGAACAGGGGTTGACCGAAAGTTATCATGACAGCGGAAATCCCGCCTGCCTGGAGCGTACAATTTCGCTTATGAGTTCACCTTCTTCCGAGCCGGAGTTTTTATTCGTGAACCTTGTTGATACGGATATGCTCTACGGACACCGCAGGGATGTTGGGGGATACTTTCAGGCGGTAAACGAAATAGACACCGCGCTTTCAGAAATGATTGGACTTGTAAAAAAAGGCGATCTGCTCGTCATTACTGCAGACCACGGCTGTGATCCTGCATACAGGGGGACAGATCATACCAGAGAATACGTACCGCTTCTGGTTTACCGTGGAGGCAGGTGTATGGAATCAGGGGGAGAGGCAACGGATGTTAAGAAGGGCTCAGATCCTGAAAGCACCGGAGCCATGAGAAATCTTGGTATAAGAGAGAGCTTTGCCGATGTTGCCCAGAGTATCTGTTCCTGGTTCTCCCTGTCCCCTATAAAAGAAGGAGTTTCTTTTTTATGAAATCTACAAAAATAATACATGCCATCGACACTCACACCATGGGAGAACCCACCCGTATCATAGTTGGAGGTGTACCTCATATCCCCGGAAAGACGATGGCGGAAAAGAGGGAGTTCCTAAAGGAGAAGATGGATTCTCTTAGAACCAGCCTCATGTACGAACCCAGAGGACACAACGATATGTTCGGTGCCATCATTACAGAACCTACTACAGAGGATGCCCATTTTGGTACAGCCTTTATGGACTGTGGCGGATACCTTAATATGTGCGGCCACGGAGCAATAGGGGTGATGACCATAGCAGTAGAAACCGGAATGGTAGAAGCAAAAGAACCTGTTACAGAGGTAATTCTCGACACTCCTGCCGGAATCGTTAAAGGAGAGGTTCATGTAAGTAACGGAAATGTTACAGAGGTGTCCATAGAGAATGTTCCGTCCTTTCTCTTAAAGAAGGATCTGGAAGTAGAAGTCCCAGGAATGGGTAAAATATCTCTCGACATTGCCTTCGGAGGTAACTTTTTCGCCATTGTAAGTGCAGACCGGCTTAGAACGAGGATAGAAGTGAAAAACAGAGCTGACCTGGTAGAAAAGGCTCTGGAACTTCGAGATTTCCTGAATACCACGGTAGAGGTTCGCCATCCGGAGTTATCTCATATAGATACCATCGACCTGGTGGAAATATACGACACCCCTGCCAACCCAAAGGCACACTGTAAAAACGTAGTAGTTTTCGGCCAGGGCCAGGTAGACAGATCTCCCTGCGGAACCGGAACCTCGGCTAAATTGGCAACACTGTATGCCAGAGGAGAAATAGGTTTAAACGAAGAGTTTATACACGAAGGTATTTTAGGAACAACCTTTAGAGGAAAGATAAAGAGTACAACCACCTGCGGCGGTTTTGAAGCAGTTATACCTGTAATAACCGGTTCGGCGTTCATCACGGCTTTTTCCCGGTATGTTATCGATCCGGATGACCCTCTTAAAAACGGCTTTCTGCTGTAATTTAATTGCACTATTGTTGACAACCCCCCGTTTGTAAAGTATTGTATTCAGAAAATCTGAGCTGTAACTCGGGTAATCGTTTCAAGGGGAGTAAAAATAAATAGATGGCTGGGGCTACAGAAAACACTCATCTGCTTGAGATGAGCAACATCACCAAGCAATTCCCCAGGGTTCTTGCAAACGACAATATAAGCATTTACCTTAAAAAAGGCGAGATTCTCTCTCTCCTCGGAGAAAACGGAGCAGGCAAATCTACTCTCATGAACATCCTCTACGGCCTTTATAAACCAACCGCCGGCCAGATATTTCTTAAAGGAGAGGAAATAACCATTAATTCCCCCAAAGATGCCATTCGTTATGGTCTGGGGATGGTTCACCAGCATTTCATGCTTGTAGAGAATCTTACAATAACAGAGAATATCGTCCTCGGAAACGAACCAGGCAGGATGGGGATACTTGACTACAAAGCAGCACGAAAAAAGGTAAAGGAGATATCCGAGAAGTATCACTTCAGTATCGATCCCGACACAAAAATAGAGAGCATTCCCGTCGGATTACAACAGAAGGTGGAGATTCTTAAAGCGCTGTACAGAGAAGCCGAAATCTTAATTCTCGATGAGCCCACCTCTGTCCTTACTCCACAGGAGGTGGAAGAGCTGTTTATGGTAATAAGAGAGCTCAGGAAAAAGGGTGTTTCACTCATCATTATTACACACAAACTGGATGAGGTAAAGGCCATTTCCGAAAGGGTCTACATTCTAAGAAAAGGCAAAGTCGAGGGGGAGAGGATTACATCGAAAGTTACCAAGGAAGAGCTTGCAAACATGATGGTTGGAAGGTCCGTTGTCCTTACGGTGGAAAAAGAGAAAAAAAAGATTCTGCATTCTCCAATCTTTTCTATCAAAGAGCTGTATGTTAAAAGCGAAAAGGGGGTAGATGCCATCGAGGGGCTCTCTCTGGATGTTCGGCCGGGAGAAATTGTAGGCCTTGCCGGTGTAGACGGAAACGGGCAGAGCGAGCTTGCCGAAGCCATAATGGGTTTAAGAAAAATAGAGAGCGGGCAGATATTCTTTAAAGGCAAAGATGTAACTCATCTCGACACAAAGGGTAAAATACGAAGCAGCTTCTCCTTTGTTCCGGCAGACAGACAGAAGCTGGGCCTCGTGCTGCCCATGAAGTTATCGGAAAATCTGATAATCGGATTGCATGACACCGAACCGTTTTCCAACGGCCTTAAATTAAACCTTAAATATATAGATGAGTATTCCTCAAGGCTGGTTAAAGATTTCGATATTCGTACCCCATCGGTTAGCGTCCCTGTTTCCAATCTTTCGGGAGGCAACCAGCAAAAGGTAATTCTTGCCAGAGAACTTTCCCGCAAACCAAAGTTTATGCTTGTCTCTCAACCTACAAGAGGTCTGGATGTGGGCGCTATCGAATACATCCATGCAGAAATACTAAGAATGAGAGACGCCGAGGTGGCCATCCTCCTTATTTCTCTCGAACTGGAAGAGATATTTGCCCTCTCCGACCGGATTCTGGTACTTTTTGAAGGTAAAATCGTTAAGGAGTTTATTCCAGAAGATACCGACGAAAAAGAAGTGGGATTTTATATGACAGGGGGAAGCAAGGACGATAGATATGGGCAAAATGGTTAAACCTTTATTTATAACTTTAATTATATTGCTCCTGTCGTGCGGAACCGTTTTATGGTTGGCTTCTAATTTCTACGGTATCTTGATGGTAATCGGCTCGATTGGACTATTTTTTATTTACAAAGGGATTGCCGCCAACAGAGAAAAAGTAAAGGAGGATCTTAAGAGATTCACCCTGACACTCTCCATACCTCTCATCGGAGTGATTATTGCCGTTATAATCGGGGCAATAATAATGATAATTACCGGGTACGATCCAATAGAAGCTTATGCAGCGCTTTTTTACGGAGGATTCGTCAGAAACTGGCATGTTTCCGTCCTCAATGCAGCGCCTCTTATTTTTACGGGTTTATCTGTAGCATTCGCCTTCAAGGCAGGACTTTTTAATATAGGAGCAGAGGGACAGTACTATGTAGGTGCGATGGTTGCAGCATTTTTTGGAATCACGATCTATCTTCCTCCTGTTATCTCCCTTCCCCTTATTCTTCTCCTCTCGGGTATTATATCATCCCTGTATAATTTTATCCCCGCCCTGTTAAAAGTTAAAACCGGTGCACACGAAGTTATAACCACGATGATGTTTGCTCATATCGCCCGATACTCTTCCTCTATCTTTATCAGATACATGGGAGGTGATCCCAATACATCCAGGCATCCCTATGTAACATATCCTATTCTAGAGTCAAACTGGCTGCCAAGATTCCAGCAGTTCCTTCCCCATGCAAATTACAGACTTCATACAGGTATTCTTATCGGAATATTTTTTGCACTCTTCGTCTACTATCTTCTCTATTACACGCGTATCGGTTTCGAAATACGGGCCGTGGGATTAAATCCCAATGCTGCCAGAACCCAGGGAATATCAATATCCAGGAACCTTTTTATAGCTTTGCTCTTTGCAGGTTTCCTGGCGGGACTCGCGGGATTTAATCAGGTAAACGGGCTTGATCATAAGCTCTTCGAAAACCTGAGTGCCGGATATGGATGGGACGGAATCTCGGTCGCACTGCTGGCCTCAAGCCATCCAATAGGAGTTATTTTTACAGCACTTCTCTGGGGTGCCCTGGATGCGGGAGGTCAGTTCATGCAAAGAACGGCTCAGACACCTAACTCCATTGTGGAAATCATTAAGGGGATAATCTTGTTTTTGGTGATCGCAAGATATATCTATGCATATATAGGGAACAGGATAAGAAAAAGGAGAGGTTTTGTAAAAGCAAGCACTTGATCGGAGAGAAAAACAGATGTCTGACTTTCTTTCAATATTAAACGTAGATCTCATATTTGCAACCATTCGTCTCTACACGCCCATTACCCTGGCAGCTATTGGAGCAGCGGGTTGCGAACGTGCAGGTATTGTAAACATAGCTAGGGAAGGCATCATGGTAGTCGGACCTTTCATTGCGGCATGCATCGCTTATACAAGGGCAAATCACTGGT
>Ga0180301_10002285_pt1 | contig 15025 bp, 9 predicted proteins | sample GuaBasSediGuay16_FD_121797 | JGI IMG/M metagenome (GOLD analysis project Ga0180301, IMG submission 121797) | Subseafloor sediment microbial communities from Guaymas Basin, Gulf of California, Mexico - Guay16, Core 4569-2, 12-15 cm | ecosystem: Environmental > Aquatic > Marine > Hydrothermal...
CCTATGAACTGAAAGGGGGGATATAAAAAGTCTTTGAGGGTCTATCTCGTTATCAACCCTTAAACTTTCAGCCTTAAACCTTCTAGCAAAATCAGCAACCTTTAAACTTATTTTTTCACGTATGTATTCAACCATAGCCCAAGCCAAATCTAAAGGATTATGTTCTAGTCTGACCTCCCTAGAAATTGCGTATGGGTGAACATGCACATGAGCACCTCTCCCACTAAACTTTACAAAATATGATTTTGTTATCCCGTTAGACTCAAGCATAGAAACTACCTCATGGATTGTTTGAACAGTTGCATCCCAGTTTTCAGGTTTGTTGTCTATGTCCCATGTTGGCATACAAGCCTTAACGTTTGACAGGGTTACAACATCCTCCTCAGAATCTAGTTTACCATAAACGTTTGCAGTTGCATATATGGATCTAGGTTTAAGCTCACCATAAAAACGAAGAAGTCTTCCAAGACTTGAAGAATCATCTATTCTTAAAGGAATTTTTTTACCTCTTTTTTTAAAATATCTAACTAGAACCCTTCTCCCATGCTCATCAAAGGTTTCACAATGTATACCAACCCATTTACCCCTACAAAAACTAGCAATCTCTTTTTGGACAAGAGGATTCTCATAGTGTCTAACAATTTTCTCGTAGCTAAAACTCATATTTCCTCTTCTTCTGAGGAGATTTCTGACGGAAACTCCATTTCCCTCTCAATTTTTGCTTTAACAACCTTTCTTGTTACAACCCCTGGAAGGGAAACATCTTCCCTTCTTTCTTTTGCAGAACCAAGGATAACTAAGCCTTTCCCATCTAAAGCTGTAATTTCATGCATGGTAAGTGAATGTGGTGTTTGCCTCATTTTCTCAACCAAAACATATCTTCTTAAAACTCCCCCACGAATAAACCTTCTAAACCTAATTATCCCATCTGCAATATGTTCTAACCCAAAACCAAAAGCATCAGAGGTTGTAATAGCATACTGTGAAACTGCAAGAATTGTAAAATCCCATTTAGCTAAAACCTTTTTAACTAGGTAGGAGTATCTTCTAGCCATAGCTGGTTTATCAAGCCAAAAAGCTGAAAGACTATCTATAACAAGCCTAGACCTACCATAACCCAAAAACTTTTTAGCCTCAATAACCTTATTTAAAAGCTCCTCAATCTCAAGACTTCTAAGAGACCATGGATCATCCAAACCCATTAAAGCGTCTATGATTAAAAGCCTTTTAGCTTTAATAGCCCCAGAAAAATCTATCCCAAACTGTTCAGCCTGCTTTATAATAGAGTCCCTAGACTCCTCGGTTGTAACATAAATACATAGGTCTCCGTCTTTAACACCCTGATCCGTAAAATGGATTGAAAAAAGGGTTTTACCCGTTCCAGGCTCACCAGTAACAGCAACAAGAAAACCTTTAGGGATACCACCATCAATAAGCTTATCAAACTCAGGAATACCAGTTGATAAACGTTCAACAAGCTGCAAAACAACCACCAAAACGGTTTAACTAGCCTGAGAATAAAGCTTTTTTAGAGTTTCAAAAGCAGCAGCCATAGCTCCAAGTTTTGCTTTTTCAAGGGTTTGAGCACTACCTATAATTATAACATCACCCTCTTTTGGTGTAAACCTTGAAACTATCAAATCAAAAATTTCAGGGTTATCTTTAAAACAGTTTTCATCAACACCAGGCATAGCTAAAAAATTTTTTGTGTAGATTAGGGTTGTAGCACCTAAGGCACCAACCTTTACAGCCACATCCCTTTGCTCTAACCCGTAAGCCACAGCCTTAGCAGCATCCCTCACCATCACACCAACGTTAAAATCTCCAATTGCAATAGGGTTTTTAGGTATTTCAAAGGGTCCAACTATCCTTGAACTGATAGCCCTATAAACTTTTTCACCTTTCCCTGTAAGTTTACATCCCTTTTTTGGGTTTATGGTTATTAGGTTGTTGTTTTTAAGGTGTTTGAGGAGGGTTCTTATAACACCCTCACCTAAGCCAAGTTCTTTTGAAAGTTTAATCCTTCCAACATATTTTTCCCTACCCATAAGCTCTATAGCCTCTAAAACATGAAACTCTTTAAAGGTTAGACTTGGACCTGGAGCTTTAGGCTTTAAAACCTTTTCTATAGCCTTAAAAGGGTTAAAAGAAGTTTTAGACATTAATCTTCAACCATAACCATTATCTAAAGAAAAATCTTCTTCACCCCTATTTTTAACGTTTGTTTTTAAAAGCTTCTCCAACATTATTTTTCTTTCTATGCTTGCAACAAGCTTTTTTGTCCGAACAAAGACGTCAGGGTTAACACTTACAGAGTCTATTCCACATCTTACAAGAAACTCTGTAAATTCAGGGTAAACTGAGGGAGCTTGACCGCAAATACTGACTGTTACACCGTTTTGGTGGGCAACCTTTATTAGGTGGGCTATAGCCCTTTTAACAGCAGGATCCCTCTCATCAAAATATCTTTTATCTATTGAAGGTAAAATTTGGCTGTCTCTATCTGTTCCAAGTATAAGTTGGGTTAGGTCGTTGCTTCCAATACTAAACCCGTCACAGAATTTGCTAAACTCATCAGCCAAAAAGATTACACTTGGAACCTCAGCCATAATCCAAACCTTGAAGTCTCTTCCTCTTTTTAATCCTTCCTCCTCCATTATTTTTAGACATTCTTTAACCTCCCATGTTGTTCTGACGAAGGGAAGCATAACCCAAACGTTTTTAAGACCCCACTCATCCCTAACCTTTTTTACAGCTCTACATTCAAGCCTAAACGCTTCACGGTATTGGGGGCTAATATATCTTGATACACCCCTCCAACCAAGCATTGGATTATCCTCTGTAGGCTCATATTTGCTTCCACCAATCATCTTCCTATACTCGTTTGTTTTAAAGTCGCTAAACCTAACAACAATAGGGTTTGGGTAGATTGCTCTAGCAACCATAGCTATACCCTCAGCCATCTTCTCAATAAACTTTTGGCTTTGACCTGTTTCAATAAGGTGTAGGGGGTGTTCACGAATATAGGATGCCATTATAAACTCTACACGCATTAAACCTATACCATCAAAAAGAAGATGCTTATAATCCTCAATCTTTTCAGGAACACCAAGATTAATGTAAACTTTTGTTCCTGTTACAGGAAGAAATTCTGTTGGTGTTATGGTTGGAGGTGGGGCTGAGGGTTTCGCCTCCTCCACAACCCCATAATAAACAACACCAACATTCGCATCAACCGTATACTCCTCACCAGTTTTAAGAACCTTGGTAGCATTACCAGCCCCAACAATACATGGGATACCAAGCTCCCTACTAACAATAGCAGCATGACAGGTTGCTCCACCCTCATCGGTAACAATAGCACCAGCATAACGCATATAGGGAACCCAGTCAGGATTAGTCATTTTAGCAACAAGAATATCACCCTTTTTAACTATTCTAGCAGCCTCATCAGCAGTCATAGCAACCTTAGCTATCCCAGCATAAACCCCAGGACTTGCAGGTAAACCCTTTAAAACAACCTCCCTCTCCACGGAAGGAGGTGAAACCGGTTTTGCTGGTAGGGTTCTGGAAGCCCAAACAGTTTCAGCCCTTGCTTGAACTATGAAAATGTTTTTTGGGTAAGGTAAACTTTTATCTATAGCCCACTCTATATCTTGAGGTCTACCATAATGTTCTTCTATCTTTTTTGCTAGGTTTGCAAGATAAACTATTTCCCCATCTGTTACAGAAGGCTCATCTTGACGTTCTGGAGGAATCTTAACACGGATTGTTCTTCCTGTTTTAGGTCCACGAACATATTCAATAAGCTTTTTCGCAATCTTTTTTTCGATTATTTGGAGGTTGTCTTTGTCGACCACAAAATGGTCTGGGGTTACACTTCCAGAAACAACAGCTTCTCCAAGACCCCAGCTAGACTCAATAACTATCTGGTTTGGGTCTCCTGTTATAGGGTTAATTGTAAACATTACACCAGCAGACCTACTATTAACCATCTTTTGGACGCCAACACTTATAAGGACGTTTTCATGTTTGAAGCCTTTCTGGTTTCTGTAGAAGATGGCTCTTGGTGTAAAAAGGCTGCTCCAACACTTTCTAACCTTTTCTATAAGCTCTTTTTCACCATGAACGTTAAGATAGCTTTCCTGTTGTCCAGCAAAACTTGCATCTGGAAGGTCTTCTGCTGTTGCACTACTTCTAACAGCAACAAAAACATCTTGGGAGCCTACCTCCTCACAAAGCCTACGGTAGGCTTTCCTAATCTCCTCTTGGATGTGTTCAGGCATTGGTGTGTTTTCGATTAGGCTTCTAATCCTTTTGGAGGCTTCCTCGTAGTGTTGGGGTTCATTAGGGTCTACTATGGTTTCGTCTATTATACTGTAAATTTTTTCCGCTATTCCTGTTTTCGTTATAAATTCTTTATACGCGTAGGCTGTTACAGCAAACCCTGGTGGAACAGGTATACCTATGCTTATCATTTCACCTAGGTTTGCAACCTTACCGCCAACAAGAGCAATATCCTCTTTTCTAACATCCCTAAAATCTAGGATTATCTTCTCCTTTTTAGATGACAATAATCTTCACCTTAGGTTTTTACGCTAAATATATAGTATAAACTAAAAGTTTAAAAATAGTATTCTTAGGGAGGGAGACAATTAATTTTTAACATTCTGCCACTTAAATATCTTTTCCAAAAACACTTTATACCGAGTTTTTGGTATAGAATCCTTGTGGCTAGATATGGGTGTGGATGTTTTTAAAGCAATTTTTGAAAGAAGAAGTGTTAGAAAGTTTAGGTCTGAACCTGTTCCAGACGAGTTAATTTTTAAAATTGTGGAGGCTGGGGTTTGGGCTCCCTCAGCAGGAAACGTTCAACCATGGGAGGTTATCCTAATAAAAAACCCTGAAACAAAGGAAAAGCTTGCTAGGGCTGCTTTAAACCAAGGTTTTATTGCTGAGGCACCTATAGTTTTGGTTGTTTGTGTTGATCTTGAGAAGGCTGGATGGGCTTATGGGGAGAGAGGGGTAAACCTTTACTGTTTACAGGATAGTGGTGCTGCAATTCAAAATATGCTTTTAGCTGCTTATGCTCTTGGGCTTGGGGGATGTTGGGTTGGAGCTTTTTATGAGGATGAGGTAAAAAAGATTTTGGGGATACCTAGAGGGTTTAGACCTGTTGCCATTGTTCCCATAGGTTATCCAGCGTCAAAACCGTCAAAAACTCCTAGAAGAAGGGTTGAACAGGTTGTTCATATGGAAAAATTTTAAGGTTTATTTGATAGACTAGACAATTTTAGGTTTAGGGTGAACCTTGGAATATTCATCTATAGTTGAGGTTTATGAGGAGATAAGTTCAACAACAAAAAGGCTTGAAATAACAGAGTATCTTAGAAGGCTTTTTGAGAAAACACCTAAAGAAATTATAGATAAGGTTGTTTACTTAACCCAAGGTAAGCTTTACCCAGACTATTATGGGATTGAGCTTGGTATAGCTGAAAAGCTTGCTGTAAAGGCTATAGCTTTAGCCTCAGGTGCAACAGAAAAAAGTGTTGCTGAAGAGTTGAATAGGCTTGGGGATATTGGGGAGGTTGCATCCCTATTTATCGGTAAAAAGTCTCAGGTTACCCTTTTCCGTGAACCTTTAACAGTAAAAAGGGTTTATGAAACCCTAGACAAGATAGCTAAAGCCACTGGTGAAGGCTCCCAAGACCTAAAGATTAAGCTTCTTTCAAGCCTACTCTCAGATGCAACCCCAGCTGAAGCCAAATATATCGTTAGAACTGTGACTGGAAGGCTTAGGCTTGGAGTTGCTGACATGACTATTCTTGATGGGCTTGCTGAGGCTTTTTGCGGCTCAAAGGATTTTAGACCTGAGCTTGAAAGAGCCTATAATCTAACCTCAGACCTTGGGATGGTTGCAAAAGCTGTTTCTGAGAAGGGGTTAGAGGGAATTAAAAACTTTAGGATTTCTGTTGGGAAACCGATTAGACCTATGCTTGCTGAAAGGCTTTCCTCTGTTGAGGAGATTCTTTTAAAGGTTGGTGGGAGATGTGTTGCCGAATATAAGTATGATGGGGAAAGGCTTCAGGCTCATAAGATTCAGGATAAGGTTCTTCTCTTTTCTAGGAGGCTGGAAAACATTACCCACCATTATCCTGATGCATGTGAGCTTATCAAGAGCAATGTTAAGGCTTCGGAAGCCATAGTTGAATGTGAATGTGTGGCTGTAAACGTTGATACAGGGGAAATGATGCCCTTCCAAGAGCTAATGCATAGAAGAAGAAAATACGATATTGAGGAGGCTATGAAGCTTTATCCTGTCTCCCTTTTCATGTTTGACCTTCTTTATGTTGATGGTGAAGATTATACTGTTAAACCTTATCTTGAAAGAAGAAAAAGGCTTGAGGAGATTGTTGAGGAGTCTGAAAGAATAAAGCTTTCAAAAGCCATAATCACAAGCGACATTAAAGAACTTGAAAAGTTCTTTGAGGAGGCTGTGGAGGCTGGATGTGAAGGACTAATGATTAAGTCGGTTTCACCAGACTCCATCTATAAGGCTGGTGCTAGAGGATGGTTATGGATAAAATATAAGAGAGACTATCAGGCTCTTCTAACAGACACGGTTGACCTTGTTGCTGTTGGAGCTTTTCATGGTAGGGGTAAAAGAGCTGGAACCTATGGAGCTTTACTTATGGCTGTTTACGACAAGAAAAACGATGTGTTTAAAACCGTTTGTAAGCTTGGTTCAGGTTTTACTGATGAAGATTTAGCTAAGCTTCCAACCATGTTTAAGGAGCTTATTATACCCCATAAACATCCAAGAGTAGACTCCGAGGTTGAGGCTGACGTATGGTTTGTTCCAAAAATTGTTTTAGAGGTTATTGGTGCGGAAATAACCTTAAGCCCAATCCATACAGCATGCAAAAACATTGTTAGGGAGGGAAGCGGTTTAGCCATAAGGTTTCCAAGGTTTACCGGAAAATATAGGGATGATAAGGCTGCGGAGGATGCAACAACAGAAGAAGAAATTTTGGAGATGTATCAAAGACAGCTAAAAAAGATTGAGGCTTAACCTACTTTTTATTTTCCTTCTTTTTCTTTGTGAAAATGTCTATTAGACGTTTAAGGTTTTCAGGTTTATCCGTGTAGAAAACAACATCATCCCCAGCCTCTATGGTTAAATCTTTGTTTTCTGGAAGGTTAATCTTATCCTTCCTAAGAACAGCAAGAATCTTAAAACCGTTTGGCAGACGAATATCCTTAACCTTCTTATGGATTATCTCAGAATCCTCGTCAGCACGAACACTAAAAACTTCAGAGCCACATTTCCCAACAGGCAGAAAGTCTCCAATCTCAAACAAAGACTGGTAAATATGTTCAGCAACAATGTCGTCAGGGTTAACTGTTTTTACACCAACCTTGTTAAACACATCAGCATGGTCAGGGTCTCTAAGCACAACAACCATGTTTGAAACTCCAAAATCTTTAGCCATAGTAACAACCATAAGGTTTGCAGAGTCATCGTTTGTAGCTGCAACTAAAGCATGAGCCTTTTCAATACCAGCGTTAGCAAGGTTTTCTTTATCTTCAGCATCACCATGGATTACTAGGGCATCCACCTCAGAAGCAAACCTTTTACATCTTGCCTCATCTTTATCGATTACAGCAACAGTATGTCCTCTGTTTGCAAGTTTTTTTGCAAGAGCTTCTCCAACAGCACTAAGTCCAACTATAACAACATACAAGAGGAAAACTCTCCCCTCTTGGGGATGTTTAAAAAGAAGAAAAAGCTTTTAGTGTAAACATACTTTTCAGTCCATTCCACCAACAGTCTATACGTGTTGAAGAGGCTGCTTGTTGATAGGATTCCCATAGGTTTTTTGACCTCAAATTCTAAGGTTAGGTTAATATTTGGGGGGGTAAATAAAGGTTTCTAACATTCTTGTTTGTAACAGCCATCTTTTACAGTCCCCCTATTTATACTCATCGAAAACTATTGATGTGCTTGTTTCGGTTATGTCACGGTTTTCCATCCTAATTTCTCTTGTTATCTGGTCCAACATTTCAGAGTTTTTTACACCTTTAACGTCTAGGATGAAATCCCAGTTTCCGGTTATATCCCTTACTGTGACAGTTACACCATACCTCATAAAGGTTTTACGTATATTTTTTATTAGGTCTAACTCGTCACATGAGGGTTTAACCTTAACAAATATTAGGGCGTTAATCTCCTCATCCACAGCTTTAGACACATAGTCCATAGGGAGACCTGTCTCCTCATGAATAATCCTTAAAACCTCTATTTTACGTAGAGGTCTACCCCTACCCATAGAAAACTCTCTTATCCTTTCAACAACCCTTTTTTTAACATCCTCAGAAACATTTTTACCTTCTAAAAGTGTTTCTATAAGCTCTTTCGACTGCATAGCCCCAAACTCAAACTCCCTTTTTAAACCATACTTCTCCCAGTTTATGGTTTCATAGGTTTCAGGACATCTTAAAACAGATTTTTGGTGGGTTCCAGCCTTATGGATTCTAGCAAAAACTCCGTGGATAGGTAGGTTTGGAGGTATTGGAACACCTGAAACAGCTGAAACATAATGGTAGAGTTTGGGCATGTCTTTAAAGTTAACTTTAGTTTTAATTCCGTAGAAGGTTTCAATGTTGTCTAGTAGGGTTGCCATATCTGCAATTCCACATCTTTCACCTAAACCCATAACAGAAACATGAACACCTGTAGCACCACCCTCCAAGCCAGCAATAGAGTTTGCAACTGCAAGTCCACGGTCGTTGTGGCAGTGAACATCAAAATCAACGTTAACGTTTTCTGTTAGGGTTTCTAGTAGCCTTCTAAAATTTTCAGGGTGCATTTGACCTTTTGTATCTGGTATCCTAACCACGTCAGCACCAGCCTCCCAAGCAACCCTTGAAAACTCTATTAGACGTTTTATTGGTGTGCTTGTAGCATCCTCAGCAGCATATTCGACAAGTGTAAATCCAAGCTTTTCTTTTGCATATTTGATTGTGTCAACTATTCTTTCTAGGGCTTTCTGGTAGGATAATCCGTCAAGCTTATGGATTAAATGTTTGTCTGAGGGGGCTAAAACTACAACAACACCCCAAACACCACAATCCCAAGCAGTTTTAACATCCTCTTTTAGGGTTCTACAATGACCTAGAAGCCTAGCTTTCCCATAGCCTTTTTCCCTAAAATGTTTTACAACAGCCTCAACACCATCACGATATTTTGGGCTGTAGGGTTGACCTATCTCAATATAGGCTTTTTCACCCAAAACCCTGTAAAGCATTTCAGCTATAACACATTTTTCTTCTGGTTTAAAGTATACTCCGGGAGCCTGTTCACCCTCCCTTAGGGTTGTGTCAAGTATCCTTTTAAGGTTTATTCTCGCCATAAATAATCCAGCCAAACAGTTTTCTCTTCCCTTTTATAGTCTCAAAGTGGCTTATAAACACTATAGCATAACCTAAAACTCTACTGGTAAAATTCTTTTTCATATCTTGTTAAAGGTTTTAAGCCGTCCTCTGTGAGTAGAACTGTATCCTCTATTCTTACACCAAACTTTTTTGGAAGGTAGATTCCAGGTTCAACTGTGAAAACGTTCATTTTTTCAAGTTTTTCTTTGCTTTTGGTTGAGAGTGTTGGGGGTTCATGAACCTCTAAACCTATACCATGTCCGAGACCATGGATAAAGTATTCACCATAGCCTTTTTCCATGACGATTTTTCTTGCTAGTAGGTCTGCCTCCCATCCAACCATACCAACCCTAATGTTTTTTAGGGCTTTGGTTTGAGCCTCTAAAACGGTTTTATAAACTTTTTTCTGAAGGTTTGCTGGTTTACCTACAAAAACTGTTCTTGTTAGGTTGGAGTTGTATCCCAAAAATTTTGCTCCTAGGTCTATTACAACAGCCTCACCACTTCTAACCTTTTTGTTGGTGTTTCCAGCGTGGGGGAAGCTAGACCTAAAACCTGATGCAACTATGGTTTTAAAGGCTACTTCTTCAGCACCCATCCTTCTCATAGTATATTCGGCTTCAGCAGCAACCTCATATTCTCTAACACCAGCCCTTAAAAACTCTATGGCTGTTTTCATAGCCTTATCTGCAATTCTACATGCCTTCCTCAGCATTTTTACCTCTTCAAAATCCTTTATTTTTCTTAGGTTAAGCAGGATTTCAGGTTTACATTCAAATTGGACTTTAGAAAGCTTTTTACGTAGAGTTTTTAGCTGTGGGAGGGTTAAACTGTCGAAACAAACCTTTTCTGCTTTAACCTCTAAAATTTTTGATGAAATTTTATCTTCAAATTTTTCGTTTTCACCTAAAACCTCAACCTCAACGTTTTTAACCTCTTTTTTGGCACGTTCTCCCTCAAGCCTTGAAGCTAAAAGTGTTGGTTGAGAGTTTAAAGGGACAAAAATAACAAAACCTCCGTTTGAGATTTTGCTGTTTGCTGTAAGATACTGTATGTTTGGGTTTTGGATGCAAACAAAACAGTCAAAACCAGATTTTTGCATTGCTTCCTTTAGAAGGTTTAACCTTTTCCCAGAGAAATTTTTGTTAAACATTTTTTGGCAACTCTTTATGCTTGTGGAAGGGTTTTAGTTTTTGTCTTAAAAATTAAAGTTTAACCTAAAAAGTTTGCTGTTTTTGCTATGTTGGATACTAAAAACGTTTTCCATTTTTTATCTTAACATGAAAAAATGTTAACGATTTTCACCCTATTTTTGCAAGAGTAATGTAACTTACATTTTTAATTTTTACACATCAACTTATCTTTAAGGAAGCGTGATTTCTGGGAAAACTGATGTTTCTCCTACTTGACAGTATCAACAAAAAACTAGCTTTTACCCACCCTAAAAACTGGAGGAAAATTCATGGTTTCAATCAAGAGACTTGAGATGGTTGGTTTTAAAACTTTTGCAAGAAAAACAACCATATCGTTTGATAAAGGGTTAAACGTTATTGTAGGTCCAAACGGAAGTGGAAAAACAAATATTGTTGATGCAATTAACTTTGTTTTTGGAGAGTTAAGTGTTAGAGCCTTAAGAGCAACAAACTTCTCATCCCTAATTTTTCACGGAAACAGTGAGATTCCAAAGTCAAAGTATGCTAGTGTAACAATCCATCTTGACAACTCCTCAAGAAGAATACCGATAGACTCGGATGTTGTAACAATTACACGTTACCTTGGCTCAGATGGAACAAGCATTTACAGGGTTAACGGTAAAAGATACTCTAGAAACGACCTTTTAAACCTTCTTGGACATGCATCCCTTGTCGGTGGGATGAACATAATCTCCCAAGGAACAACAATGAAAATAGCTGACTTCAGCCCTGAAGACCGTAGAAAAAACGTTGAAAGCATAATAGGGATAGCTGAATACGACCGTAAAAAGGAGGAAGCCCAAGTTCAGCTTAGGGAGGCTGAACTAAACCTAAAACTTGCTCTAGGAAAGTTTGAGGAGGTTAAAAAACGTTTAATTGAGCTTGAAAAGGAGAGAAACGACCTTTTAAGGTTTAACTATCTGAAAAAGGAGTTAAGAAAGATAAAGGCTATTGAAACCTCCCTAAAGATAGGGGAGCTTAAACAAAGGATAAAAGAGGTTGAGGAGGAGCTTAAAGCCAAGGAGGAGAAGCTTCAAGAGTATAGGGCTAAAAGGGAAAGTCTTGAAGCTCAACGTTCTGCAAAGGAGAGGGAATGGCAGGAGTTTACGGTTAAGGTTACTGATAAGGGTGGAGATAGACTTTTACTCCTCCAAAAGGAGATTGGAGACCTAAACTCCGAAATTGTAGGCTTAAAAACAACCATATCAACAGCAACAACAAACATAAAATCCTACGAAAACATGCGTTCCAAAAAAATTGAAAACCTAAAGTCTTTAAGGAGACAGATAACAGAAAACCGTAAAGAGCTAAAAAGAATAGAAAAGTCTAAAGAGGAAATAGAAAAAATTCTTTCAGAGAAAAAGAAGAGAAGAAACGAGATTCTGGAAAAAATTAACGAGATAAAAGGTTCTTTAGAGGAAAACTCAGCCAAACTTTCCTCCATCGAGGAGGAAATAAAAAACCTTGAAAGAGAGCTTGGAAGACTTGAGGTTAAAATTAGGGCTGAAAAAGAAAGCTGCTTGATTCTGGAAGACCAGCTAAACACCCTACAAAACAGGAGGCAAGCATTCAAAAACCTTTATGAAAGCTTTTCGGAAAGGCTAAAACAGGTAAACAGTTTAAAGGAGAAGGAGCAGAAAGCCTTTGAAACAGCCATCCAGGCAATTAACAGGATAAAAAGCCAAATAGAAAGGGTTGAAAACGAAATTAAAAACGCTGAAAAAACAGCTAAAAAGGCTAGGATAAGCGTAACAGAGTTTGCTTCTAGAAGAGACCTTGCAGACGCTGTTCTCTCAGAGGAGAAGGCTTTAGAACACTTGGAAAACCTTTCAAGTTTAAAGGTTTTAAGGGGTATTCATGGGAGGCTTAAACAAAAAATACGGATTAGCCATGGGTATAGGAAGGCTGTTGAGGCTGCTGCTGAAGGATGGCTTCAAGCCTTAATCGTTGAGGATATGAATGTTGTAAAAGCATGTGCAGAAACATTAAAAAGGGCTAAAATAGGTAGGGTAAAACTTTTACCCCTCTCAAACCTTAAAAACGTTAAATCCATTAAAAATCCAGGTTTACCTGGGATTCTTGGTCCAGCAACATCTTTTGTTACATGTTCAGCCAAATATCAGCCTGCGGTAAACTTTGTTCTTGGAGATACTTTGGTTGCTGCTGATGAGAAGTCTGCTTTAATGGCTTCTGAGAGGGGTTTTAGGGTTGTTACGGTTGAGGGTGAGGTTTTTCAGCCTGGTTTAAGGTTGGAGGTTGGTTTTTATAGGGAGCCTATAGACCTTTCAGAAATTTTGCCTAGTGAAACAACGATTAAAAGTATTAGTGAAACTGTAAACTCGTTTGAACGTTTGCTTGAGAATAGGAAGTCTGACCTTAAACGTTTAGGTAATGAGCTTTTAAGGCTTGAAAGTGAAAAGGTTGCTCATGAGGATAATTTAAGGTTTTTTGAGAGGGATATTTTAGATTTAAACCAGAATCTTGAAAGAATCCATAAAAACATTGTTGAGATTGATAGGAAGATTAGAAGTTTAACCCATAAAATTGAAAAGTCTAGGGGTTGGATAGCTGGTGCTGAAGCTAGAAAAACAGAAATCCTGCAAAAGCTTCATGGGTTAAGGGTTGAGGCTGCAAACCTAAGAAAAAAGCTTAAACCTGAAACCATAACAGGTTTAGAGGCTGAAAACACAAAGCTTGAAGCTGAAATAGGTGGGCTTCAACGGCAACTAGATGAGCTTAAAACAAAAATCAGCATGTATAACTCAAACCTTGAAAACATTCTTTTACCCTCGCTAGACACTGTTAGAAGGGAAATCTTAGGTATAGGAGAAAATTTGAGAAAACAAAAAATAGAGCTTAAAAATGCAACAGAAAAACTTGAAAAAGCTAGGGAAAGGCTTAGGCTGTTGGAAAGGGAGAAGGAAGAGCTTTCAGCCCAAATGATGGCTAAAAGGGAGGAACATAAAAAGTTTGTAGATTTTATAGAGGAGATTAATAGGCAGATTAAAAAGCTTGATGGTGAAATAGAGCCTATCAACAACGCTGTTAACAGTTTAAAACAGGAGCTTTTAAAAAACCAGCTTGAACTTGAACATAAGCTTAAAGAGCTTAAAGCTTTGGGTTACGAGGAGGAGTTGTCTGATGTGGATAGAGAAGAATATGAGGCTTTAAAACCCATGGTTAACAGTCTCCAAAAAGAGTATGAAAGTTTGGCTGAAAGGGTAAACATGAATGCTTTGGTGCTTTATGAGCCTCAAAAAAAGAATTATAAGGAGCTTTCTGTCAGAATAAACCAGATTGAGGCTGAAAAAAGGGAGATTTTAAAGTTTATAGAGACTGTTGAAAACGAGAAAAAGGAAGCCTTTTTTGAGGCTTTAGAAAAGCTTAAAGCAAAATTCTCAGAAACCTTTAACGCAATAACAGGGGGGAGAGGATGGCTTCAACTTCAAAACCCAGATGAACCGTTTTCAGGGGGACTTGACATTATTGTTGAGTTTCCAGGGAAACCTTTAATGCCTGTTACAGCTGCAAGTGGGGGAGAAAAATCTGTTGTTGCTGTATGCTACATTTTTGCACTTCAAAGTTTGGCAAAATCTTCACCCTTCTACATTTTTGACGAGATTGATGCACATTTAGACCCTGTAAACACCCAAAGGTTGGCTGAGCTTTTAGCAAGAGAATCTAAAAACTCTCAGATAATAGTTATTTCGTTTAAGGAGGCTATGGCTGAAAAGGCTGACAGGCTTTTTGGTATTTATGCAAAAAACGGTGTTTCCCATGTTTATTCACTACCAGCTGTGAGGGTAAAAACTTGAGTGAAAAAAAGGGTTTAAAGGAAAACTCTAAACCTTTTTATCTTAAACCTCCATGGCAAATACTTTTTGACCTAGCAAGACTACGTAAAATTTACCCTTGGGATATAAACATAGCCTACCTTCTTTCATCGTTTTTGGTGGAGATGAAAAAAAGAGGATATATTGATTTTGCAGCCTCAGGAACAGCCCTACTTTCCTCAAGCATAATTTTAAGGCTTCAGTCTGAACGTATTTTAAAGCTTGAAGAACCTCCAAAACCACCCCAACCACAAATTCAAGACTATGTCCCCCCACCCTTACAGCTCCCGTTTAGGTTTGAGCTTACCTCAACAACAATCCAAAACCTTTTAAATGCTTTAGAGGAAGTTTTAAAGTCTGAAAGCTTCCAAAAACCCGTAAAAGTTACACCTATAGAGGTTTCACCACCAGACATTTTTCAGGAGCAAGACAAATTTTTTGCAGAACTTGAACAAAAAACAAAGGAGCTTTTTGAGGAGCTTAAAAACCTTAAAATTGGAGGTTTAATTCCGTTTTCAAAAATAGTTTCAGGTAAATCTAAAATTGAGGTTGTAAGAACATTTA
>Ga0180301_10002286_pt1 | contig 15024 bp, 13 predicted proteins | sample GuaBasSediGuay16_FD_121797 | JGI IMG/M metagenome (GOLD analysis project Ga0180301, IMG submission 121797) | Subseafloor sediment microbial communities from Guaymas Basin, Gulf of California, Mexico - Guay16, Core 4569-2, 12-15 cm | ecosystem: Environmental > Aquatic > Marine > Hydrothermal...
GAATTGGATAGGACCGTCCTTACCTTTGCTTTTCTGGCCTTATTTGGGACATAGTCAAGATCGCACTCAGGATCTGGAAATTCATAGTTGATGGTGGGAGGGATAATGCCGTTTGTTATGGTCAGAATGGAGTATATTGCCTCTGTTGCCCCGGCACCGCCCAAGAGATGCCCGGTCATGGACTTCGTTGAGCTGATCGCAACCTTGTGCGCGTGATCTCTGAACACGGATTTTATCGCCTTTGTCTCGGAGATATCATTCAGTTTGGTGCTCGTTCCATGAGCATTGATGCAATCGATCTCCGTTGGCTGTATATTCGCATCATTCAGGGCTGCCTCTATGCAGAGGCTGGCACCTATTCCCTCGGGATCAGGGGCGGTGAAATGGTAGGCATCCGATGACATTCCGTGGCCAATGATCTCGGCATAGATCTTCGCGCCCCTTTCAAGCGCATGCTGTAATTCCTCCAAGATGATGATACCCCCGCCCTCGGAGATGATAAAGCCGTCCCTATGGTCGTCAAAGGGCCTTGAGGCCTTGGCCGGTTCATCATTCCTCGTTGAAAGGGATCTCATGGAGGTAAATCCCCCCATGGCGAGCGGGGTGATACACGCCTCTGTTCCCCCGGTTATCATCGCGTCAGCCGCTCCCCATTGAATAAGCTTAAATGACTCTCCTATGGCGTGAGCGCTGGCTGCACATGCCGTTGTGATGGAGGTATTGGGCCCCCGCACACCGAACTCGATGGCTATCTGGCCTGGTGCCATGTTGGCAATGATACTGGGGATGAAGAAGGGGCTTATCCGTCGCGGGCCCTTCTCCAAAAGCACCTGGTGATAGTGCTCAATCGTGCTCAATCCTCCGATACCTGAACCGGTTATGCATCCAACTCGATGGCTATTATCAGGCGTTACCTCGAGCTTCGAATCCTCGACGGCCATACGAGCCGAGGCTATGGCATAGTGAATGAAGATATCCAGATGCCTCGCATCCTTTGGGGCAAGGAAGTCCTCGGAGCGAAAATCCTTAACCTCCCCTGCGATCTGAGACGCATAAGCAGATGGATCGAATTTAGTGATAACCCCTATTCCAGATCTCCCCGTTGTGACGGCCTCCCAATTTTCCTCCACACCGATACCAAGGGGTGTAACCATGCCTAATCCGGTAATGACAACTCTTCTGGCCATCGTGGTATGTTCCCTAATACTCATGCAGGAAGGTTACCCTTGATGCTGCTCAATATAGTCAATGGCGTCCTTCACGGTAGCGATCTTTTCAGCCTCCTCGTCGGAGATAGAGATCCCGAATTCCTCCTCCATGGCCATAATCAGCTCAACCTGATCAAGGGAATCTGCCCCCAAATCATCCACAAACGATGCCTCTGGAACCACATCTTCCTCGCTCACCTCCAGCTGCTCGCAAATGATCTTCTTTATCTTTTCATCGATTGACATGCGCGTTCACCTCCATACATTGATTGTTAATAGCATTACATGTAAAGCCCGCCGTTTACGTGAATAACCTGTCCGGTAATATACGACGCACCCTCTGAAGCCAACCAGTAGACTACCTCTGCCACCTCTTCCGGTTCCCCCACTCTTCCCATGGGAATCTGGTTCAAAAAAAAATCCCGCGCCTTTTCAGGGAGGTTCCTCGTCATCTCCGTATTAATGAAACCGGGTGCAACTGCATTTGCGGTAATGCCTCGCGTGGCCAACTCCCTCGCAATGCTCTTGGTAAAACCCATGATCCCCGCCTTGGATGCTGCGTAGTTGGCTTGTCCGATATTTCCTATCTGCCCAACCACCGATGAAATGCTGATAATCCTGCCGCTCCTCTGCTTTACCATGAACCGTACCGCTGCCTTGGCACAATTGAAAGCACCCTTTAGATTTACCGACAGGGCTTGATCCCACTGGTCCTCAGACATCCTTAAAAAAAGGGCATCCCTGGTGATGCCGGAGTTATTGACCAGCACATCCAGACCTTGAAATTCCTCCACGACCTCTCGAAAAAATTCCTCCACATCGGCAAAGGAGGAAACATCCAATTTTTTCGTCGTTGCCTCTATGCCCCGATCCTGGAGGAGTTTCAGGGTCTCATCTGCTGCAACATCATCGGGATCATAGTGGAGGAAGACAATTCTCGCACCTTCTCTGGCAAATCGGAGGCAAATTGCCCTCCCAATCCCCTTCGAACCACCCGTGACGACCACTACCCGTTTCGATTCAGGCATTTTTTTACCGTTTTAACCGAAGGATGCTAGTCATTGTAAACACACTCGCTTCATCCAAGGAGATGCCCCTCACAGCCCTTGACCGGTGTCTCAGATACAATCGGTGGCTCCTCAATGAAATCCCTCGTTGCTGAGTTACTCTTCTTCTTTCTTGATTACCGTTTTACCCTTGTAAGTACCGCAGTTCATACATACGTGGTGAGGCAGAACGGGTTCACGGCATTGAGGGCAAAATGAGATGTTGGGCAACGTTAGGTGATGATGGGATCTTCTCATATCCCTTCTTGATCGCGATTTTTTCTTTTTTGGTACAGGCATGTTACTCGTTACTCGTTGCTGGTTATAAAATCGCTTCGCGATTTTATGTAACGCGGCTCTGCCGCTCTAAAAAATAATTCTTATCCAATCTAGTTATTGGTTGAAAAGCACCTGTCGATCAGCTACTGGACACGAACACGTAGAGATGTTCAAATTACAGCCACATACGCGGCAAAGCCCTTTACATTCCGGGGTGCACAGCGTCTTCATGGGCACGCGGAGAATAAGCTGTTCCCTGATTACCTGATCTGGATCTAAGAGATTGCCATCGGTAAAATCGAGATTCAGGTCATCCTCTTGGAGCTCTACTTCTCCCTCTCCCTGAAAGGGAGACAGCGATAAGGATATCCTGAACTCCGCTGATAGATCCCAGCCGTACTGTTCAAGACATCTGTCACACCGCAACAGCAACCTCGTAGAGATATACCCCTCAACGACCATCTTCTTGCCGGCCGGGTACATCCTTAACGAGGTTGAGAGGGGTCGTTCGAGTCCTACAATCCGATCATCATCGGAATCGGGCTTCCACCACTCAGTCGGAAGCATAAAGTCTAATTCTTTACCCTCTGGTGGTATTTTTGTCAAATCGATTTTCATTGAGGCCTGACCCGACTCACGTACGTATCCTCTTCGCCGCTGATAATTACCGTTTGCTTTTATATATAGCGCTTCTTTTTGTCAAGAGAATTTCTTTTTCATCGCTTCCCTTGAATTGCTGTAGTGAAAAGAGTAATATCGAGGGTAAAATGGAAGCAAAACAGGTATTTGACGACTACCAAAGGCTTGCTCAGAGGCCAATCGACACCCACACCTACTGCCCCAGATGTGGTGCGATATCTCGGCCGGTATCATCTGGTAGACACAAAAGCCATCAATGCCCAGAGTGCGGCTATGTCCTTTATAAAAATCCCTCTCCAGGGGTGGTTGTATTGATTATAGAGAACGATTCGGTATTGCTGGGAAAGAGGGCCCCGGATGTGTATAGGGGAGGAAGTTGGAGTTTGCCAGGCGGATTCATTGAGTTCCATGAGGACTTCTTATCCGCTGCCCATAGGGAGATAATGGAGGAGACAGGCCTGTCTATAAAAATCCAGGCAATAGTTAGTGTGGTTTCCAATTTTCTCAAACCAGATCTGCATACCCTCGTTATCGTATTGCTGGCGAGGAAAATCGGCGGGGACCTATCTCCAGGCGATGATATGGTGGAGCTGGGATGGTTTCCCCTTCAAGGTCCCTTTCCCGATATGGCATTTGACGCGGATATGCATGTTATTGACAGATACCGCGAGACAAGGATATCAGGCGCAGCGATAGACCCCCAGTTCGCAATCTCAGAGCATACGTGAGCGAGCTTCCATGAATTGTGAAATCGTCACCATTGGCAGTGAACTCCTGCGGGGACAAATAACCGATACCAATGCAACATACCTCGCGCAAAACCTCAATGCCATCGGGTTCAATGTATCCCTTCACACGAGCGTCGGCGATGACTTCGATCAGATGAAGCAGGTCATATCAGAGGCCGTGACCAGGAGTGATCTTATTATTGCAACAGGCGGCCTTGGGCCCACGGAGGACGATCTGACGCGGGAGGTAATAGCTGACCTAGCAGGCGCCCCCTTGGTGTTTAAACAGGAACTGATGGATCAGATCGAGTCCATCTTTACAATTCGTGGCTACCGTATGCCGGGGAGCAACCGGAAGCAGGCCTTCATTCCAGAGGGCGCTATCCCCATCTCCAATGACATAGGAACGGCTCCCGGGTTCATGGTAACCAGAAAATCAAAGCTCCTCGTAGCCCTACCCGGCGTACCAAAGGAGCTAGCATACCTTTTTCACAAGGAGGTTGTCCCCTATCTCAAGAAACACTTTCATCTCGATAGGCAATTGATCTCCTCCAAGGTGCTGAGGATCACGGGACTGGGCGAAAGCAAGGTGGATACCCTGATAAGGGACCTCATGAATCCCCATACAAACCCCAGGGTTGGCATCCTCGCATCACCGGGCGATATACGGGTGGTGATCACGGCATCCGGGAAAGACCGGGAGGAGGCCAGCTCCCGTATCAAACAGGTGGAAGAGCAGATTACCGCGAGGCTTGGAAACGCTGTATATGGAAGCGATGAGGATACCCTTGAGGGCGTAGTTACCCATCTCCTTAAAGCCAGAGGAGCGAGCTTAGGTATTGTCGAAACCTTCACCGGAGGGGAGCTCACCGCGAGGCTCCAAAAAACGCCGTCATCCCCGCTGGTTCAGAGCATAATAGCTAATGAGATATCCAGGTTTCATTCCCTTCTAGAGACCGAGCGCGTGCCTCCCGCCTCCGACGGTGAAACGGCAAGGGTGCTCGCCAACATGATAAGAGGCTCGTGTGGGAGTTCTATCGGATTAGCCGTGGTGGGAGTACTGAAGGAGATGGAAAAGGACTACCAGGTTGATGCACACGTAGCAGTCACCGGTGAGAGGGTCAACGGAAGCTACAGCTGGAAGATGGGAGCTGATCTGCCTACCCTTCAGGTGAGGGGCGCCATCATAGCCTTAAACACCCTGAGGCTCGCACTGATTTGATAAGGTAGATAGGCTGAAGGCTGAAGACAGTTAGGGGAAATAGGGGTAACTGCACATTTTGAAAAAGATTAGCTTGACTTGTTTGACTCGTTCAACTGGTTTAACTAGTAAAACAATCTAAACAAGTAAAACCAATAAAACCAACGAAACAGCTTCAGTCTGACTACGTTAGTAGTCGCTTACAAATAACTAATACGTGAGGTGGTCATCATGATACGTCAACCAGCAGTAGCCAACCAATTTTATCCGGGCGATGAGCAAAGCCTGAAAAGGGAGGTTTCCGCCAGGATGGAGGAGGTGCATAAAAAGGAAAAGGTGCTCGCCATTGTATCCCCCCATGCAGGGTACGTGTATTCGGGAAATGTCGCCGGTGCGGTTTTTTCCGTGGCGGAAATCCCCCAGGATACCGTTGTAATGGGCCCCAACCACCATGGCATCGGAGTTCCCTATGCGGTCATGACCCAGGGAACATGGCAGATGCCAGGGGGGGAGGTGCCTATCAATGAGCGCCTGGCCGCTCTCATGATAGCAGAATCCCGCTATCTCGAAGCAGATACTCAGGCCCATGTGCATGAACACTCCGTAGAGGTACAGCTGCCGTTTATCCAACACGTTATGCCTGAGGCTTCATTTGTTCCCGTTGTTTTGGGCAGGGCCGACTACCCGATCTGTGAGGAAATAGGTATGGCCATTGCCAGGGCCCTCAAGAGATATGAAAAGCCCGTGGTGCTTATCGCAAGTACGGATATGACCCACTACGAATCTCAGCAAAGTGCCAAGGAAAAGGACCAACTGGCAATCGATAAGATCAGCGCTCTGGACCCGGCCGGCCTTCTGGATACCGTTACCGGGAATAACATCTCCATGTGCGGTGTAATCCCAACGACGATAACCCTCATCGCGGCAAAAGAGATGGGCGCAACAAAGGCGCGGCTTATTCAGTACGCCACATCAGGAGACGTGAGCGGAGACTATAGCTACGTGGTAGGATACGCCAGCTTTATCATCCAATAATAGTTCGCTTGAGGAATGTCTTCTCTGAAATCCCGGAGAGAAATCTATCAAGCTGCTATGAGTTCGTGAAAGGCTATATGGGGATTTCTCCCTAAGTCAGATAGGGATGGTCAAAAATCAAACAACCCCCATTCATAAATGGGTGTTGTTTTTTTTATTTTGAGTAAAACACCTGATTGAGCCTGATATTCTAGCTCGATATATTCAAGGGTATCTATTTTATAGTAAGGCAAGTGTATTTGAATGAATAAAATATATAATGTCGTAAATACGATTTGACAACGAGATATACATGGCACTAAAAGGTTTTTAAAATTATCCAGGAAGCGGGACCGAAGGCTAAATTCTTATTTTAATTCATAAAGGAGGTAATGATGAAACCCTACTTTGAAACAATGACACCTTTTGGAAATCCTCTATCCGACAGCCAAAAGGAAAACGCAAAGGAAAATGTGGCTCAAATTAAGGCAGTTGAAAAAGATATTGCCCTAGCTGTTGAGGCGGTGAAACAGGCGGGCATCCCCGCAGAAAAAATCAAGCAGAGAGGCCAGACAACGGTCTGGGAGAGGATAGAACATCTCGTTGATCCCGGAACCTGGTGCCCACTTCATACCCTCTATAACCCCCTGTTTAACGAAGAGGGCACAACAGGCGTGATCGACGGGCTGGCCAAGATCAACGGTAAATGGGCAGTGGTTATCGGTTTTGATAATAAGGTCATGGCCGGGGCCTGGATTGCCGGTCAGGCGGATAATCAGCTCAGGGTCACTGACATGGCAAAAAGACTGCACGTGCCCTTGGTGTGGATTGTGAATTGCAGCGGCGTGAAGCTAACGGAGCAGGAAGAGGTCTATGCGAATCGAAGGGGAAATGGCACTACCTTCTTCCGGCATGCCGAGCTGGAGAAGCTGGGTGTCCCTGTTTTAGCAGGCATATATGGAACAAATCCAGCTGGAGGCGGGTATCAGGGTATCAGTCCTACCATCCTGATAGCACACAAGGATGCCAATATCGCAGTGGGCGGCGGCGGCATTGTAGGCGGCATGAGCCCCAAGGGTTATTTCGATGAACAGGGGGCAGAACAGCTCATTGAGGCGACCCGCCATTTCAAGCAGGTGCCTCCGGGCAGCGTTCCCATCCATTTCAATGAGACGGGCTTCTTCAAAGAGGTCTATGATACTGAGTTCGAGGTGCTTGATGCATTGAAACGATACGTGGATATGTGTCCTGCCTATGATCCCGGCTTTTTCCGTGTCGCAGAGCCGCAGGAGCCAAAGTTTTCAGGAGATGACATCAACAGCATCGTAGCCTTTAACCAGAAGAGGAGCTATAGCCTTGAGGAAATGATGGCCCGCATCTTTGACAACAGCGAGCATATGGAATTCAGACCAGACTACGGACCAGAGGTGTATACTGGGCTTGCAAAGATCGATGGCCTTCTGGTCGGCTTTATTGGAAATCGTCAGGGATTTCTCGGTAAAGACTATCCCGAATATGCCCCGTACCCGGGCATCGGCGGAAAGCTCTACCGTCAGGGATTGATTAAAATGAACGAATTCGTCACCCATTGCGGCCGTGACAGGATTCCCATTGTCTGGTTTCAAGATACCTCCGGAATTGACGTGGGGGATATCGCGGAGAAGGCAGAGCTTCTGGGCCTCGGCCAGTCTCTTATTTATTCCATCGAACAGACTGATGTGCCGCAGATCTGTATCGTCGTCAGAAAGGGAACGGCAGCCGCCCATTACATCATGGGAGGCCCAACTGCTAACAACCACAATGCCTTCACCTTAGGGACGCCGACGACCGAGATTTACGTCATGCATGGCGAAACAGCTGCAGCTGCCTCATTCTCAAGAAGGCTGGTCAAGGAAAAAGATGGAGGACGTCCCCTGCACCCTGTCATTGATAAGATGAATGCCCTGGCCAATGAATATTATGAGAAATCAAGGCCGATCTATTGCGCAAATAGAGGCTACGTAGACGAGATTGTTTCTTTTCCAGAGTTGAGAAAATATATCGTGGCATTTGCGGGTTGTTCATACCAGAATCCTATATCAATATGCCCGCACCACCACCTCATGATTCCAAGGCTTATCAAAGGATGATAAGAGCACGGAGATGTCTTTTTCTATTTACTTTCTCATCGGCTACGATTAACAAAAGATGAGAAACCATAAACAACTAGACGTCTTCAAAAACAAAAATCTTGACATTTATCCGCCTGGGCGGATTAATGTCAAGTTTTTGAAGGCGTCCAAGGCAAAATGCAGAATGCAAATTGAAAAATGCAAAATGAGTGGCAGGAGATTGCCTTCACAAACCCGTAAGAAAAAGTGATTTTGGCCTTTCACCCTGTTAAATTACGTAATTCCTTATATGACAAATCTCACATTCCTTAAAACGTTATCATATATGCTATTGTCCTCGTTTTAATATTATTTAACGAGGTAAACTTTGCATTTTATACTTTGCAATGAGAAGCTTCGCTCAATGTATGTTGTTTACACCTCGTCGGTTTGATACGAAGCTTCGCGAGCATAGGGGGTAGGTAATGGGAAAGTTCGATGCTATTTATGATGACTACATGAAGCGAAGAAAAGCCATACTCGATATGGGCGGAGAAGAAGCATTAAAGAAGCGCAAGGACAAAGGCCAAACCAACGCCCGTGAGCGAATCGATATGCTCGTCGATCCCGGTACCTTTAGCGAGGTAGGCGCCTTTATGAGGCACCGGCAACACGAATTCGGTTTGGCCGATAAGCTCGTGCCGGCAGAAGGAGTGGTTGCGGGCATCGGCAAGATAGATGGCAGGGAAGTGGTGGTTCTCTCCGAGGACTTCACCGCCATGGCAGGCACCTTTGGCGAGTATCACGGCAAGAAGTTCGTATGGGCCTGCGATTTTGCCAAGGAGAAGGGACTGCCCTTTATCGGCATCAATGACTCCGGTGGTGCACGTCTCCAGGAAGGCATGGACACCCTGGAGTCCTATGGGTGGACCTTCCGTGCCCAGATACTGGCCTCGGGGATCGTCCCCCAGATCGCGGTGCTCCTTGGCCCCTGCATGGGCGGTCAGGCATATCATCCCGTTATGAATGATTTCCTCATCCAGAGCAAACCGAACGGGTATATGGGGATCGCGGGACCTGCCTTTGTAAAAACACAAACGGGCGAGGAAATCGGCCTGGATAAACTCTCGGGTTGGGAGGCCCATGCCGTAAAGTCAGGGTGCACCCATATCGTAGGCGAAGATGATGCCCATAGCATTGAGCTGACCAAGCAACTCCTCTCCTACCTGCCCTCAAACAACATGGAAAAGCCGCCGACAATAGAGACGGGCGATGATCCGGACAGAGAAATTCCGGAACTCGATGATTACCTTCCAGATGCATCGCTTCGGGTTCCCTATAACATGTATCCCCTTATCGCATCGGTGGTGGATACCGGGAGCTTCTTTGAGATACATAAACACTTCGCCCCAAACGTGATCGTCGGTTTCGCACGCTTCAACGGCAGGGTGGCCGGCATTGTCTCGAATAACACTATACACAAGATGGGCGGACTCGACTGCGACGCCTCTGACAAGCTGGCACGCTTTGTCCGATTCTGCGACCTTTTCAATATCCCGCTGGTAACCCTGGTGGACTGCCCGGCGTTCTGGATCGGCTCTGAGCAGGAGTGGAAGGGAATCCTGAGGCACGGCGCCAAAACGCTCTTTGCGTGGGCCGAGGCCACCGTACCACTGGTGTCAGTGATCATCGGCAAATCATATGCCGGCGCCCACTACGCCATGCTGGATAAAAGCATTGGTGCCGATCTCTGTTATGCCTGGCCAACGGCCAAGATCAACATCGTAGGAGCAGAGACAGCGGCAAGCGTGATATTCGCGAAGGAGATTAAGCAGGCGGATGATCCAAAGGCGGCCGCGAAACAGCGGATCGAGGAGTATCGAACCAAGTACGAACACCCCTATCAGCCCGCGGAGAGAGGCTACGTTGATGATGTCATTATGCCTCATGACACGAGAAAGTACATCTGTCGTGCCCTTGAGATCCTGGAGGATAAAGACGTAGCCAGGCCCTGGAAGAAGTACTCCAATATCTGTCTGTAACAATAAAATCGTTACACGATTTTATAGGGGTAATCGATGAAACTGTACCAATTATCAGCCTATAGCTGGCAAGAGGTGGAAGAGATGGAACGGGAGAACATCCCCATCATCATCCCCCTCGGCTCAACGGAACAGGAAGGGACCCATCTCCCGCTTGGGGTGGACACCTATGTGGCGGAGGGCCTCGCCAATGAGGTTGCCAAGGATACGGCCGCCCTTGTTGGGCCCGCCTTACCCGTGGGCTACTCTGAGTGGTTTTTAGAGTTTTCGGGAACCATTTCCCTGAAGCTCGAGACGGTAACCCAGGTGTTGCGGGAATACACATCGGGCCTGATTCATCATGGCTTCAAAAAATTCATCTTTCTCAACGGTCACGCGGGCAACTCAACGGCGGTGGACGTCGCTGCCAGGGAATGCACGATGAGCCGGAGCGCACGGATCGCTATGGTTGAGATATGGTTACCCATTTTTAAGGCCTATTGAAGCCCTTCTAAGGTCTCAAAGGGGTTATTAGGGCAAGCTCCAGGAATCTGAAAGAGCGTATGAAAAAGTATAAAGGATTCGCTGGTTTCTGCAATTTACTGTAACTCTCATCCCATGATATTTCTTGAGAACCATTCCTCGACTATAGAAATCAACCAGAGCGCAGCAAAAAACCAAAAGGACACGAGCTATGGACTTCGAGCTTTCACAACAACACCAAGGGCTTCAGCAATCAGTAAGAGAATTCGTGGAACAAGTCGTTATCCCTCACATAATGAAATACGAGCAAAAAAGCATCCTGCCTCGCGAACTATTCCGAGAAATCGGGCGTCACGGTTTCTTAAGATCCCATATCCCTGTGCAGTTTGGAGGTCGAGGGCTCGGCACAATGGCATTCTGTCTTGTAAGTGAAGAGGTGGCCAAAGCAGGATTTGGAATGACACATAACGGCCACCTTCAAACAGGGAAGATGCTTACAGAATCCGGTACCCCTGAGCAACGGGACAAGTATCTGGCAAAATTGCTCACCGGTGAATATCTTGCTGCCACGGCGATAACCGAACAAACCGTGGGATCGAGTTTTGCCACCATGGAAACGAGCATGGAAAAACATGGGGACTCCTTTGTGCTGAACGGGGTGAAAACCCTTATGTAGATAACGAATTAGAAAACATGACCCCAGGTGCGATTAGTCCGTGTAAATTGGAAATAACTACTACTAATGGGGCTGTATACCAAATGCGAGTTTCTCATTCTAAGGGTAGTCCCCAGAATCCATTGACTCAGGAGGAATTAAACAGGAAGGTTTGGGATTGTATGAACTATGCTGCTAAATCTCTATCCAATGATACCGTGCAAAAGGTGATTGATCTTGTTCATAAGCTTGAGAAAATCGATGATGTAGCTTTAATCATGAAGTTGTTTAACTAGCAGCATTCAATGCATTTTCAGGTAGATTTTCAATGATAGTCCGTTAACCTTGTTACGGCCAATTAATCACTTGTAGATATCAAAATAGAGGGAGAAATTATGATCCTGGGCGATATATTGAGGTGGAATGCTAAGAGACATCCAAATAAGACTGCTTTAGTCTTTGATGGTCGTCGATATACTTTTGGACAATTTCTGGAACGTGTGAATCGCTTGTCCACTGGATTTCTACAGATGGATTTGCGGAAAGGTGACAGGGTCGCCATTATGGCCGAAAATTGTCATCACCACCTGGAGATCTTTTTTGCTGCTGCGAAGGTTGGCCTTATTCTTGTCCCGATTAATTTTCGTTCTATGGAATCTGAGATACTTTATGTGATGAACGATGCAGGGCCTCGGACATTCATCCTCTCTCGGGACTATCATGATCGAATACAACCCCTCACCTCACAGATGAAAAGCATTGAAAAATATATATGTCTGGAACAAGAACTCGATTCAATGCTCTATTATGAAGACATGCTTGCCGTATCATCTCGAGATGAGCCCTTCGTGCCAGTACCAATAGAGGAAAATGACGATGTAATGATCTGTTACACCTCTGGTGCCACGGGTAACCCAAAAGGGGTTCGCCTAACCCATCGGAATTGGATTAGCGCCGGCTTAAATTGTGCCTGCGCTCTGTCTTTGACTGAGAGGGATATTGCCTTGATTACAGTCCCCCTACTTCACGTTGCCGGTATATGGCCTTTTATGTCTCACTTTTATATAGGGGGGAGCGTAGTAATCTTAAGGGGATTTGATCCAATAGAGTTGCTAATAACCGTTGAAAAAGAATCTATTACCACCCTCAACCTTGTTCCAACACACCTCATTGATCTTTTAGATGTTGTGAAGACAAAGCAATACAATCTTTCTAGCCTCAGAAAGATTACCTATGGTGCCGCTCCTATGCCCTTAGAGGTACTAAGGCAATGCACCGAAGCATTCGGCAGCATCTTTATGCACATTTACGGACTGACTGAGGCAGCCGGTGGCCTCGTGAGCTACTATGATATCGGAGGATATCTGTCAAAAGGGGATCCCAAAGAAATAAGGCGGCGTTCTTACTCATGCGGCCAGGAAGGTATTAACGTGGAATCCAGGATCATCAATAATGAGGGAGATGATGTTCAACCGGGGGAGATAGGTGAAATTATTGTTCGTGGCGACTGTGTCATGAAGGGTTACTGGAATCTGCCTGCAGAGACGTCGCGGACACTAAAAGATGGATGGCTCTATACAGGTGACTTAGCCACAGTAGATGAAGATGGTTACATCTTCATTACGGACCGCAAGGGCTTTAAGATTATTAGCGGCGGTGAGAACATCTATCCAAAAGAGGTGGAAGATATAATCTATCAGCATCCGGCAGTTAAAGAAGTTGTCGTTATAGGAGTCCCTGATAAGCGATGGGGTGAGGCGGTTAAGGCTGTAATACTGCTAAAGGAGGGAGCCCATGCTACTGAAGATGAGATTATCCAATTTTCCAAGGAACGAATGGCTGGTTATAAACGGCCGAAATCCGTGGACTTTGTATCTGAATTACCCAAATCATCGGTTGGAAAGATTTTGAAAAAGGAAATCAAAAAATGGTACTGGAAATAAAATCGTTACACGATTTTATACGCCTCATGTGCATTAATCTAACGCGACTACAAATCAATGGCCTCGAAGCCAAGCGCCGGGCTCATTTGCGAATGTATTACAATACTTATTTATTCACCTACACCGGCATGTTTCCATTTCTTTTCCAGGGCCTCTCCTCTCTCTTATTCCAGAAGTATTTCAGTGCCGTATATATTTTCCCCCTGGTCTGTCGAGGCTCGATGATCTCATCGACTTGCTGAATAGATGCCGCCTTAAAGGGATTATAGTAGAGCCGCCTGTATTCTTCCTCCATAGCCTGGGTAATTTCATCCCTATCCTCCGGACGTGCGGCTTGGATCTCCTTTCGGAACACAATCTCCGCCGCGCCTTTCGGACCCATAGTCAGAATCGCACCACATGGCCATATATACACCATATCAGCCCCCATCTCCTTACTGCACATCCCATGAGTTGCGCCTGCAAATCCCTTTCGGATCACTACATGGATCTTGGTGGTGGTAGCCTCAACATACGCATGCAGCATTTTAGCACCATGACGAATTATTCCCCCTCGTTCCTGTTCAATACCAGGAAGATATCCTGGTACGTCAACTAAGTTAACTAAGGGCACATCAAAGGAATTACAGATACGGATAAACCTCGCCGCCTTATCCGAGGCATTTAAATCCATAGCTCCGGCCAGCACTCTGGGTTGGTTAGCAAGCAGCCCAATGGGGAAGCCTCCCACCCTTGCAAACCCTATGATAAACTGGGTGGCATACTCTGGTTTGATTTCACAAAAGGAGCTTTTATCTACAATGCACTCTATCACCTTATACATATCATACGGCCTTTGCTCATCTCCGGGAACCAGATCCTCGAGCTCAGGGGATTCTCTAAAGGGATCATCTCCCGAATCAATGATCGGGGGCTTTTCCTTGTTGTTGGAAGGAAGGTAGCTTAATAGAAGACGACACTTTTCTAAGGCATCCCTGTCGTTATCTGCTACAAGATCGCAGCAACCACTTACCTTGGAATGAACATCGGGTCCGCCTAATTCCTCTTCGGTATATTGCTTTGAGGTAACCGAATATGTCAGCGCAGGGCCGGCAATGTACATAAAGCTTGCTCCTCCTTTTGTCATAAAGATAAAATCCGTGAGAGCCGGTGAATAGGAGGCACCTCCTCCACATGGCCCCAGTATGAGGGAAATCTGTGGTAATACCCCGGAGTAGCTGACTTGTTTGTAAAACATCCGTGCATATGCAATCCAACCCCCCAGAGTCTCTTGTGCCCTCACCCCGCCGGAGTCGATAAGCCCAACGACCGGTATACCCATAGTATAGGCCTTGTCATAGAGCTTACAGATCTTATTGCCGTGCCACTCACCCACGGTTCCCCCTAATGCAGTGAAATCTTGTGCATAAACTGCCACCTTCCTGCCCTCAACCTCCCCGAAACCGGTAATGACACCGTCGCCGGGAACCTTCTTGCTTTCCATGCCGAAATCTCTACATTGGTGCTCTACAAACAGATCAAGCTCCTGAAAGGTGCCGGGATCGAAAAAGGCGTCAATCCTCTCCCTTGCAGTTAATTTGCCTTTCTGGTGCTGTACTTTAATCCTTTTGAGACCACCTCCGAGCTCTGTCCCTTGTCTTTTCTCTCGAAACTCTTCGAGTTTTTCTTTCATAATCTGATCGGGCATTTATCATATCTCCTAAGATTTATTTTATGC
>Ga0180301_10002287_pt1 | contig 15023 bp, 19 predicted proteins | sample GuaBasSediGuay16_FD_121797 | JGI IMG/M metagenome (GOLD analysis project Ga0180301, IMG submission 121797) | Subseafloor sediment microbial communities from Guaymas Basin, Gulf of California, Mexico - Guay16, Core 4569-2, 12-15 cm | ecosystem: Environmental > Aquatic > Marine > Hydrothermal...
ATATACACCAGTAGTTCATGCACATACAGCAAGTATAGCATGTAGAATTACAGAGATAATTGGTAAAATAGATCCAAGAACTGGTCGTATAGTAGAGAAGAATCCACAGTTCATAAAGATGGGTGATATAGCTATAGTACGATTTAAACCCATAAAGCCTATGGTAATAGAGAAATTCAGTGAATTCCCACAACTAGGCAGATTCGCAATGAGAGATATGGGTAAAACTGTAGGAATAGGTGTAGTAATAGAGCACAAACCAGTTAAAATACAGATAAGAGAGAAGTAATAAGATTGTTAAGATCTGAGACAATACCTAATAAGGCGTGCTAAACAATGGCATCTAAAGTCAGAATAAGGCTCTGGAGTACAGATGTAGAGAAACTAAACTATGTAGTAAACCAAATTGTAGACATAGCTAAGAGAGCAGGTGTCGAGATATCAGGACCAATACCACTCCCTACAAAGAAATTAATAATACCTATCCTAAGACCAACACATGGCGAAGGAACTAAAGTATACGAAAAGTGGGAGATGAGAATTCACAAAAGAATAATCGATATAGCAGCTAATGAAAGAGTCATGAGACAAATAATGAGAGTAAGAGTACCAGAAGATGTGTATATAGAAATAGAATTAATGAGATAAGATATTTAATGTTTTTACCTCTCTTAAACAAATTCTAATATAGCGCCGGGGTGCCCGAGCGGACTAAGGGGCCGGCCTTGAGAGCCGGTGGGGTATGCACCCCGCGCGGGTTCAAATCCCGCCCCCGGCGCCATTTATATACCCCCTATATAAACCCCTACATAACTGATTAGCTTATAAATAATTGTTGCACGGTTCATGTCAGATATATGCAACGTTTATATGCAACGGAGAAGTTATTCTATCCTGGATAAGACCTCTATGTTATCCCCTGGGGTGATAATATTCAGGATTCAAGGAGCAGTACATGGTATGAGTCCCTGGAATTCTCCAAGATATCTGATGAGGAGAGGTATAGGCTTCTAGAGTATGTAATTAGTAAAGTCGGTAAGGACAAAGTTCAGAGTGTTTTCAATGTCTCTAGATACACTATGTGGAGGTTACTCAAGAAGCAAGTCAAGATAGATGATAATAAGCTCAGAATACTCCTAAACTTCCTAACACCTCAGGAGTTCCAGGAGATCTTATCTTCTAAAAAGATACTTGAATCTATAGGTATTGTAAGGTTTGATGGCACCATAAACTACTCAGTTGTTATGGAGATCCTTAAGGAAGCATCTAAAGACGAATACCTTAAGCAACTAATCATAAAGTTCGTAGTAAATAACTTTAGGGAAGATGTTAAGAAGACTATAGGTCTCTTCCCAGTAAACATAGTGCTACACTGGGACGGGGGTTTTGAGGAGTTCCTTAGAGAGCATAAAAAGCGTCGGAAAGTAAAGAGAAAAGATACCATAGATTACTACAAGAAACTATTCTTAGAAAACTTAGAAGGTAAACATCTAACACCTCAGTTAATTGACTACGTAATTAACCATAGAAATAAGTGGTTGAGGAATGTATTCAGACACTATATACAGTATCTATACTATAGGAGAAAGATACCTCTTGAGACTTATGGATGGATAATGGAGGTAGTACCTAGTAGGAGATATGAGCTTACAGTTCGAGTGTTTGATATTGATTTAGATCTTTTCAAGAAGACTATGGAGTTTCTAAAAATTAACCACGAACTCTACTACTTATACTACTTACTAATGTACTACTCTGGTATTAGACTTGAACATGTAGTTAAGTTAGTAGCTAATTACAACCCTAATCAAGTAGTTTACATAGATATGTTAGATGATTACACACCAAGATTAGTTTGTCTTGATGAATTCTGTAGATACTACATGGGGTATAGAGGAGGAAAGCCCTGTGAGTGGGTGTACTTTCCTCGAAGTTTGATCAAGTTGTTGGAGAGGTATAGGGGGACTGAGAGGAAGAGGAGTAAGGTCTCGGACTATGCTAGGTACCACAATCTACTAAGACCTAAATATCTAAGAAAAATCAATTGGAGAATACTCACTAAGACCTTAACAGATAAGGATGTTGCTAGGTTTATTCAATCTAGGTTCAGTGAATTAAAGATCTCAGAAGCTAGGTATGGAGACTTATTAACTGAAGCTGATACTCAGTATTCTAAGGTATTGGAGGTATTTAGGAGAGGGCTTATAGATATTGAGTACTTAAGGAGTATATTAATGAAAAAGAGATAATGTACTTTCTTTCAGTGTTTTTGACTCTTTATTTATATTACAAGGTTCAAGTTCTGGAGCAGATTTATAACTACTAGGTAGGTATAAATAATTCAGGAGGAGAGGAATGAAGATTTGTTGTCTTGGTGACCTGCATTATACTGGTTCTAGGAAGTGGTTAGTTGATCTTATTGAGAATTATATTGTTAGTACGTGTAGTGATGTTGATGCATTAGTTATAGTTGGTGACGTAACAGGTTCTGGTAATCTAAACCATCTCTACGAAGTCTTAGAACTACTTAGAGATAAAATTACAACATCTTATATCATGAGTGTACCAGGTAACCACGATATCTATATCACTTCAGATGAAGTTTCTAGAGGCATCAACTCCTTATTAAAACTATCTATGTTTAATGAGCTAGTCGAGAAGCTAGGTTGTATAGCTCTAATGAAGAGACCATTTATTCTCAGTGACATAGCTTTTGTCGGTTCCATAGCTTGGTACGACTACAGCTTCGCACCAGAGTGGCTTAACCTTCCTCTTGATGCTTATCGTGAGAAGTCTTTTGGTCTCTACACATGGGCTGATAGGGATTATGTTAGACTTTCCCTCTCCGATGAAGAGTTCACCTTAATGCTTCTAAACAGGTTTGAGGAGCAGATTAAGCAGGTCTACAATTCTGTAGAGAAAATAATAGTTGTACTTCATCACTTACCTTTCAGAGAGTTAGTTAAGTATAGATTAGAGCCATCTTGGGACTACTTCTCAACATTCATGGGATCTGAGAACTTTGGCTACATAATCAAGAAGTACAGAGATAAGATCAGACTAGTTCTTTATGGTCATAGCCATGATGGTGTAGAAACTAATATGTGTAGAGATATAGATGGAATTAAATGCTGTAATTGTGCATCACCAATTCCAATAGTTGTTGAAATATAAATTCAATAGTTTACCCGGTAAACTAGTTTACTCCCCAAACTATCACCATGACTTCTGGGGGGAGAAGTTACTTCCGGGGGGTGAGTGAATAGTTTAGTTAATTGAAAATCTGTAAACATACCATACATATTGATATCTATTATAGTATAGTAGATAGATCTACTGGGATATGTTTTGTTTCTACAGTTATGTCTGATTATCTGTAGAATTTATATATTTGGTAGTAGATCATTAATTAGGTGTTAGTGTGATTGAGTTGAAGGATGTAGGTAGGAGAGTTCGCTGTACAAAGTGTGGTAAGGAAGGTGTAGTACGTGTTGTAATTCAGAGGAAGAAAGATTATAGATATCTCTACATTGTTGTCAGACACTATAATGAGAATAGATACTGCATCATTAAGAGAATTGATGTAAAGAAGATAAAGTCCATAGAAGATGTGCTCAAACTAATTGGGGAGCTAGAGGAGTTAAGGAAGAAAACAAGACTTCTTGAAGAAGAAAACGAGCAACTAAAGAAGGAGCTTATGAATTTACGTATCGAGAACTCTATGCTGAAAGATAAGGTAGAGTCCTATGAGGAGATTTTGAGAAAGTCAATTGTTATTACTAGGAATGAAAAGATAGAGGAAAGAATTGATGAAATAAAGAACTTGCTTAAGAACTATGATGGTATAAGAATAATTCCATTCAAATACATATTAGAGATAAGGTACGGAATTGAAAAATAAAGCAAAAAAGAAAATTACAACTGAACTTTAGTAGAAATTTTTACTTAAGTTTATGTAGATGGGAGTTAGAGAATCTAAGTTTATGAAAAGATTTCGCTGTTCCAAAATACTGAATAAAATTATCACCCGCAGGGATAAAACAGTGGACTTATAGCTCAGTTGTAAACAGTCCTAATTCCTGTATATAATAGTAAGTGGTAGGGGCAATAGATTTATATCTACTAGATAGGTAGGTATTTATAGAGGTGATAGGCTATGAGGGTGATGATTATAAGTGATTTGCATTATGATAGAAGGGTCTATAAAGGGATCGATGAAAGTAAGGCTTGGTCTTGGTTAATGGAAATTGTAGATTATCACAGACCTAATTTGCTACTTAGCTGTGGTGACTGGGGTTCAGCAATTAATCCTGAGGAATTCTATAAACTCTTGGAGAGAACTACTGTGTTAACTATCTATGGTAATCATGATAACATGGATGTTTTAACAAAGATGTACAATATTAGAACTAGTAACTATTTACCAATATTGATGAAAGATGGTGAGATCTACAAGTTCAACGATTTAAACATAGCTGGTATAAATGGGATTATCGCTAAAAAGAAAAAGACTAAGAAAGGTGTTCCACGTAAAACAGTTGAAGAATTCCTCAGAGTAGCTGAAGAATTAAGAGGTAAAAATATAGATGTTCTACTATTACATGAAACACCTTATCTACCTGAGTTGTTTCCTTTTATGAGAGATGATTTTGCTTCGAGAACAACTCTTAAAGTAGTTGAGAGAGTGAAACCTAGACTTATCATCAACGGTCATACGCACAGTGGTGGATACAAGGTCTATTCTTTTCCTTGGAGGACAAAGTACATCTACGTCTCAAGTGATCAAAAAGAAAAGTGCTATCTAATAATATACAGTACAAGTAATGATATGATGATAGAGGTTTGGAGAAATTACGAAAGGTTTATGAGGTACAGGTATAGAGAACTTTGATACTCGACTAAAATATGATATTGAAACAGTGAGGGGAGGTTCCATTCTATTGATTATGTTGTAAAGTACTGTGATATAGAACATATTTATACCTTATAGCTGTGTATTCTAGTGTAGGGTATATCAATGTTTATATCTAGGTTAAAAGAGTTTCGTGCTGAAAAAGTGAGAGTACCTGCATTCTTTGAGGAAGATCTCGAAGCTATAGCTAAAAAGCTAGGATACTATGAAGCTCTTGTCCACGGTGAAGTTAAGTGTTTCATATGTGGTAAACAGGTATCGTTGCAGAATGTAGGAGCATTCATTAAGACAGGAGACGGAATCAAGGTTGTATGTGATAGTACTATATGTCTATTCAAAGCTATTAGAATAGCTGAAGAACTTAAGCGTGGAGCATAGAGTCTATGTTATCTGATATTGTCTCTACGTTTTTATCGATTCTCCAAACAATATCGTCATACGTAGGTTATGGAACTTTAGCTATAATTACTTGGTGGTTATTACACCCTGATTCTTTCGATAGGGTATTGCTATGTGCTCAAAGAGTTTTAGCCTCTATCAGTAGGGCTCAACACAAAAAGTATATTAGTAAATTTATAGAGTTTACTATTGCTAAAGAACTTAGGAGGCTTGAGAGATACTTTAGAATTAATCTACGTAGAGTAAGAATTGAGTGGACCGATATAGATGATGTAGATGCTATCCTAGAGCGTGAACACATTATCATTAGATTTCGTCATCATAGGAATATGAAGAAGAATATGGCAATAGCTATAACTACGTATGTTCTCCATGCATTTCCACCAACAATGAGGGTTGTTATAACCGATAATGTTTTACTGGATGCTATTGGCTATCTCATTACACGTGATATTGTTAAGGACGACCCCTATCTTGTGCATGAAGTTAAGAGCATTATTGATTCTCATTATGAGAAGCTAGAACTTCAACGATTGTATGAGATCATAGATAAACTTGATGAAATTTACGCACAAAACCTAGTAATTAAGTTACTCATGCCGGAACTCATCGAGGTAACATCATCTCTTTATCCAAAATCTCCACCAGATCTCATCGATGAAATTGTTAAGTTCATAGACTTCCTATATATGTTGTCTATAGGAAAACTTGAAGAACCCATATTCAGAGGAAAATACTTTAGAGTAGCGATAGTTCGAGTAGCTTTACCAGAGAAGATTCTATTTAAGCAACTAAAGCCTCATTTAGATTTCATAGAATATGCTGTAAACAAACATCTCGTAAATACTGTATGTATCCTTGCTGCGGGTTTGTACAAACCGTATTGGGCTAAGAAACTAGCCCTAGAAGCTTCTAGAAAGTGCAATCTTGAAGTTCGTGTAGATGAAACATATGAAGCAAAATATAGAGGTGGAACTACATATGTTTATTGTGCGATACTTAAACGAAGAAAGTGATAAGTAAAGAAGCAATGAAATTAACTACTATGCTGAATCATTTTAAGGGTATATTAGTTTTTAATTTATAATATCTCCTTGGTAACTTTCTTTCACTCCAAATTCTTGCTGCTTCTATTATTTCTATTGGTAGTTCTTCTGTTTTAATAGGTTTGGATAGTTCTAAAGTACAAGGTATGTTATGTTTTTGACATTTTAGATATATGCTTAATGCAAAAGCCAGTTCTAGTCCACGATCAGGGAATAGAAAATATACATAATTATTAGAGTAAGCTATTTCACCTTGTAGCTGTATATGCTTTCTCCTCTGATTCCTCCTAAATTTCTTAATATGATTAAGTATGAATTCACGTAGATTCTTATTATCTACCTTCCTTGGAATTCTCAAGATTATCATGTTCTTACCCATATGAAATACTATGAAAACTATATAAATTTCTACCTATAGATATGGTTCAAATCTGTAGAGGTATTAAAGTAATCAGTAGCTACCTATCTCAGAGATATATATTTATATTTTTGATACATATTATCACTGGGAGGGATAGAAGTAAATGAGTGAATGGGATCCTTGGAAAAGATTTGAAAAACAAAGAGAGCGTAGAATGTATGATCCATGGTATAGAATAGAATATGAAAGAGATAGAATGAGTTGGGATCCTTGGTATAGAGCTGAGAAAGAGGCTGAGAGAAGAACTTGGGATCCCTGGTATAGAACAATGTGGGAACATGAGCATAGATATGACCCTTGAGATATACTCTCGAAGATATGAAGAGAGGAGAAACTCTAGTGATTGGTTAGAGCTATACTACGAAAATCCTATGGATTTAACACTTAGAAAGAGACACGAAATGTTGTTCAGAGGTAGTAACAGACAGAAGTTACGTGAAGAAACTATGGAAAGTATTGAACTCTTGGGAACAATAAGTGAAATAAACAAAATGTATGATCGTGGACTAGGATTATGGTTAAAAATATTGTTTAATGTGGCTATGATAGGGTTCTTGTTATACATCATATGGAGTTTGCTGTCTTGGCGTCCACCTATGCCTTAGTTTGTAAATATCTAATTCGTCAGTTAGTATATTTGACTTGGTCAGTGGTTTTGCTTTGATTGGTGTTTGTTTTTGCTCCTTAGTCTTCTTGACTGATTCAGCTAAACTTTCACCTGCTTCAGCTATTGATTCACCTAGACTTGCAGCAACTTCAGCTAATTGGCCAAAAGGTAGATAACTTATTGCTCGTATTGCAGCAGCTGCCAATTTGCGCTGTATCTTCGCAAGTGTTATTACGAGGTCTCCAAACCCTGCCATTACCATTTTCGATTTCTCTAAATTATTGTAGTGATTAACAAGATAGTAATTGAAGCAATACTGAAATAATTCGTCTTTAGCTAATTCTTCTTTTAATCTATAATGCACGTATGTACCTAAGTCTTTTCCTTTAAGTCCTTTCAATTCTCTCTCTTCAACTATCTTAAGCATTTTCCATTCAGCGTAGTCTGAGTATAAATCTTTACTTTTATCTAGAACACCGTAACTTAATAATTCTAGTACATCATTAGATTTCCTTAAATCTAATTTCTTCTCTATTGCTTCTCCTGAGAATTCGTCGACTGTGTAGAGTTTTTGATCTACTACATCAAATACTACATTCTTACTTACTAAAGCGTGTGCTAAACGATTCCCTAATATTGTATCTGCTTTTCGAAGTTCTTGAGGCGATAAATGCTTCTCCATAACCTTCTTGATTCCCTCTACAAAATCTAGTCCATTAAAGTCTTTGATTTTCTCGATATCTTTTAGTATAGGTAATCTTTTATGGTATGGTACGTTCTCCAATAGTATCTTAGTAATATATGTTTTGCCTAAACTACTACTACTTAGTCTTTCAACTTTCCTTACTATGCTTATACTTCTAAATGACTCTTTGACAAATTTTGCAATAGCTAATCCAAATTCTCCCTCATGGCTTTTTATACCTAAAGCTAGCCTAGAGCTGATTAATTGTGATAATACGAAGTTTAACCTTCTTGTCCATACATCAGCAAATATACCTATTTTCTTTTTTACTGGTTCTGCAAATGATTGAATCTTTGATTTTAGCATCCACACCCCTATACAAAAGGGTAGAGATTTATATATAGTGCTTTAAACTGTCTATGGAACAATTGAATTGATTCAAGAGTAATTAATGATGAGTGTTCAGGTTTATGATATTTAGCAGAAGCTACTTGGGAGATAACTAAAATATACTAAAAGAAAGAGGATGTTGAAGCTACTTACTTCATTAGAAGGCTCTGAAAGAGTTAAGGTTGCTGAGATCTGGGAGGAAGGAATTACTAGAGGTTATGATGAGATGGAGAGTTATGTCTTTGGTAATTTCATTATCTATACGTAATCAAGATATTGATAGGTTACATTTAGTTTTCTTGTCTAGCTAGAAATAAAATATTTATATGCAGAGTGAGAAAAGTATATTGGTGTAGTCGTGTGTCTATAGTACTTAACTATGAACGTATAACGAAGAAGTGGGCTTCTCTTAGGAGGTTTGCTGGTCTAGCTGTTGAATCAGCTCTTAATGCTATTGAGCAGGGTCATGTCGATGTAGCTCCTTATTTTGCGAAGCTTCTCTACTTCTTACCATTTGCATCTAGGAGCCTTGAGAAAGTTCTTACATATTCCTTTGTAAAAGCGATTTATGGTTATGCAAAGAAGAATATGAGTTATTTCGAGATATCCGTAGATGAGATACCTGGGTTTGACCCTGATGAAACAGATAAGATTAAGGCAGCGTTTGAGTCAATGCGTGATATAGGTTTAGCTGAAATTGTAGCACCTGATAAGATCAAGCTCAAGATGGACTTAAGTATGGCTGCTAAAATATTTAGACCTATAACTTCATATGTGGTAGGAAATATAACTCCTCAGAACGTAGACCTTGAAGCTCTCTCATACCCCTATAGAGTAGTTTCGGGAGTTAGCTCTCTCTACGTTATGTTTAAGGGTGGTCGCCTACCTAGTAGTTTCACCCTAATGATAGGTCTCATAAGTCCAACTACATATGTTAGGAAAGATGGAACCGTTGAGAGGAAGAATACTATTGATCCTAATGAGTGGAGTAAAGCGAGAGCACAGATGTCTAAGCTTAGACCCCTCAAGGACAAGTTCGATATAGAGTACTTTAAAGCAATAGGAGTCCTCCACGAGAATAAAATAATTGTTAGATCCTACCCCATCGAGGTATCAGGAGACATGATAGACTTAGTAATTGCGCCAACATACCATCGCTACTACACGCTGTTGAAGCAGAGGAGAATTAGTAGGGTGAGGCCTTGGCGAAAGCCATAGCTAATATGTGGGCTCTGAAAAATTATAGGCCTTTAACTGAATACACAATATTTAGTGTTCTTGATGAACTCGAAGCTAATATAGCTGGTGCTAAAAAACATCATGTACTATCTAGTCTTAGTGATGTCTACGCCCTAGCTTCTAGGTTCAAGAACGTCCTATACAAATATCCCTTCTTTAAAAAGAAACATCTAAGAATTCTAAGAGCAATTATTGATCGTTGTGGAGAAGCGTATTACACAAAGGATATGATGAAGCTCTACATCTCGAAGGAAGTTGTTGAGGAGTGGAGTATTGCTTTCCAAATACCACCAAATAAGATCTATGATTACTTAACACCCCTTCTACGTTTCAACATACTTAGACCTAGCAATAACCCTCGTTATGTCTATAAGATAGATGCGAATTTCTTCCAGTTAATGGGCCCTGTAGCTCAGTACCTCGTAGTACCAGTTGATACTAGGAGGTTTGCCGAGATGATGGCTGTAGCTAGTGGTATCTCAAGTGTTTACGTAATTGCAACTGCTGTAAGGAGTAAAAGGTTTATAGAGGGTAAGCCCTTAATACCTTGGTTCCTTAAGCTACCAATGATATATACCCTAACTGGGCTTGAGCCTAACACTACTAAGATCAAGGATGTTCTTGAGCTAGGTAGGATAAATGCTGTAGATAACTACTTTGTTATCGAGAGAGGTGCTCCAGTGGAATTTTGGAGAAGTGTTAGAGCAGAGGCTTTTGAGTTTATGGCTGATAACTACGTCATTGAGCAAGCTATTTCTAATGGATATAAGCTTAACAGGTTATGGGTTAGAATGCATGAAGAGGGCGTGAGAAGATATGTTAGAAGACTTAGAGAGAGGTACGAGAGAAGATACAGAGGCTTCTAGAACTATCAAAATCCACACATGCTCACTTGATATAGCGGATCATCCTAGACGTATTTACTTATTCAGAAGTAGAGTTAGTGGTCAATATAAATACTACGTAGTGTTTGATCCTGGGTATGAACTTGGGAATATATACATATACGAACAGAAGGAGATGATACCTATTCAGCAATTAGAGAGGAAGTACCCACTCATACGTGATAGGTATAAACTACTACTAACCTTCATAAAGGATGTATTTGGTGTGGAGAATCCTTCTAGTTATGTACTTGCCTTTTCATATCATGAGGTAGAGCTTACAGAGGAGGAATATAGGTATCTAATGTACTTACTGAGACGTAAGGGGGTAATGCTTTGAGTAGGAGGACTAGGGTCTTCATTAAACCGCTTAAGATTGTTAGAGCTAGTGAGATCTCCGAAGACTATGATGTAAGCAGGTTTGTAGGTGAAGAGTATAAGCGTATATTCAACCTTGTTTTCAAGACATTCTACTATCAATTTAGAGAGGGTATCAGGAGAGGCATTAAAGGCTTCTTATTCCATGGTGAACCTGGTACTGGTAAGACTAGCTTGGCCTACGCTGTTGTCAGGGAACTTGGTAAGAGATTCAGAGACCTTTACTTTATACTAGTTGATGCATCAGATATCGCTAGACCGCTCTATGGAGAGTCTGAGATGAGGATTGTGGAGATATTCGAGGAAGCCAAGAAAAAGATGGGCTACACCATAGTACTATTTGATGATGTCGAATCCATATTCATGTCTAGGGGAAGAGAAAGAATAGAGTCATGGCATATAGCACAAGACAATGTTTTCTTCCACATGCTAGATGAACTAGATACTTCTAAGGTAGGTATCTTAGCAACTACTAACTGGTTTGAACTAGTAGATAAGGCATTAATAGATAGGCTATACCCAATAAAGTTCAAACCTCTAGACTTAGAAACAGCACTAGCAATAGCGGAGAGAAGATGCATGGAACTAGGAGTAAGATTCGAGAAAGTAAGGGAAGAAATACTCTCAATGAACCAACCACCAAAATCAGCAAGAGAAGTAGAAAGAATAGTACTAAAGCATTACATAGAAAAACTAGAAAAACTAGAAATTTTTTAGTTTCAACGTTCGTTTATACCTATAGGTATAAAGATTTGTTTATACCTGCAGGTATAATTATTTTGTTTATACCTATAGGTATAAAGATTTATATGTTTACGATATTCATTATATTATGGGGGTAAAAGTGTTAATATTAAGGGTTTCAGCGGATCCTATGTATTATAAAAATATGTTGCTTAAACTTAGAAGAGTGATGAAGAACCATCCTATACATGTTGATATTATTCGAAGACGAGAAACAGTATATTTAATGAGTCTTGATGATGGCTTTAGTGTTGCATTTCTTTATCAGGCATATCTTAGGGCTAAGGAAAAGGGTTTAGAAGCTGACCTGATGTACGCTAGATATATAGATGAGGACTGGTTGCCTAGGGAGGTTAAGGAGCTTGGAAAGAAATGGTTATCTATGAAACTTAGTGAAAAAGAAATAGAGTCTCTTAAAAATATACACGTAACCGAATACATGATGGAGAGGTGGTGTCTATGATAATTGTTGAACTTGAAAATATTGGTGGTTTAATAGGTAAGCATAGGTTTGAATTCAAGGAAGGGTTGAACGAGATATTAGCACCTAATGCTACTGGAAAGACATCGTTAATACGTGCTATAGTGGCTATGTACGCTCCTAGGACTATACCTGCTGAACAGCTCCTGAATATGGATGCTAATGAAGGGTATGTGAAATTAATTATTAACGGTAAGGAATATGTTAGGGGGTTCAAAAGGGAAGACGGTAAGATTGTTGAAGTAGAGTCTAAGCCAGTAAGTGATGATGATAGGATAAGGTACATCATATTAGATCCATACCTAGGTGAAGTAGCTAGGCGTATTATAGTGGATACGAATCCTGATATAACTGACTATCTTACTAAGGTCTTTAGACTAGATGAGTATGAAAGAAAAAGAAAAGAGTTACGAGATAAAATAGAGGAGCTAAGTCGTGAGAAAGAGTATTTGGAGAGAGAAGTTGAGGATCTTAGAAAGAAGAGTGAGGAGAGGAATAGTCTAGTTAAAGTACGTGAAGAATTAGTAAAGAAGCTAAGAAAGCTTAAGGAAGTTGAAATTGAAAGGGTACGCGATATCCAGAGACGTATTAACGATCTAAGTAGAAGACTGGGAAGCATCGAAGCTAGGATCAAAGATATTAAGGAAAGGCTTATTCCTATAACGAGAGAACGTATAGAAGAGATTAGGAATGAAGTTGATAGACTGGAACGCATTGTAAAAGACTTCTACATGGTACATAAGGAGCCAGAGAAGGAAATCGAAAGTTTAAGGGAGAGAATTGAAGAAGTAGATAAACTCATTAGGAGGTATGAGGGCGAAAAGCAAAGATATATTGAAGAACGTAGCCCAGAATTAAGCGTAATTCGAAAAGCATTAAAGGATAAAGTAAGAGTATGTCCGATATGTGGTAAACCAATAGAGGAACCTCCAGAAACATTCTGGAGTAAGAGATATAAATTTGCGGAAGAATCTATGGAGAGAATAGTAAAAGACTATGAGAAGAGAATCAGGAGTACTACTGAAGAAATGAAGAAGCTGTGGAAGGAGCTTGAAGATCTTCAGAGGAAGTACAACGAGATTAGAGAAATAGAGACGGTAAAGATACCCAGGTTCAAGGGTGAGCTAAATAGACTTGAGAAAGCTATTGCTAACTATGAAAAGGAGCTGGCTAGGGCTGAAAATGAAAGAGACAGTATAATCAAGCAATTAGAGGAGTTGAAAAAGACACTTACAGCGGAAGAACAGAGAATTGCTGAAGAAAGAGCAGGATTAGAGCGAAGACTCGGAGAAATAGAGCAACAGATTAAAGATTTAGAGGAAGAAATTGCCAGAAAAAGTGAAGCCGGGGAAAGACTCACTAATGTAAGATACACACTTGAGAAACTAAGGAAACAATTAGATGGTGTTGAGAAGGAACTATATGAAACTCTAAGTAGATTAGGGGAGGAGTTTGCAAAAATAGCTTCCGAAATAATTAAGGAGTTAGGCTTTACTTGGCTTAGATCTATAAGGCCCGTTAAGGTAAGAGAAGAAAAGGATCCTAAGACTGGAGTAACTAAACGCATATTCTCTATAAGAATCGTAAGGAGGTTCCCAAGTGGACGGGAGAATGAACAACCTCTGGCTTTACTTAGCACGAGTGAAAGACTGGCAGTGGCACTAATAGCTGTCTTAGTTGGTTATAGGCTTAAAATTTACGAAGAATATAAAGGTATAGCACCAATACTTGCTGATGAGGCTTTATTAGCATTTGATCCTGAGAGATTTGAGAGAGTTATTAGAGAGCTTAGTAAGTATGGTAGGTACGTCGTGATAACTAGGCTTGTAGAACCTGAGAAAGCTCCTAAGCTAATGGTGGTACATAGATAACGTTTTTACATACACAAATACTTGTTTTTATTACTTAGCTACATCTGTTTTCATTGAAGAACGGAACTCATCTCTCAGGTGAATAATGCAGTTAGTCTTCTCTACTCATATGTGTAGCTGAAGAAAACTTCATAGAGCTACTCCATAAAGTTCTCTTCAGGAGGTGTAATCTCTTTATGATTTATTTAAGTCCTGTTTTATGTAGGAGTTGATGAAAATTTTATGGTACTGTACCATAAAATTTTCTTCAGGTACGATGGTGTTTTGAGAATTGAAATATATGCAAAACTACATGAACATGTGGTTGATGATTTCTTCTCTGTTTTTTCTTGGTAGTTTTGGTTCTTTCAAAGCCTTCTTTATGGGGTGAATAAGTTCTGGTGGTATTTTCTCTATTCTTTTCTTGATTTCTTCATCTATGAGCTTCTCTACATCGATAATGGATTCGGCTCGGTAAAGAACTACCCACATACCTAGGTCATCAGCTATTTTCTTGAGTTTAAGTGCTAGGAATAAACCCATCAATGTACTTCTGAAGAGTGCTAGTAATGTGTTTTTAGAAGTTTTTGCTTCTACTAAGACCTCCCTCTTAATGTTCTCCGGAAGTCTATGTTTGAAATTCTTACGCCACCTAGAAATAAGTTTAGAGAGATCATCACTCCTAGAAACTATAAACACAATGAACACACCCCATCACCTAGAGGTCTTCATCTAGTCCCAATAAATCATATATACTGAAGTATATAAACTGAACGAACGAGAGTCGTGTAAACTCTATATCTAGTGAACGATTATGAGGCGTTAGATACTGTATCAAAGTAATTACGTAGTTAAAACTATTCACTTATTTAAGTACTACATAGAAAATACTACAAGTTTAAGAATCTAAAGCTATAGCAAAAACTATAGGTGATGCATGTTAGACAACTTAGTGATTGCTATAGACCTAAGTGAGGACGGGCCAAG